>Ga0222659_1000517_pt1 | contig 21965 bp, 19 predicted proteins | sample AntAcemetagen547_FD_179850 | JGI IMG/M metagenome (GOLD analysis project Ga0222659, IMG submission 179850) | Saline water microbial communities from Ace Lake, Antarctica - #547 | ecosystem: Environmental > Aquatic > Non-marine Saline and Alkaline > Saline | place: Antarctica: Ace Lake...
CAACTGTTTTCGTTCGGAAATTTTTGAGTAAATTCATGGATCTTCATCTTGTTTTTTTTAACAAAGATGATCAGTTGGTCCGTAAACTATTTACGCAGTGGTATAATTTAGACTAGTCAATTAGAAAATCATTGATAATCGCATTGTGCTTTGCCCTCATCTGTGAAAATCAGCGCTTCGTAGTATCAGCGTTTATCAGCGTTCTATACCAACAGCAAACAAGTAATAATAGAACACAGATGCTCCGCATACGCAGATTGAGCAGATTTTCGCTGATCGATTCTGAAATGCGTCCCACTTTTTATTTTTTAGGCATTGCGAATTTGTTTAAAATGAAATGACGAGTGAATTGAAAAGCAAGTTTTTATTTTGATTCAAAAACCATTTTTCGTAACTTCGAATTCATGACTGCGGCAGAAACTAAATTACAACTATTGCAACTGATTCTTGAATCGAATGATCAAGGTTTGATCGAGCATTTGTCGGCTATAGTAGAGTCGTTCAACAAAGCTAAAAAGGCTGATTGGGCGGGCGATTTACCTGAATACGTGATTGACGACATTATCTCAAGTCTGAATGAACCTGATTCGGAAGAGAATTCCACAAGAAATGAAGATATGCTTAAGGATGCATTAAATGATTTTCCAACGCTTCGTAGCTGATGCAAATTAGTTGGAGTACTAAGGCAAAGTCTTCCTATTCGTCGATTCGTTTGCAAATAAGGAACCGATTTTCAACTGCTGAAGAACGAGAATTTGTTCAATCCGTTTTTCAAACAATTAAAACCATCCAATCGTTCCCAAAGGCCTATCCCTTGTCCAAAAGAGCTGGATTAAAAGGAGTTCGTCGAGCAGTACTACATCCGCATTGTTCACTTTTTTACATCTTAGAATCTAAATCAAAAATTCGGATCCTCTTTTTTTTGGATAACCGCAGCGATCCAAAGCCATTAGGCAATGGAAATTAGGCAGAAGTTTTTTAGGAGGTATAGCCGATACGAACACCAACCAATTCAATAATCACATCATCAAACAATCAAGCGATCAAACAATCAGACGATCAAATCGTAAATTAACATAAAAGGACACTGAGCGACTTGTGCTGAGCGCAGTCGAAGTAAGTCGAAGTGACCTTTTTTCCAAACTCCCCAAGACAATCAGCACCAAAACACGTAATCTTTGCTATTTTTGCAAAATAATGAATCACAAGTCAGGTTTTGTAAATATTATCGGGAATCCCAATGTTGGTAAATCAACCTTGATGAACCAATTGGTGGGCGAAAAATTGTCGATTATTACGTCGAAAGCGCAAACCACGCGTCACCGCATTTTGGGTATTGTCAATAATGACGATTATCAAGTCTGTTTTTCTGATACCCCCGGCGTTTTAGATCCGCATTATAAATTGCACGAAAACATGATGCAATTTGTGAATTCGGCCATGAAGGATGCAGATGTGATTTTGTTTGTCACGGATATTTATGAAACAGGTTTAAATCATCAAGCTACTTTCGATCGCTTAAAAAAAACAAGCATTCCAATTTTACTCTTAATCAATAAAATTGACCAGAGTGATCAAGCGAAAATCGAAGAAAAAATAGCCTATTGGCACGAGCAAATGCCGCAAGCCGAAATTTTGCCAATCTCTGCCTTGGAAGGATTTAATATGGCACCTATTTGGGAACGAATTCTTGAATTAATTCCAGAAAGTCCTGCTTATTACGATAAAGATTCATTGACGGACAGACCGCTTCGTTTTTTCATCAGTGAAATGATTCGTGAGAAAATATTCTTGAACTATAAAAAAGAAGTTCCATACTCTACGCAGGTTGTGGTTGAAGAATATTTAGAGGATGAAAAAATTGTGCGAATTCGAGCAATCATCTATGTCGAACGGAAAACACAAAAAGGAATTATAATTGGTCACCAAGGGCAAAAAATTAAACATGTGGGCATAGCTGCCCGTCAAGATATTCAAAAATTTATTGAAAAACACGTACACCTCGAACTCTTCGTTAAAGTCGATCCAGATTGGAGAGAAAACGATCGAAAATTAGAAGGATACGGATACTAAACAGGTCTCGCTCATCAGCGCGAACTGAACTAAAATTAAAAGATCAAAAATGTCAAATATAGTAGCAATAGTAGGACGACCAAATGTTGGTAAATCCACACTTTTTAACCGATTGGTTGGTGGAAGAGCAGCCATTGTTCAAGAGGTGAGTGGGGTAACGCGAGATCGTATTTACGGGCGTTCGGAGTGGAATGGTAAGGAGTTTAGCGTCATTGATACTGGAGGATATGTCCAAGGTTCGGACGATATTTTTGAGGAAGAAATCAGAAAACAAGTTGAGATAGCAATTGAGGAAGCAAGTGTCATTCTTTTTGTGGTAGATGTAACCGTGGGAATCACTGATTTGGATGAGGCGGTGATGGATCTTTTACGACGATCTGAAAAACCATTCCGCCTTGTGGCAAACAAAGTGGATAATCACGCGCGTATTGCTGATTCCTATGAATTTTACAACCTCGGTGTAGAGGAAATATTTAATATCTCTGCAAACAACGGTTCGGGTACCGGGGAATTGCTCGACATGTTGGTCACCTTATTTGAACCTGAGGATAATTATGAAGATGATGGCGAAATTCCGCGAATTGCGGTGGTAGGTAAACCAAATGTAGGTAAATCTTCCTTTATCAACGCCATTACGGGTGAGGAACGAAATATTGTAACACCCATTTCGGGTACCACGCGCGATTCGATTGATACCCGTTTTAAATTATTTGGCTTCGATTTTCGTTTAATTGATACGGCAGGTATTCGTAAGAAAAGTAAAGTCCACGAGGATCTTGAATTTTATTCCGTTATCCGCTCGGTTAGAAGTATAGAATATGCAGATGTCTGTATCTTTATGGTGGATGCAACAGAAGGCATTCAAAAACAAGATTTGAATATCTTTTACGTCATTGAAAAGAATAGAAAAGGGGTTGTGGTTGTCATTAATAAATGGGATTTGGTGGAAGATAAACAAACCATGACGACGAAAGAATATGAAGACCAGGTTCGTGAGCAATTAGCACCTTTTAATGATGTGCCAATTATTTTTACGTCAACCATCACAAAACAACGTTTGCACAAAGCCTTGGAAAAAACAATGGAGGTTTTTGAAAATAGAATTCAGAAGATTCCAACCTCTGAATTAAATAATTTCTGTCTGTCGATTATCGAACGGAATCCGCCACCAGCAAATAAAGGAAAATACATCAAAATTAAGTTCGTGACTCAATTGCCTACGCATGCTCCGGCTTTTGCATTTTTCTGCAATTTACCGCAATATATCCCCGAATCCTATCGTCGATTTTTGGAGAATAAATTGCGTGCGCAATACAATTTTGAAGGCGTGCCAATCCGTGTCTTCTTCCGCAAAAAATAAAATTCTTGACGGCAAAAGAAATCATAGCGCAACTCAAGAAAAAAGACTTTCGACCCATCTATTTTTTACATGGAGAGGAACCTTATTATATTGATCAGATTGTAGACTATGCTGCTGAAAACATTCTTTCTGAAGGGGAGCGTGATTTTAATCAGTCCGTTTTTTATGCCAAAGATACTGCGCCAATTGATGTTTTAGATGCTGCAACGCGTTTACCCATGATGAGTGATCGTCAAGTGGTGATTGTAAAGGAAGCACAGGATTTTAAGCCCAATTCGGTTTGGGAAATTTTTGAGCGCTATTTTGAGTCGCCTGCTAAATCAACGGTCTTAATTTTTGCACACAAGTATAAAAAGTTTGATAAACGATCACGGATATACAAACTGCTGAGCAAATATGCAGTTGTATTCGATTCTGAACCGGTGAAAGAATATCAATTAGCCGCTTGGATTACTACGTTTATTCAGGAAAAAGACTATCAAATTACTGCAAAAGCAACCGCCCTTTTGGTTGAATTTATTGGAAATGATTTGTCGCGTATTGCAAACGAATTGGATAAATTATTTATTCTCGTTCCACCTGGCAGTCAAATCAATGAGAAACATATTGAGAAGCATATTGGAATTAGTAAGGATTACAATGTGTTTGAATTGGTAAATGCAGTGCTTGAGAAGGATGTGCTAAAAGCCAATAAAATTGTCCGCTATTTCGGTCAAAATCCCAAGGCAACACACATCACCATTGTCTTAGCGAATTTACATACCTTATACCAACGTCTGTTCAAGGCTCATTTTGCAAAAACCGAAGATCCACGTCAAATTGCAAGCATGTTAGGTATTCATCCGTATCCTGCAAAAGAGTTGATGCTCAACAAGCGGAAACACCCAGCGAAAATGATTTCACGAAATTTTAGTTTGTTGCGTGAATACGATCTTTTAGCAAAAGGAGTGAACAATGCAAGTATTCCTGAAAATGAACTATTAAGGGAACTCATCTATAAATTATTGCATTAAGTTTACCGTTTAAGTTGGAATCCCTACCGTTCACTATTCGAGTCATTAATCTCTCGTAAATCAGGATTAAATTTCCTATATTTGGCCTTCTTAAAAAACAACCTATGTTTAAAAACGTACTCTTTTTCCTGTTCTTGTGTTTTTCGGGAGGATTATTTGCCCAAGGTACTGTCAGAGGTATCGTAAAAAACGGTGATGATGGAAACTCAGTGCCTTTCGTAAAGGTAGGATTAATGGGGACGGATAAATTTTCTTCAACTGATTCTGATGGTCTTTTTTCCATTCCAAAAGTTCCGAATGGCACCTATACCTTGCGGGTCACTTCTTCTCTCTTCGAGGTCTATGAGCAAGAGGTAGTCATCACCACAGGCGCAATCGTTGATTTAATCATTGAATTGCAAATGGGAAAAACATTAGGTCCAGTGGATGTGACGTTTACTGATTCTGATCGTAAAATTGATCCGGGAATTTCAGTGGTTAAAATTACACAAAAAGATATTTTAAGAGTCCCAGTTACAGGCGGTGTTGCCGATATTGCAGGGTATTTTCAAACCGTACCAGGTGTCGTCTCAACAGGTGATCAAGGCGGACAAGTGTATGTGCGTGGTGGAACGCCAATTCAGAATAAAATTCTGTTAGACGGAATGACGATTTATAACCCGTTTCACTCCATTGGTTTTTTCTCGGTCTTTGAAACAGATCTTATTCGCTCGGCAGATATTTACACGGGTGGATACAATGCACGCTACGGCGGACGGATCTCTTCGGTTATGGACATTACTTACAGAGATGGAAATTCAAAACGCTTTGGTGGAAAAGTAGGAATCTCGCCGTTTACATCCAGTTTATTATTGGAAGGGCCTCTCTCTAAGGCAAATAATATCTCGTTTGTTTTGGCAGGCAAAGCATCTTTACTTGAGCAAACTTCGCGCTCGCTTTATCCCTATATCAATGATGGCGAAGGTTTACCGTTTAATTTTTATGATCTCTATGGTAAAGTCTCAATCAAAGGGGATGGAAATAATAAATTGTCTTTGTTTGGATTCTCATTCAATGATCAAGTAACTTACCAAGCCATTTCAAATTTGCAATGGAATAGTTTTGGTGGTGGAGCGAATTTTATCTTCGTTCCTCAAAACTCAGAACTTTTTATGAAAGGTCGTCTGAATTTCTCTAAATATGACATTACTTTGGAAGAAGAGAATTTGGCGGATAGAACAAGTGGTATTTTAGGCTTTGAAATGGCCTATGACTTTACGTATTATTTACCCGGCAAAAGTAGATTGGACTACGGTTTTGGCTTTAATATTTTTAGAACAGAATTTCAAACCTTTAACGAGGTGAATAAGGCGATCATAGAGGACTCAAACACCAATGAGGCAGGTGCTTATATCAGTTACCGTTATGTGAGTAAAAACAGGTTGATTATTTTAGAGCCCAGTATTCGTTTTCAAGGATATTCGTCTGTTGGTCAAGTCACAGCCGAACCGCGTTTTAGTGGTAAGGTCAACATTTCGGAAACTATGCGATTTAAAGCAGCAGGAGGTTACTATACGCAAAACTTCACCAGCACAACCTCTGATAAGGATGTCGTGAATTTATTCTATGGTTTTATCACTGCTCCAACGAATTTGCCCGAAAATTTTGTTCAGTCTAATGGGGACGTAAGAACGGTAAAAAATGGGCTACAAAAGGCATGGCATGCAATTGGCGGTTTTGAATTTGATTTGGGGAAAAGGACGACACTAGAACTAGAGGTTTATTATAAGTGGTTTACCCAATTGACCGATATCAACAGAAATAAAATATTTGACGACACACCTGAGAACTCGGAAATTGATGATGTTTTTAAAAAGGATTTTGTGATTGAAAGCGGAACAGCTTGGGGCGGTGATATCGTCTACACGTTTAAAAGTCAAAAATTCTACTTTTGGGCGGTTTATTCGTTGGGGAAAGTAACAAGATGGAATGGGTTCGATTTTTATCCTCCTGTTTTTGATAGACGTCACAATGTGAATTTGATTTCGACTTATACTTTTGGTAAAGAGGAAGATTGGGAATTAACAGGCCGTTGGAATTTAGGTTCTGGATTGCCCTTTAGACAAACGGTAGGGGTTTATGAAGAACCTGTGATAACCGGAATAACGGATGATTATACGACAGGTAATGCTTCTGAATTAACGTTCTTGTACGACGCTAATAATAACGGTCGTCTTCCTACTTATCACCGTTTTGATGTCAACCTTAAAAAAACGTTTGAGTCTGAGAAGTTTAAAAATCTTGAATGGGAAATAATTGGAGGGGTCACCAATATTTATAGCCGTCAAAATATTTTCTATGTCAATCGTGTGACAAACCAAAAGGTATATCAATTGCCGATTATGCCAAGTTTAGCGGTTTCGTTTAGATTTTAATTGCTTGTCCATCCTGCTTTTATAGTGCCTCTCGATTAACGGCATACTCTTTGCTCTTGAATAGCAAATAATAGTTATGAAAAGCACATCTCTTATTTTCCTGATTCTCCTTTGCGCATTTTCAGCTTCTGCTTTTGACGGTGAGCTACTCGAGCCTTTGAAGAAAAAGAAAGTCGATTTAAATAGACGCGGTAAATATCCTGCGGGCTTTAATTTATATGCGCTTGGCCCTGTAGGACTGGGAGGTGTCTCTTTTGATTATTTTATTGTGCCAAAAATTAGCTTGGAAATCGGTGCAGGTGCTCGAAATTTTAATCCTGATTTGGGTTTCTTCGTAGGTGGAAAATATCATTTTTTCGGTAATTCTTTTTTAAATACAACACCTTATATTGGCGTTTTTTCAGGTTTTGAATATACAGGAGACGATTTAAGGAATTATAACCTCTATGTCCCATTCGGTATCCAACACATTAAAAAGAATCACTTGGCGTGGTCTATTGAGGTGGCTTATAAAAGAGATGCGTATGATACCGGGCGCAATTTTTACGGCGGAGCAAAAATTGGCTATCGCTTTTAATTAAATCTGACGTTTTTTCTGCCTAATTTCATCACTCCATTCACGTTGAGTAACACCTATTTTTTAATTTTAAATTATCTCAAAATTAACTTCCTTCTTCCTGATAGTTTTATATCTTTGTCTTATTAAAAATCATTCTAAATAGTGATGAATTTAATTATAGCAGAAAGTAACGAATTGGTGCGAATTGGATTAAGAACCATCTTTAAAGATGTGGATATCCAAATCGTAGGTGAAGTGTCTAATTCAGATCAACTTATCAGTCAATTAAAATCGTTTGGTGCAGATGTTGTATTGATCGATTATACGTCTGAAGGCTTTTCTATTGATGTCATTCCTAAAGCAATCGCCCTTCTACCCAATCTTAAATTTGTTGCTATTACACCCATTCAATCGGGTCAAACAATCATCCACGCTTTAAAAAGCGGCGTTCAATCACACGTAAAAAAAGATTGTAGCTTGGTTGAAATTATTGACTCGGTTAAGGAGACATACAATGGCAAGAAGTTTTTCTGCGGCCAAATTCTGGAAACCATTCACAAAGAAGGAATTGATGTGCAGGAACTCAGTGACGCCGAATTTACATGCGAACCCATCATTTTATCAAGTCGCGAAATTGAAGTAATCACGCTGATCGCCGAAGGGTTTACCAATATTGAAATCAGTGAACAATTATTCTTGAGTAAACATACAGTTAACACCCACCGAAAAAACATCATGAATAAATTAGGTGTTAAAAATACTGCAGGGATCGTAATGTATGCCGTGAAAGAAAAGTATACCACACCGAATAAGTTTTTATTTGCTACCGAAGGGTAGGCGACCCAACTTTTTTTGTCTCTACTACGTTTTCTCTTTTATGAAGAAGATGTATATACTGCACCTACTAATAATTGCCTTAATCCTTTCCACTTGTAAGAAGGAAAAAAATGCTGAATTGTTTGTAGGTACCTATGAAGGAAATTGGCGCTCTGTAAAAGTATATTATCAACATACGGATACATCTTTAATTAAACTAACTGCCGATTCTTCGTGGGCGGGTACATTCGATATTATTCGTGTAGATGATCAAATTCAACTAAACGGGAAGCAGAAGCTTAATTTAAAAGAACTTGAATACGATAAAAAATTTTTCTATCATTCACCTACAACAGCTATGATGACATCCCCCGGTCCGATCAATAATTGGACACTTTATTTTTACCCAAATCGTTTAAATTGGAAGGCTTACTCTTCCGACAATGAACAGTACGGAAAGAATGAAACGGTTTATTTTGAAGGAATTAAGTAAATTAAAACTTTATTCAGACAAGATTCAAAAAATAACGGAAGGCCAATTATGTCCTCCCGTTTGAAATATTTATTGAGTAATCAGAAGCTCGTAGAGCGCAATCATACTTACAGTGTAATCCGAAGCTCGCAGAGCGCAATGATACTTACAGTGTAATCCGAATCTCGCAAAGCACAAAAAATGGGAGATCAATCAAGACCTCCCATCTATACATTTATTTATTCTCTGTTTGCATCAATCATAATTACAGTGTAATCCGAAGCTCGCAGAGCGCAATCATAATTACAGTGTAATCCGAAGCTCGCAGAGCGAAGGATTAAACCAATCCTTGATCGATCATTGAATCTGCAACTTTAACAAATCCTGCAATGTTCGCTCCTTTTACGTAGTCAACATAACCGTTTGCATCCGTACCATATTCAACACAAGCACTGTGAATTGAAATCATGATATTGTGTAATTTTTCATCTACTTCTTCACGTGTCCAAGACAAACGTAACGAGTTTTGAGACATCTCTAAACCAGATGTTGCAACACCACCAGCGTTAGACGCTTTTCCTGGCGAAAACAATATTTTAGCCCCTTGAAATGCAGCAATTGCCTCAGGTGTAGATGGCATGTTTGCTCCTTCAGCAACACAGATACATCCGTTTGCTATTAAAGCTTTTGCCTCTGCTCCATTCAATTCGTTTTGAGTAGCACATGGTAATGCAATATGACCTTTCTCTCCCCAAGGACGTTTTCCTTCTACGAAAGAAGAACCTGGGAATTGAGCAACGTATTCAGAAATTCTTCCTCTACGGTTGTTTTTCAAATCCATGATCCAAGCCAATTTATCCGCATTAATTCCTGCAGGATCAACTATGTATCCTTGTGAATCTGACATGGTAATTACTTTACCACCAAATTCTGTGGCTTTTTCAACTGCATATTGTGCAACGTTACCAGATCCTGAAACGATAACCGTTTTTCCTTTAAACGAATCGTTTTTAGTCGCCAACATTTCTTTTGCGAAATAAACAGTTCCGTAACCTGTAGCCTCTGGACGAATCAATGATCCTCCCCAGTTACGTCCTTTTCCTGTTAAAACTCCGGTAAATTCGTTTCTTAATCGTTTGTATTGACCGAACATATAGCCAATCTCTCTTCCGCCAACTCCTATATCTCCTGCAGGCACATCTGTGTCTGGTCCAATATGACGTTGTAATTCTGTCATAAATGATTGACAAAATTTCATTACTTCGTTATCCGATTTTCCTTTTGGATCAAAATCAGATCCTCCTTTTCCACCACCCATTGGCAATGTTGTTAACGAGTTTTTGAAAACTTGCTCGAAGCCTAAGAATTTTAAGATCGAAAGGTTAACAGATGGGTGAAATCTTAATCCTCCTTTATAAGGTCCAATAGCTGAGTTGAACTCAATACGGAATCCTCTGTTTACTTGAATTTTTCCAGCGTCATCTAACCAAGGAACTCTAAACATTAAAGTTCTTTCTGGTTCTACCATTCTTTCCAATAAATTGATTCCAAGATATTTTGGATTATCATTCATGAATGGAATAACAGCCTCTGCTACTTCTTCTACGGCTTGTAAAAATTCAGTCTCGTGACCGTTTTGAATTTTTACCTTGTCCATAAACTCATTAATTTGAGCACTATATTTTTCTGACATGGTTATGTGTTTAAGCTTTTCAGGGATCAAATTTAGCTTTTTTTTAATTAGTAATTCAATACTTCTCTTTAATTTGATTGATAAATAGTTAACTACCTTTATTCTAGGCTCATTTTTAGTGGGGATTCAAAAAAATGAACCCATTGATTGGTGTGAAAAGTGTGACAATAAATCAACTTTTTACTGTCATTTTCGTCTTAAACAAGAGATTAGAGTTCAAATTAATTTCTTAACTTGCATTTATGGTGTACAAAAGGGTTGGGTTTATCGTTATTTTCCTTTTGGCCTTGCAGCCAATTTTTGCTCAGGTCGTAGAAAAGCCAATGGGTGAATTTGCTTTTTTTGAAAATAAAGGGCAATGGCCAACGGGTGTATTGTATCGCGCTAAAATGAGTTCGGGAAGTATTTATTTGGAGCAAGGGCGTATTTTGTATCACTTCACAGATTATTCCGAATTGCATGATTCACACGCCCATTTGGAGCATAAATTACCGGGCGATTCGGTGACTTTTAAACAAGATGTTGTTACGGCCAATTTTCTTGGAGCTAATTTAAATGTAACAACCTCTAAGAAATTTGAAACGCCCTATTATCACAATTATTTTCTTGGAAATGATCCGAATCATTGGGCTTCAAATGTGAAAGGCTACCACCACGTCACCTATGAGAGTTTATATGAAGGAATTGATTTATTGGTATTCGAAAAAGAGGCGGCGTTGAAGTATGAATACCATGTGGCTCCCAATGCAAACCCAAATGCCATTCGTGTTCAATACGAAGGGGAGAAGAAACTAAAAATTGACAAAGAAGGTAATCTTATAATTTACTCGAAAATAGGTGAAATTCAAGAGCTGAAACCTTATGCGTATCAAATTAAAAACGGGAAGATAATCGAAATTCCGTGTTCGTATCGTTTGAAAAATGATGTTGTTTTTTATGATTTAGGAACTTACGATCATTCGCTCGAATTGGTGATTGACCCCGAACTTATTTTTGCAACTTACTCAGGTTCCACAACCGATAATTTTGGAATGACAGCAACCTACGCCTATGATGGAAAGGGGTATAGTGCTGGAACAATTTATGGGAATACCTATCCAACGCCGGGGCCTGCATGGAATACCACGCCAAATATTACCATGATTTTGGTCGGCGCGCCAACAACAGATGTTTTTGTTTCTAAATACAGTGAAGACGGAACGACTATGTTGTGGACTAATTTTATTGGTGGTGGGGATAATACTCAAGGAACAGAGACCGTGCATAGTTTAATCTGTGACCACGATAACAATGTCTACCTCTATGGGGCAACATCCAGCACAGATTTTCCTATCGAAGGTGGTTTTCAGACAGATCATGCGGGTGGAAACACGCTTAGCGTGGCTTATAATGGTACCAATTTTGGCGTACAGGGAACAGATATTTTTGTAGCAAAGTTTAGTTCAAATGGACTGAATTTATTGGGCTCAACCTATATTGGGGGCAGTGCGAATGATGGGGTTAATTTTAAGATTACCTCTGGAACGTATTCTTCAGCTGCCGCCTACGATTCCTTAACAACGAACTACGGCGATCAATTCAGAGGTGAAATAATGATTGATTCGCTTGATAATATTTTGGTTGTTTCTAGTTCTTGGTCGGCAGATTTTCCCGTCGAAAGTGGTTTTCAAATGACAAAAGGGGGCTTGCAAGATGCCGTTCTCTTTAAAATATCTGCTGATTTTTCAACCTTACTTTGGTCTAGTTTTTATGGCGGCTCAAATAATGATGCTGGCTATTCAGTTAAAATTGATTCGAGTTATAATATCGTTTTTGTAGGCGGCACAAGTTCCTATGGTTTGCCGGGCACTGGAGGTGGAATACAACCGGGATATGGCGGTGGTAAAACGGATGGTTACGTCACTAAGATTACCGAAGATGGTAGCACAATTATTCAAAGTACCTATATCGGTACAGCAAGTTATGATCAAGTTTTCTTTGCTGAAATTGATCGTTGGGATAATGTCTATATCGTCGGCCAAAGTTTGGGTACAATGCCCACTAGTCCGGGTGTGTATTCAAATCCCGGAAGTAAACAGTTTATTTGGAAACTCAATCCAACCTTGTCCGCAACGGATTATACAACCGTTTTTGGAAATGGCTCCTCAACAACGGATATTTCTCCTTCTGCTTTTCTTGTGGACGTTTGTGGCAACGTGTATGTGTCAGGTTGGGGCGGCAATATTTTGCCTGGAGGGGTTGCAACAACTGGCATGCCCACAACGCCTGATGCTTTTTTGGAAACGTCACCCAATGGATTTGATTTTTACATGATCGTATTGGAAAGAGATGCGGAAAGTCTTTTATATGGCACCTACATGGGAGGATCCTCTTCGGCTGAACATGTGGACGGTGGGACTTCTCGCTTCGATAATTACGGTGTTGTTTATCAATCTGTTTGTGGTGGTTGTGGCGGTAATAGTGATTTTCCAACTAGCCCGGGTGCATGGTCAGCCGTTAATTTAAGTTCTAATTGTAATAATGTCCTGTATAAATTTGATTTTGAAATTGTACCTGTTGCTAGTTTTGAAGTGGCGCTCCTCGAAGGTTGTGCGCCGCTAACATTAACCTTTGAAAACGAAAGTAATGATACGATTAACTTTGCTTGGGATTTTGGACCGGGAACGGATATTATTACGGGAGGTGCAAGTCCTGTGGTTCTCTTCACCGAACCTGGAACCTATGAAGTGGTCTTAACGATTACTGATACGATTTGTGGGTTAACGGATACGGCTAAAAAAATCATTACTGTGTATGAAGAGTTAATCCTAGATGTGCCGAATGATACAGTCGTATGCGGCGAATTTACAACCGATTTGGTTGCAAATTCCTACGGTTCGGCAACTTCTTTTTTATGGTCTAATGATCCAGGTTTTGGTACAACTTTGAATGATGGCCCAATGGATTCGGTGATTACAATTGCGCCTATCACAACGACAACGTATTATATAAAAGCGTCAAATGGGTGGGAATTGTGTGATTTAATTGATTCGGTAACAGTGACTTTTGTGGACGGCGCCATCACCGTCTTCGGAGATACGACGATTTGTTTAAATGATACAGTGAATTTATTTGCAGCAAATTTATTTCCGGAATATGATATCACATTTGATTGGGCTCCAAACACCTATTTATTCTTCGAATCGGGTAGTCTTGCTGCGGGTGTTCCGCCCTCTTCCATGTATTATTATTTGACTGCTACCACTGATTTAGGTTGTTCATTTTATGATTCTGTATGGGTAGAGGTTAAAGTGTTAGATCCTGCTTCTGTTTATGCTACGGCCACACCCGAATTGGTAGCCGAAGGTGGAATCTCACTTTTAGAAGCTTTTCCAACGGGCTATAGTTATTCTTGGTCACCTCCCGAAGATGTCGTCAGTCCAACCTCAAGGACGACGGAAACACAGGTCTTCTCCGAAAAAACATATACAGTGGAAGTGGGTGATGGGGTGTGCTCCCAAACGGCAACTGTTGTCGTGAAGACCTATGAGTTTGTTTGCGGCGACGTATATATTTTTGTGCCCAATGCTTTTTCACCAAATGGTGATGGGGAAAATGATATGCTGTATGTGAGGGGCCAAAATTTAGAAGAAATAACCTTTAAACTATTTGATCGTTGGGGTGAATTGGTTTTTGAAACAAATGATCAGGCTATTGGTTGGGATGGCACGTTTAAAGGAAAAGTTGTTGATCCTGATGTTTATGTTTATCATCTTCAAGTCATCTGTTTTGATGGGCAAGAGAATTTAATTAAAGGCAATGTCACAGTGCTTCGATAAGTGAGGATCTATTCTATCATAGCTTTTTTATTGCTCTCTTCCGTTGGAAGGGGACAGGATATCCATTTTTCTCAATTTAATATGAATCCCGTCTACCTAAACCCTGCACTGACGGGAAATTTTGATGGAGATTGGCGCTTTACCGGGAATCAGCGCAGTCAATGGCGGGCTGTTTCACGACCGTTTAATACCATTGCTTTGTCAGCTGAAAATCGAGAAGGTGTGCTCTTACCGGGGTTATACCATGCCGTAAATTTATTCAGTGATGCCGCAGGTGATGGAAATTACCGAACCATTGAAATGAACCTCTCTACAAGTTATCAACGCTATTTAGATCGAGATTCTATTCACTCCATAACGCCAGGTGTACAAATTGGGTTTAATCATAAACGTGTCGATTTTTCGCAGTTTACCTTTGACAATCAATTTAATGGTTATTATTATGATCCAGGTCTGCCAACAAATGAAATCTTGCAAACCACCAGTCGCACAGGACTGAATTTTTCGATTGGTGCCATTTATACGTATCGTATAGAAGCACGCAAACAACTCACCGCAGGTATCGGTTGGTTCAACCTTCCACAAGCAAAACAAAGTTTTTATGGAGATGATCTGATCAAAAGGGATAAGCGTGTTGCAATTCACGCCAATGCGATCTATGAATTGAATTATGAATGGGATCTTCAACCGGGGATTTTGATGCAATTTCAAGGCAAGTATAAAGAATTGGTGATCGGATCAAATGCTCGGTATATCTACAAGGATAAGAAAGGTGAATTTATTGCGCCTTATGCAGGATTATGGTTCCGTAATAAAGACGCCGTTTATTTAACGCTAGGTGCTTATTATAATGATTGGATTGTTGGACTTAGCTATGATGTTAATGTGTCTCAATTGGCGCCAGCAAGTAATGTGCGTGGAGGACTTGAGTTTTCTGTTCAGTATATTTTACACCGCTTTAAACCAAAAGATATTCAACACAGAATCTGTCCTGATTACTTGTAAAAAGAGATGAACAAACATTTGATGCTATATTCCTGTAAACGATTAATCCTTTCTATTTTGCTTCTTTCAAGTTGCATTGGTTTTGGACAATCCTATACGCAAATGGTCGAATTTGCCGATCAAAAAATGGGAGAAGGGGATTATTATTATGCGATTTCCTATTATCAAAAAGCCATGGAATTCGATTCGAATTCGGTGGAGATTTTGTGGAAAATGGCAGAGGCACAGCGCAAATATAAAGCCTATGTTAAGGCCGAATATTATTATGCAAAGGTCTACGCAAAAGAGAATGGCCTAATCTATCCTCAAAGTGTCTTTTGGTTGGCAACCATGCAACAATACAACGGAAAATATAACGCTTCATTGGAGAATTGGAAACTGACCAAAAAAGTCTTTAAAAAAGAAAAGAAAAGCTACGAATATAAAAAAGCGCAGCAAAGTATGGTAAGTTGTTTATGGGCCATTAAAAATGTGAATGACACCAGTGATTATATCGTTAAACCACTGCCCGCACCAGTGAACTCAAAAGATGCCGAATTAGCGCCTGTGATTGTGAATAATCAATTGTGGTTTACTTCTTTAAAGGCCGATTCAATTACCTTCGGTGAAGAGGTGATTTCAAAAGAATATTCACTGCAGATTTATACTGCAGACCAAGAGGATAGTATTTTTAGTCATGTAGCGCCCCTCAAAGGAGCAAAAGAGAAAGGGTACAACGGCGCAAATGGATCCGTCAGTCCTGATGGTGAACGGTTTTATTTTTCGCGTTGCAATACGAACTTTGAATGTAAAATTTACGTGGGTAAAATAAAAAATGGCGGATTGACAGACGTCGATAGTTTAGGTGAAATTGTGAATGAGGCAGGCGCTATCTCAACTATGCCGCATAGCACAACGATTGATGGGAATGAATATCTTTTCTTTGTCTCAAATCGGGAGAAAACAATAGGTGGTTTAGATATTTGGTATTGCACAGTCACGAATGGCAATCAATATGGAAAAGCCCGCAATGTAGGACGCGGGGTGAATTCAATTGATGATGAAATCTCTCCTTTTTATGATACACTAAACAATCGACTCTATTTTAGTTCTTCGTGGTTTGAAGGGTTTGGTGGACACGATATTTTTTATTGCGAAAACAATGAGATGCAATTTTTGGAGGCGAAGAACCTAGGCTTACCGATTAATTCTGCCCAAAACGACACCTACTTTATTATGGATCAACGAAAAGGTGATTTCTACTTTTCGAGTAACCGTTATGGGGTTGATTATGCTAAACATCCAACCTGCTGCAATGATATCTTCAGCGCTCATTTACCAATCGTTCCTCCTCCAACTCGCTTTGAGTCGCTCACTGATTTGAATAAAAAACTGCCTGTTACTTTGTATTTTCATAATGATGAGCCAAATCCTAAAACAAGAGATACAACGACGAACCTCACGTATATGGAATCTTATGATGGATATCTCGCCCTAGAGGATAAGTATAAAAAAGAATATTCAGCCGGTTTGTCGGGTGATAAATCGGAAGAAGCAAAAGAAGATATTGATGATTTTTTTACCCAATATGTTGAGCAAGGAATAGTGGATTTGGAAGAATTTATTCGCTTGCTTAAGATCGAGTTAGATAAAGGATATGCAATTGAAGTTACCGTTAAAGGATTTGCTAGTCCGCTTGCGCAAACTGATTATAATGTAAATCTTACCAAGAGACGAATCGCCAGTTTAATTAATTACCTATACGGATATGACGGCGGTGCTTTTGTTTCTTATTTAGATCAAACAGCAGAAAACGGCGGGGCTTTAACCTTTGTTCAAATTCCATTCGGCGAATACACGGCTGATGGCCTAATCAGTGACAATTTTAACGATCAAAAGAACTCTGTTTACAGTCGAAAAGCCGCATTGGAGCGAAAAATAGAAATACAGTCCGTTAGTTTTGCAAAACGAGATACGTCCTATGCTGAATTAAAATTTGATTCACAAATTTTCGACTTTGGAGATGCCTCAAAAGGAAGTCAACTCACCCATACCTTTACTTTCACAAATACGGGTGAGCAAACATTAATCATTGATCGATTGGAAGCGGATTGTGCTTGTTTATCCTACACAATTGATAAAACAGAACTCCTGCCCGGAGAAACCGCAACTTTAATACTCACCTTGGACACTTCTGATTTGAACGGTCTAACGGTGCGCAAGGTGACACTTTTCGCAAATATCGAAAATCAACTCAAAGAAGTAACAGTCATGACCGAGATCAAGTGACAATGATTCCTTAGAAATTCTTTGTCCCTTCTATAACAACTGACTCGTCTGTATCCATAATGACGGTGAGTAACTTATAGCCATCACCGCGATCAATGAGGATGAGCCGCTCGTACATTAAATCAAATTCATCTGTTTCAAACGTATAAGATAACTTCACAGTCGTCACCCCATTTGTTGTCTTGAAATTATAATTTGAGGTATTGATGCGATTATTCTGTTTTCCCCATCCACGTACAATTTCGAAAAAATCACCCCATTCTTCAGCTGAAGATGTGGTTCCGTCTGTTAAATTTTCAATAATGTAGTCATAATCTTCACTGACTAGTCGTGTGTGAAATTCATCTGCTATCTTTTCTGCTTCATCATTCGAGCAGCTGACCATAAATGGTAAGATAAATAATAATAGGTACCAATTCTTCATAGTTAAAAATTATAGAGTTGAGCATCAATATACTGAATAAAAGTTTAACATGAAAATTAAAAGAATATTTCGCATCCTCCTTTAAATTGAATACCTTCATCATCATTAAATGAACCTTTCATTCAAATAAGTGTACCTCATGTTGAATGAACATTCGTAAGCCAGTGATAAAACGATTTAAAATAGGGATTATAATTGGTCTGTTCTTGGGAGTATCCCAAGCAATCGGTCAGGTTGCAAGTTTGTCCCCAAAGGATTTATATGGTTCCTATTTGGAGAAAAAAACGGCTTCCATTCAGTCATCAACAAAAGTAATTTCTAAAAATAATCAAGCTGAATTAGACCGGTTGGAGGGACTCTTAGAAGTGAATGCCGCGGCTTCATTTGAATACCATTTGGTCAAATACATGAATGGGAATTATGACCTTAGTTTGAGCAACCATTTGTTTGAAGCCGCCAAATTAAAACCAGATGATGCACGACTGAATCGTGAATTGTTTGGCTATTATGTACTGACTGGAAATACTGCAAAGCAAAAGGAAGTTGCGGCAACTATTAAGGGTCAATTTTCAGCCAATTCAATCATGTATTATCAGCAGCTTTTCCTCAATAAGAAAAGCGGGTTCTACGTCTTTAGCAGCGACGAAGATGCCTACCCTGCTTTAATCCTCCAAAGTCAAGGTCGTGTGTCTTCCGACCTTCAGATCGTGAATCTAGATTTTTTACAAAATGATGTCTATCGTAAAAAAATTCAGGATAAAATTGGAGGCATGAATATGAAGTTCTTAGGGAACGAAAGTGCCTTTATTTCTGCATTAATTAATTCCCGATCTTCGCAGGTTTCAATATCGACAACGGTCAGTCAGTCTTATCTCGCAAATTCAAGCAGTCAACTTTATATTACGGGATTAACGTATGAAAGTGGGGTATTGAATCAAGTGCAACTTTTAGAATCGTTTTGGAAGACAAGTCAACCCTTTTTAAAAAATATTACACTCGTATCTTCAGGCGATAAAGCCTTATACAGTAACTTCTTGCCGCCACTTCTGACCTTGTATAAATTAAAACGTGGCAATGGATTAGTAGACGAAACATTGAAAGCGGGTATCTTACTCCTAGCTAAAAAAGTAGATAAAGAAAGTGCAGTTTCAACGATCATTAAAGCATACGAACAGCAAGAATGAGGCTTTTTAAAAAAGACTATGCCACATACGAGGATGAGGATCTAATGCGCTTTTTTATAAAGGGTGATCGGAAGGCTTTTGAGCAAATTTACGATCGCTATGAAAATTTTATGATCAACTTTTTTTACCGCAAACTATGGAGTGATCGAGAGAAAGCAGAAGATTTTACACATGATCTTTTCACCAAAATAATTGATAAACCAACAGCGTATGATCCAAGTCGATCTTTTAAAACGTGGTTGTTTTCGGTGGCTAATAATATGTGTAAGAACGAATATAAAAAGCAAGAAGTGCGAAAACCAACCCGTTATGAAATTCCGGAAGATGGACTGGTTAGAGACGAACAAGATCAGCCTGATCGGGAAGTGGATAAGAATAACTTTAAAGAACAATTAAATAAAGAATTGGCAAAGTTAAATGAAATACACCGTGACGTCTTTATGCTGCGTCATTTTGAAGGGTTATCCCTCATAGAGATTGCCGAAACATTGGGAATCAACGAAGGTACTGTGAAATCGCGCTTACACCTTGCGACAAAAACATTAGCGTCAAATTTGGCAGTATTTAGAGAAACTATGGTTTAAAGATTCGGATCGAAGAATTAAAAGTTAAGAACATGACAAAAGAAGTGGAAGATATCATCAAGAATAAAGCCTTTACTGAGCTTACTGTGGATGAACGTCAACGAGTAGGAGAATTGGCGAAAAATGAAGAAGAATATTCAGAAATGCAATGGTTTCTTTTAACGGCAACGAGCGCTTTTGAATCTTCGAAGGTTACAGCCTCCCCCAAAATGAAGAATTGCGTGATGGAACATTTGACAAATGTTGGTGAGAAAAAAGGGTTTTGGTTGAATTCCGTCGGTGTATTCATGTTGCCAAAAGGTGAACCACTTTTCAAAAAACCACTTGTTCAATTGGGACTTGCAGCAGCACTAGTAGTTGGTTTTTTGGCCTATTATAATCAAACAATACCAGAAAATACATTAGCACTAAACGAAGCGGAGCAAGAGGAAATATTTCTAAATGATCCCGCAGGACCAATTACGGATTCTACTGTAAAAAATAGCAGTGAAGAGGTTCAAGAGCAAGAAATGGAAATGAATGGGGATCTAAGCGAAAATCCAAAAATAATGAATCTGAATGATGAGGTGGCAATTGGACAATACAAAGATGCCGTTCAGGCAGAGCCCAGTATGTCGCTTGTTGAAGATGATGTGTCTATTCCCGTCCCTGAGAATAGTGAATTTGGAAATGGCATTGCCGCAGCATTAGCGGAAGAGCGCTCAAAGGTTAACAGTAATAAACGACAAGAAATGCGTGCAGATGTCGTTAAAAAAGAAGATTTTGACTTGGAAAAACAAATGGAAGTATTAGAGGGTGAAGAGGTGGTTGCAAGGGAGACTTTTGTTTCAGCCCCCGAGATCGCATCCGAAGAATTGTTTGCAAGAGGCTCAAGCTATGCATCTGATGCACAGGATCAAATAATTCCTAAATCATTGCACATTGAACGAACAAAAGAACTCAATCAACTGTTTTTTATCGTGAAGTAGGTTATGACAAAGTATTTCATCTCTTTTTTAATTTTGACTGTTTTTGTCTCGTGCAATGAGCAAACTGAACGTAACGCAGAAGACGTTCAGCTTCCAATTGCCTTGAAGGAAGAGGTTGTTGAACAATTTGACAACCCGAAAGATACAATCACTAAGGATGGTATTCGCGTCCCGATTTATGATTTTGAGAATTTTAAACCGTTCTTGAATCGTCTAGACAATAAGATACACGTCATTAATTTTTGGGCAACATGGTGCAAACCATGTGTAGCGGAGTTGCCTGCGTTTGAAGAACTGGGTCAAAACTATCCGGATGTGGAGGTGACTTTGGTGAGTTTGGATTTTCTGAAGGCAATCGAATCGAGCTTGATTCCGTTTATTATCAGCAACAAGTTGCAATCAGAAGTGATTGTTTTAAATGAGCCAGACGCCAATGCATGGATACCTCAAATCGACGAAAATTGGTCAGGTGCTATTCCTGCGACAATCATTTATAAAAATGAGAAGAGCCAATTTTATGAACAATCCTTCAGTTATGAAGAACTTGAAAGAGAAGTCAAACAATTTGATAATTAATTAAATAAAGAAGAAATGAAAAAGATGAATTATTTCCTAGTAGCTATCCCCTTTTTAGTAATGGGATGTGGTAACACAGAAACGACTGAAACTGAAGTTGACACTGTGGCCGAAGATACAGTTCAACAGGTTGTTGTTGAGGAAGGAGAAATGGCGGAAGGATATGCTGTTGGCGATTACGCTACGGATTTTAGTTTAAAAAACATTGATGATAAGATGGTGTCTTTAGCAGATTACCCCAAAGCAAAAGGATTTATTGTCACCTTCACGTGTAATCATTGCCCCTATGCCGTGGCGTATGAGGATCGTATTGTCGCGCTGGATAAGAAGTATAAGGATTTAGGTTATCCAGTCATTGCGATTAATCCAAATAACCCGGAATTAGTAGAGGAGGATAGTTTTGAGAACATGAAGATCAGAGCAAAAGAAAAAGGCTTTACATTTCCTTATTTAATGGACGCCGATCAATCGATTTTTCCGCAATATGGTGCTACAAAAACGCCGCACATGTATGTGCTTGAAAAAACAAGCGAAGGAAATCAAGTCGCGTATATTGGAGCAATTGACAATAATTATGAGGACGAGTCTGCCGTGACTGCACATTATGTCGAAGATGCAGTGGACGCATTATTAAAAGGAGAGAGACCGCCTATCGCATTTACGAAGGCAATTGGATGTTCAATCAAGCATTAAGAAGGTAAGAAAATTGATTCCCCGTCTTTATACCAGTACGTAAAT
>Ga0222659_1000519_pt1 | contig 21929 bp, 19 predicted proteins | sample AntAcemetagen547_FD_179850 | JGI IMG/M metagenome (GOLD analysis project Ga0222659, IMG submission 179850) | Saline water microbial communities from Ace Lake, Antarctica - #547 | ecosystem: Environmental > Aquatic > Non-marine Saline and Alkaline > Saline | place: Antarctica: Ace Lake...
GACTGGTTCTCCGCTTCTTCGTCTCATTTTCGTTCTGGCCGGACTCCTCCTCCTGGCAATTCCAGCCTGGCGACTGGCGACTCGAACCCAGCCGCTCCAGCCCGATTCGATCCCGGCCTCGTCCCCGGCAAGCCCAACCGCCGATCCCATCGCCCTCACCTTCACGGCGGCACCAGGTCCCGAGGAGATCCAAGTCCAAATCTCCGGCTCGAATGTAGCCACCGTCCGATCCGTCCACTGGCCCGCCACGGTCACGCTTCCAATCACCCTGCCGGCCGAAGGCATCGATCTCGTCATCTCCGCGACTTGGGCGCAAACCACGGAGGCACCCGTCCATGCCCTTCGTATTCAAGCCACCCGCAACGCCCGGTCCCTGGCCGACGCCACCTTTTGGGGGACCGATTCGGTCATGGATGTCGTCACCCTGAATGCCCCTCCTCAGCCATGAGCCACCATCTTGTCATCAAAGATCTCACCGTGTCTTTCAACCGGGTGCCCGCCATTCATCACATCAACCTCACTTTGGGTTGTAGTTCCTGCGTCGGACTGCTCGGGCCAAACGGCGCCGGCAAATCCACCCTCCTCAAGTCCATCGCCGGACTTCTTCCCCTCGAAACCGGCCAAATTGAATTCCGGAGTCACCAAGAGGAAACCAATGACCCGCCAGGGCGAAGCATCGCCTATGTCCCCCAGCGGGAATCAGTCGATTGGGACTTTCCCGTCACCGTGCGAGGACTCGTCGAGATGGGCCGCTATCCCGCCCTAGGACTTTGGAAAACCTTCCGGGCTGAAGACCACCAAATCGTCAACGAAGCCTTGGAGGTCATGGACCTCCGGGAATACGCCGACCGGCAAATCAGCGCCCTCTCCGGCGGCCAACAACAACGGGTCTTTCTCGCCCGGGCCTGGGCCCAACAAGCCGCCATCTATCTCCTCGATGAGCCCTGCACCGGCCTGGACCGCAATGCCCGCCGTGCCTTCATCTCCACCCTCCACACCCTTCGGAGCGCTGGAAAACTCATCATCACCTCGCACCATGAATTGGGAGATGTTCCCGACATCTTCGACCATGTCATCCTCATCAATGGCGAGTTGGTCGCCTGCGGCGAAACCGCCACCACCTTCACTCCGGAAAACACCGAACGCACCTTCGCCATGAAAGCCTTCAGCGGACACTCCAAGGAAGAAGTGACGAGTCGCCGTCATACTTCATAATTCATACTTCATACTTCATAATTTTCTTCCATGTCCTGGCTCCTCGAACCTTTCGAATATGAATTCATGCAACGCGCCATCCTGGTCTGCGTCCTGATTGGATTCACCAATGGCTTCCTTGGGGCGTTTATTGTCATCCGACGCCTGGCGCTCACCGCGGACGCGCTTTCGCATTCGCTCCTCCCCGGCCTCGCCGTGGCGGCGATCTTCATTGGACTCAATCCGGCCGGACTCCTCCTGGGCGGCCTCGTCGCCGCCGTCATCGTGGCGGTGGGCGGGCAACTCATCACCCGCAGTTCGCGGATCAAAGACGAAACCGCCATTGCCTCACTCTACGTCATCGCCTTCGCGCTGGGGGTGATTCTCATCCGATTTGCTAAGGTCAAAGTGGACCTCGACGGGTTTCTTTTCGGCAATATTCTCGGCGTGGCAAACTCCGACATCGGGATCAGCCTGGCTACCTGCGCGATCACCTTGTCCACCCTCCTCATCCTTCAACGCCCGCTCCTGCTTACGCTTTTCGAGTCTTCCGTGGCCCGCAGCCAGGGCGTCCCCGTGCAGGCCCTTTTGACCACCTTAATGGTCCTCATCGTTCTGGCCATGTTGGCCTCGCTCCAAGCTGTTGGCGTCCTACTTTCCCTCGGACTCCTCATCCTTCCCGCCGCTACCATGTATTTACTTTCCGACTCCTACCAGGCCATGTCCTGGGGCGGAGCCGCCCTCGGCGTCACCGGCGCGGTCCTCGGACTGATGATTTCGTTTCGAGCCAACATTCCTTCCGGACCCGCCATCGTCATGGTCCTTGGCGCCGCCTTCCTTGGAGCCCTTCTCTTCAGTCCCAAATACGGCATCGTCATCCGTGCCCTGCGCCCTCGCCATCTTCACAAAGAATCCCTTGATCGCTGGAAGACGTCTTAAGACTGCCTCGGAGTGCGCGGACATGTCCGCGCTTTTCCCGGCAGGCGACATGTCGCCCTGATCCAGAGCGACGTCATGCCGTCGCACTCCAAAATTTGACGCAACCTCAGGGTTGCGCGGCGGGCGCAACGGGGGGTTGCACGGTGACCTCCACCTTAGGCACGCCTTTGAAATACTTTGCCGCCACGCGCTTGGTATCCTCCAAAGTGACCGCCTCAATTTGAGCTTTGCGCTCTTCGTAGTTCGCGTAGCCCAATCCGATTAATTCGTCCATAGCCACCGCGCCGGCGAAAGCGGCATTGCTCTGATTGCGAATCGCCTCCGATCCGAGGAGTTTCTTTTTGGCCCGGATGAGTTCTTCAGGAGTCAGTCCCTCGGCGGCCAGCTTGTCGATTTCGGAAGTGAATTCCTTCGTCACTTGATCGACCTTCTTGGGATCCGTTCCGAGGTAGAAGACGAACGATCCGGGAGCCAAGCCGTTGAAATTCCCCGCCCCAACAAAATAAGCGAGGCCGAGTTTTTCCCGAATCCGATCAAAGAACCGTGACCCCAAATCATTGGAGGCTTCGTTGATGAGTTCTAAAGCCGGGCGATCGGGATCGAGCACGCTGACCCCTGGATACCCGATCATGACAACCGCTTGTTGCTTGTCACGTTCCTCGGTCACCCGAACGGTTTCGCTCGGTGGGATCGGGGCGGGGGGCGTGGTCAAAGCCAATTCCCCCTTCGGCAGGCTGGCCAGATCCATCTCGACCAATTTGACCACTTCTTCCGCTTTCACGTCGCCAAAGACCGCGATGACGCCATTGGCGCCGACGGCATAGGCTTGGTGAAATGCGCGCAAGGCTTCCGGGGTCAGTGCGGCCACCGACTCCGCCGACCCAAGACGGGGACGCCCGTAGGCATGACTGCCGAAGAGTTTCGCCCGGGTGGTGTCCCGCGCCACGGCGGTGATTTGTTCTTGTTCGGCCTTGATGCCAGCCAACTGGGATTTTTTTTCTAAGTCCACCTCACCTTCCGGGAAGGTCGGATGGAGCAAGACATCGGAAAGAAGAGCCAACCCGAGCGCGAGATCGGGTTTCATCACCTCGACGGAGACGAGGAAGCTATTGTATCCACTGTCGGAGGAAATACTTCCCCCCACGCTCTCGATTTCTTCAGCGACCTGGGCGGCGCTGCGGGTGGTTGTTCCTTTCAGAATTGTGCTGGCTAACAGGGGCGTGATGCCATTGTCCGCTGCGGTCTCCGCCAGGAGGCCTCCACGAAAAGCGGCGGTGATCGAAATAATCGGCAACTTGGCATTTTCACGCACCAGCAACCGCAGCCCATTGGAGAGGGTGAATATTTTCACCTCGGAGACCGCCGCGGGAGCTTGCGCCTCCGCGGTTGCGGTCAAGGAACCGATGGGATTGAGCGAGGTGACATTAAGTCGGTCTTCCTGCAAATACTCACGAGCCACGCGTTGGAGGTCGGCGGGAGTCACCCGTCCGATGGCATTGAGGTAATCGCGGCTGAAGTCGGGATTCTTGGCCAACAACCAACTGGAACCCAAATCGGAAGCTTTCCCGCGCATGGTTCCCAGAGATTTCATTTGGCCGGCCAACATGGCCCGGCGGGCCTTATCGAGTTCCGCCTCGGTGACGCCGCCGGTCTTGATTCGATCCACTAAGGTGAGCGCTTCGTCCTCGACCGCGATGCGCTTGTCGGGCTCGCAGACGGCGGTGATGATGAAAACGCCGTCGGTCTGAAGTGAAAAAACGCCGGCATCCACCTCATGCGCAAGCTGCAATTTTTCCCGGATCTGGGTGTTGAGGATCGAACTCCGCCCGGCCCCCAGAACGGCCCCTAAAAGGTCCAAAGCGGGGATGTCGGGATTGGACTGACCGGGAACCCTCCACGAAAGCGCCACCCGGCTCAACTCGGTGGGAAATTCCTCATGGCGTTCGCGACGGCCGATTTGTTCGGGTTCGCTCGGAACGAAAATGGGGTCCAAGGCCTTGCGGGGTTCGGCTTTAAAAACTTCCATCAACTGGGCGTGGATCTTTTCCGCATCAACATCGCCCACCACCACAAAGGTCAGATTGTTGGGAACATAGCGGGCCTTGTAATAATCCATGACATCTTGCCGGGTCAGTTGGTTATAGACATCCAGATAGCCAATGACCGGATGTTGAAAGGGGCTCTTTGCAAAAACCGTGCTCATGATCAACTTCCATCCGACCCGGTTCGGGTCATCAAATCCCATGGCAAACTCCCGCCGGATCACTTCCTGCTCCTTGGCATATTCGCCTTCGGGAAGACGGGAATGCATCATGGCATCAGCCAAAATATCCACCGCTTCGGAGGCACCACCCGCAGGGACATCGATCCAATAGACCGTCCGATCGAAGCTGGTGTAGGCATTGATGTAGCCGCCTTGTTCCTGCACCTGTTTAGCAATCTCACCGCCAGCTCGTTTGTCCGTGCCTTTAAAAAGCATGTGCTCAAGAATATGAGAGAGCCCAGCGCCCATCCATTTCCCTTCGTGGATGCTGCCAGTCCCGCACCACGCCTGGACACTGGCGACGGGCGCGCTGTGATCTTCTTCCACAATGAGAGTGAGTCCATTCTCGAGCGTAAAGACCTTGGCCGCGCTCTTCGGCAAGGTCGGCGCTGCCGCAACCGGCAGGTCAACCTTCGGCGAGGTGGACGGTTCTTCTTTGGCTTCTTTGGTGGGTTTGCAAGAGACGAGCATCATAAAAGTGAGAAAACCTGGCAGCAGCTGTTTCATAGATTCCTTCAGACAGTGCCGAGGGCGGCTTTGTTCAAAAATTCTGGGTCGGGAAGGAACGGTTTCACAAAAACATCGTGAAAATCATATCCGGCCCGAAAGCTATCGAGGGTGTCCTCATCGGTTTTTCCAAATACTCCGATCCGAACCAAATTGAAAACCAAATTGCCGACGTCTTCACAGCAAACGACGCCCCAATATTCCAAAACCGTAACCGCCATCGGGCCGCATTCATCCAAGGCATGCAAGCGAAATCCCTCGAGCAACTCCGCCGCACTGACATGGGCGGCGATGTCCTTTTTCGCTTTTTTACGCCGTTTCAAGGTCCCATCGAGCGCATCGCGCAAAAAAGAATACGCCTCCATCTGATAGCGGGGGTCTTCGCCGTAGATTTTTTCCACGGCCTCCTGAAATCCAATATTCTGCATGGATCAGGGATGCCTCATTTCCGCCGACGCTTCCGCAGCCGGCATCCCCTCCATGGCCCGCCATTGGCGAACGCCGGCACCGGTGGCAAACGCCAGCACAATGAGGGCGAGCACGAGTTGCTCGCGGTCGGTTAGAAATTTCATTCCCATAAAATAACGGAGGTTTGGGTTCCTGCAAGTGCGCAGGCTGGTCAAGTCACCACCCCTGGGACTCGCGTTGATCCAATTGGCGACTAATGGGATCATTCCGCTGGGGCAAACCCGGAATTTTTTGGATCGCAATGGCCTCGTCAAACTTGTGGCTCGACGCTCCCGGCTGAGTGGCTTCGAACCAATTCACATAATCTTCGATCGCTTCGATCCGTTCCTCCACCGCTGCTTGCAATTCCGCATTCATCCGCAATCGCTTCTCCACATTCTTGCGCGGTTTGGCCACCAGCAGGTTGGTGATCTGGCCGTATTCCTCGATGATCGGACGCATGATCGGATGGGCCCGCATTTCCAGGCGCAGCAAATCTTCGGACTTTTGTTTCATGACATAACGCCCGGATTCGGCCCGGGCCAAGGCCGGCAAGGCCTCCGCGCCGGCGACCATTCCCAGCTCTGGTTTCTTCGGATCCCTCGGTGCGGAAATTTCCAGCAAGAGCCCCAGTTGACGCCGGGTCTCCAACATGCTGAGCGGCATGACCCGATCCGTCGCCGAGGCCCCGGCCAGACTTAGGGTCCATAATTTTGACAACTTGGTCTCATCCTCGGCAAACTCCGGAAAGGCCCTCGTCAAGCGTTTGGCATCGGCGGAATTTCCATCCGGAAGCGCGGACAAATATGCCGTCAGCCCGTCTGCACCGCGTGGCAGACCGAGAAGAGCCCGCAACAATCCCCTCGCCTGCGCCGCATAGATCGTCCGCGAGGTGGCATCCAGTCGATCCGGATCCATTTTCAAGAAGGCACTCAACTGCGGCGGAGGACCACTCTCGATCAGCATTTCATACAACCCGGCGGGAATCCCCTCTTCTCTGGCCAAGAGGTCTTCGGCCAAGCCATCGATCAGCCAATCCGGAGGTTGAATGACCTGACGACCCGCCAGGGCGGCGTGACCGCGGTAAGAATATTCCAGGCACAGCGCCCGCAGAATCTCCCGTTCCAGCGAGCGATCCTTCATCACCATGACATCGTAAATATCGATCTGCACCTTATAGGCGTCGCCGTCGCTTTCGTACAACCGGGTCAGCAGGCGAGGGGCATTCCGGGGCCGACGGCTGGCCACCTGAATGATAATCGGAGCCTTCCACTCATCCTTGAGATGGAGGGCGCGCCGCCATTTTTCCTTCACATCCTCCGCCTCCCGGGCCAACTCCATCCGCACGGTGGCGTCGGAAAAATAAATAACAAATTGCCCGGAGGAACTGATGGAGCGTTGTAAAGCGGCCGCCTCCATGGGCACAAGGCCCAAGACCAGCGCAAACCCCGGCAGGAAAAGCCACCTCACGCGCACCTCAACCTCCCGGCGTCTGACTGCCATTCCAGCCCAAACGTGCCACCTCAGGCAAAAAGACTAGGCTGTCGACCAAGCTCAAAAATTGAATTTCGGCAGCGGTGGAGTCGATCACCCCTTGGAGATGCTTTTGCATCACCTGCGCCACAAGAGCCGGCAATCGCAAACGCCCCACTCCCGCCCCAGCGAGACGAAGACTCACCTCATTGCGTCCCGTGGCAGCGTTGCCGGAGATTTTTGGCACTAGGATCACGGACATATAGACCGGCCAGTCTAAGTATTTTTGCTCCACCACAAACCGCATCGTATCCGACTCGATGGTGACAAACGCCCGAATAAATTTGGCCTGGAAGATGGCCCCACCCTCCGCTTCGGCTTCAAGGCGAACGGCAAGATAGTTGTTCGCTTGTTCCTGGGTCAGATCGATCATTCGCGGATAGACGGTGTCGGAAAATTTCTGGATGGACTGATAAAGTCGGGTCGCTTTTTGTTTATCCGGCGTTGTGGCCTCCGGCACCCAGTCGGGTTCCCGCCCCGCCTCAATTAAGACCGCCAGCAAGGCGGCCAGAATCGCCAGAGAGACCAAACTGCGGCCCAGACGCAACATCAGCCAGCCGAAACCTCCCGCTTGAAAAAAACCACGTCGAACCGGGGCACTGCTTCGCCCCATCACCGGGGTGGTTTCGGCGATGGTGGCTTTCTCACCTTCCGGACGTTCCAGCCGGATGCCGCAATTATGGCAAAAAACCCGGGTCGGATCATTCTCGTGCCCGCATTCCGCACATTTCACCTCATTCATTTCGATTTCGCTGGCTTGGCTGGCTCCGTCTTCGCTTTGCCAGAGTCTCCACTCGCTTTGCCAGAGTCTCCTCCACTCGGCTTGGAGACTTCCCCGGTCCCCGACGAATCTTTTTTCGCCGCCGCCTTGTAACCTTCGCTCCGATAATCGGTGATATAGAACCCACTGCCTTTGAAAATCAGCCCCGCTCCGGTGCCGATCAGACGCTTCACCTTGCCTTTGCATTTTTTGTTCGGACAGGTCTTGAGCAGTTCGTCCTTCATCGACTGGAAGAAGTCAAAGGTCTTCCCGCACTTCGCACATTCGTATTCGTAGGTAGGCATCGGTACGAATGGCTTTAGCAAACTCCGACCCACTGCGCAAGAGGGAGCGCGAATTTTCAGCCCTGGGAAAAATCGAAAACCCATCCGCCCTTACCAATTTACCAGTGCCATTCCAGGCTGCCCCCTTTTTTTCTCTCAGAGAATCCGTCACCCAGAAAGAGCCCCTTGTCTCTGACAAAAATCCATTGCCCGCCCGGAAGCCCCTCAAACCACGCCTTCAGTCTACTCGGATTGGCATCGGTCCGAAGTTCCCCCCAAATGATGGTTTCCTCGACGGCCATTTCCAGAACCTGCTCTTGATTGGCGTCGAGTCGGGCCGGAGGATTCAGCCAGGTGATCGAAGAGGACTCCGAAAATGTTTCTCCGGCACGGATCGGCGCGGAGCCGGACAAAACAATCTCGGACGCCAGGGCCTCCCGAATCGCCGCCATGTCCCAAGCCACGCCAACCGAGCCTCTGGCCCGAATCGCCTTCCCATAGGCCTTTCCCAGAACGGCGACATCCGGGGCGAAAAACCAAACTTTGGGTCTCTCGATTCCCACCTGAATGCCGTCGTCCGTCCGAAAAATCCCGTTGTTCGTCACCACTCCGACCACAGCAAGCCCAGCCGTCACCGCCACGGCGGCGAAGACCCCAGCACACCACGTCCGGCTTTCGGCCCAGTTTTGACCAAGCCCCCGCTTCCAGACCGCCACGGCCAAGGCCAAAACGGGAAGCACCCCCAGCCGCCAGTCGCCCCCCACATGACTGAAAATTCCCGCCACTCCATACACGACCCAGACGCCGAGGCTGGCCGGGGCACTTGCACAAAGGATCAGCACCACCAACCACCCCAAAATATAGAGAAAGCGAAATCCCCATCCCCGCTCCACCATCCAAGTGGCGTGAGTGGACAAAAGATGCTTGTAAGAGCGGATATCCTCTGCGGCTTGGAACCAATTTTGATAGGCTCAGACCTCCTGATCCATAGGAATTAGGATGAGCCGACGAACTGGAAAATCAGCCGTAATTCGGTGCCAGGAAAAATGGTTTCTGTCGCAGTGAGTTCCTCACAAATTTGGACGACGACGGCATCGTGGCCTTGAGCGGTGAGCCGATGTAAGCGCACCGTCAACGTGCCGGCTTCCGAGTCGGGCTCAAGGTCGGCGGCACACCCGTAAAGCTGGCGCATGAGGGAACGGGCGTCATCCTTTCGTTTCATGTGCTCGCACGCCAGGGACGCCATCGCGGTCTCCGCGCGGTAGGCGATCATTTTGATGGTGTCCACGAAGTGTTTCCTTTCGCTGTAGAGTGCAAGGAAACGGTCCTCGGGAGGGAGGTTCCCAATCTCGATGTGCTTACCGACGGCCTTTCGCTCGACCTTGAGAGTCGCGATGATGGTGCTTCGTTCCTCAATGGCGGCTTGAAGAGCCGCTTTGGCAAACTCCCATTTCGCGATCTCGGCGGGTTTGGGGTCTTCGGACAGATCAAGGGCCCCAAAATTTGCCAGTTCTCGGATGCGCTTGCCGTTGTGATGGCGCACCAGAGCGTCGAGGGCTCGCCAGCGGGGGTTGACGACCCGTGTGGTGTCGGGAAGTGGCTCGCAGCCATACTCGGCAAGTCGGTCTAGTCCAAAGTGTTGTCGCGAGTAACGGAAGAAGTTCTCCTGACACCATCGGGCGAACATGCAGGCGGTCATTCGCACGAGATCACCCTGATAATCGGTGCAGATAATCGAGCTTTGTTTGCCGCTCGGCGTACGCCGTCGGATCTCGCGCACCCACAAACCGTTGGAGAGGCAGGTGCCGCGCTCGGCGAGTTCCATCGCCACTTCCTGGCCCTGGATGAGCGTGACCTTGTGCGTGCGAAACTCAGCTTCCGGCCACGGATCGCCGGGGAACTTGTGGTAGCTGAGAATGGCTGCCCGTCCATGGCGTTGATCCAGTAGTCGGTCGTCCCGCGCTGGTAGAGCTTCTCGCGGGCGATGTCGCGGCGCGGGAGCTTGGTGAGCTTGCCGTGATAGACGCGCACGTGACCGTCGGCGTAGAAGACGCCGGCACTCTCGGCTGACTGATCCTCCATCCATTCCTTCGCCAGCGTGCCGCTCCAAGCCGCCGCCTGCCCGTTCTCCGAGCAGAGGTCTCCGATTTTTTCGCGCAGGGTGCGCACCTCTGGGATACGGTCGAGTCCCATGAACTTGCCCCATTCCCCCGGCGGCTGGTAGCGCAGGGCTTCGATCGAGCGGATGCGTGCCAGGGCCATAAAGGCAAGGAGCAAGAAGATGCTTTCCAAGCGATAGAAGCTCTCGGGCATGGAAAAGAACTTGCGGCTGTGCGCGAGCAGCCCGTTCTGCAGCAGCGCGGGCAGGGCGAGAAGCACGCCGCCGCCGGGCACGTCGATGGCACGCTCAAATTTGATCGGCGCACCTCCGCGGAGCACGCCGACGGCTGCCGCGACGCGCTCAAGGGTGCGCGTGGCTCCGCAGCCCTGCGGGGTCTGGCCGCCGAACGCTACTTCGAACATGATTCTTACGACCGGATCAACGGCAACCCGAAAAAAAATGGGTAACACCTTCGAGCGCATCGCCCGTTTTTCCTCACGTTTATTGCACCGGATCGGACCGGCTTGCTGCCGACCGACGAGGCGGAAATTGCCGTCTTGCGCCTCATGGGGCAGATCGGACGAAAACCCTACACCCACCAACAACACAGCCTAAGCAATGTCTTGCCGTCCAAGCTGGCCTATTATGGCTTTTACAACGAGGACACCACGGACGGGTTCGCGCTCTTTCAGCTCACGGAAAAAAATTCCAATATCCATCAGGGCGAACCGGTCCACAGTAATCACGCCACCCTGTTCTCTGAACTTCCTGGCTGGTCGGCCTATTATTGTCGCGCATTATCGTACACCAATCAAAGGTACAATCCCGAAAACGCCACCTTTCTACCAAAGGGCGAGCGCTACGAGGAGGAAAACATCGGGTTCCTTTTCACCCACAACAACCTACCGCAAACCCTTGAGTCCATGGAAAATGCCGATCGGCAAATGAAATCCCCGCTCGAAGTGACCTGGGATAGCTAAATTCCAGGCGACCGATTTCCTTCCAAGCCAGGAATCATTTCCCGCGTGAAATGAATGTACGGAAAGCACTCGGGAACGTGAGAGTCCCAAACACCGTGGGCGCTCCAAGCCCAACCGCCGGAATCTCGGGCCGGAGGCGCTTCCTTGATTTGATTGAAACGAGAAAAGTCCATCCTCCAGACGTCTCCTTCACGAGGCGGCACAGCCCTTCCGTCACCCCGCGCCAGCCACTCCAGGCCGCCCCAGGGAAAAGCCACCTCCGCAGTCCAGCCTCTGTCGCGGGTTGTCGGGTCATTAATATTCCCATCCGTAGCAACGGCGCACCGCATTCCCGGCAGATCCCATTGAAAGAACCCTATTCGCGGTCCACGCGGGTGGGAGGTATAACCCACCCCATTCCACGGTTGGGCCCCGGGAGCCAAACGCGAGAATTCAGGTGCCTTAGCAAAGCCGCCTTTTTCATAGCTGTCCTCCCAAACGAAAAACGCTTCATAAATTGTCCCAAGAGGGTTGATCTCAAACTCGTAGTAGGCATCCTTGCCGGCGATGAAGACCTCGACGTCGTTTTCCTGCCAGATGGGATCGTCCCGACCGGTCATGGTTGCCGCCAAAAATGGCTCCTCGACCCAAAACCCCACGTAGAGAAAATCATCATCCCAAAGCACGGACGCACGGGTATCGTGGATGGTCGGTTCGCCGGTGACCAGATCAACAAAGCGAGGGGAACGCGGGGCATGCCGCCAGACCGACTCGTTGAGCCGGCCGCTGATCTTCAGTGTCTGCGGAACATAATATGCTGTGTAATGGGGGATTTTTGCGTCGGGCCAAGGAAATACGATCATAAGGGTTCGACTCTGACCATGATCAAGGAGAAAATCAAGTTTACATCTGAAGGCTGATAGGTTCCGAACTGAATGAACATAAGGATGGATTCGCCACGTTCAAACTCAGTCAAAAGCTTGACCCACGAGGACCATGATTTAGGATCTTTCGATCATTGAAGTTTGTGCCTTTAAATCAATTTAACCTGACAAAAACGAAATGGCAGAAGGTCATGGATTCCGTGCGCAGCCATGACGGTAAATCCGTCGAGAATGCCCCTCCGAGGTTTAAGGCCTGGTCACTGAAGCACGCTCACTCGCACAACTTCAATGAAATTCTCGTTTCGCTTTCTGGGAATCATTTATATGGGATTGACGGCAAAACATTTGCTTTCGTTCCCGGCAATTTCGTCCTCCTGCCAAGACAGCTTCCCCATGACTCAGTCTATGGCCTTCATCACGCCGAATGCATTGATTTTTGGATTCATTTTCTCCCCCACAACAGAGTGATGCTCAATTTCCTTCATCATATCCCGGGCAGAGATCATATCAGCACGCCGGTTCCCGTTCCATCCGTCTCGATATTAGAGGATTTTAAGAGGGTCGGAACCCTGCTTGACAGTGAGCAGGGTCAACAGAAGGCCCAACATTTTCTGACTTACCTTCTCTACGAATTGTTTGATGTTTTGATGAATGCCGACGGCAAGCCTCAAACCATGAACGTCATTCCTCTGATCGACAGCATCAAGCAATATGTAACCGAACATTTGACTGATCGGCTAAGTCTCTCCGATCTGGCCGGAGCCGCAGGCTACAGCCCATTTCATTTTCATCGTATTTTTCTCGAAGCAGAGGGAATCACCCCTCGAAATTTTGTGGAGGGACAGCGGTTGAAAAAAGCGTGCGAACTTCTCAAAGCGGGATACACTATGACATCTGCGGCGATGGATTCGGGGTTTTCGACTTCCTCTCAATTCGCTCGGGTTTTTAAGCGCCAATTTCAACTCTCACCGTCTGGGTGGTTAAAATCGATTCCCTAGATTCGACCAATCAAATCCCGTCCAGCATAAATCCTAAAAGAAACCACCACGTAACACCATGATCATTCAAAATCTCGCCGCCCAACTCTATACCGTCCGCAGCCTTTGTCAGACACCGGCGGAGACAGCTTCCACATTAAAGAAGATCCAGGCGATCGGATTTACATCGGTTGAGGTGGCTGGAATCTGCCCAATCGAATCTTCCGAACTCAAAATGATGATCGATGACACCGGCTTGTCCATCTGCGCCCTGCATGGTGCGGCCGATGAGATTTTGCACGCGCAGGAAAAAGTTATCGAACGCATGAACGTCCTTCAATGTGAGTATGCCGTCTACTCCTACCCGGCTGGTTTCGATCTGGGGAAGACGGAGGATGTTCGGCGATTGGTTCAGGAACTGGCCACAGCGGGAGCTGCCTTTCGTGCCGCAGGAAAGACACTTTGCTATCACCATCACTCGCTGGAGTTTGGTCGATACGAACTGAGTACGGTGCTCGAATATATCATGGGGACGGTCGATTCCGCTGATTTGAGTATCGAATTGGATACCTACTGGGTCCAACACGGGGGCGGCTCCCCGGTCGATTGGTGCACCCAAATGAAGAATCGTCTCCCCATCCTCCATTTGAAAGACTATGGATGCATCGCAGGGACCCCCACCATGATGGAGGTGGGCAGGGGCAACCTTGATTGGGAGAAAATTATTCCCGCCGCCAGTGCGTCAGGCTGTCAATGGTTCGTCGTGGAACAAGACACCTGTCCCGGTTGTCCTCTGGACAGCTTGAAAATCAGCTATGAATATATTTCTTCAGATCCGATCCGGCCCCTGTTGATGTCTTAGTATCCCTTATGAAACAGTTTATCGTCGTCGGCGGAGGGATCATTGGATTAAGCAGCGCCTATTACCTCAAACAAGCCGGCTTTGCGGTCACAGTCATTGATCCCCATGGCGGAAAGATCGGAGCGTCCTACGGGAATGCCGGCTTCATCGGACCAAGCCACTATACGCCGCTTTCCAACCCGAAAGCCTTCAAAAACGCTTTGCGCTGGATGCTAAGCCCGACCAGCCCGTTCTATATCCGTCCCGCACTCAATCGCACCCTCATTGGTTGGGGGCTGCTCTTCATGCGACACGCCAATGAGGGTCATGTGGAGAGATCCGCGCGACCACTGGTCGAGATCGGACTCCTCAGCCAAAGGCTTTACGAAGAATGGCTGGCCGACTTCGGCGGATTTTCCTACGAAAAAAAAGGCTTAATCACTATTTTTCAGACTGAAAAGGCCCTTCGTGGTGCAGAACTAGAAATCGAGAGAGCCCGCTCCTTAGGTCTCGATGCCGTTATGCTCGGTTCCGCCGACCTGGCGAAGCTCGAACCCGATGTGGAATTCAATGCCATCGGGGGGACTCATATGCGTGCGGATGCGCACACTTACCCACCGCAGCTGATGCACGCCCTACTGGAAACATTGCGAGCCTCCGGAGTATCCATCGTCGAAGCTACCGCCATTGGATTTAGGCACGAAAATGGATGTCTGACGTCCGTCGAATGCGAAGACCAAAGCTACTGCGCCGACGAGTTTGTGCTGGCAAGCGGGATTTGGTCGCGTGAGATCGCCAAGACATTGGGCATCTCGATCCCAATGGTATCGGGTCGCGGCTATTCGATGACCTACCCGCTGGCGCAATGCCCCGTACGGCACCCGCTTTACCTCGGCGAAGCCTCCGTCGGCATCACCCCGATGGATGGAGACAAAGTCCGACTCGGCGGCACGATGGAAATCGTCCCTGTGGGAACGCCGCCACGCCTCAACCGGGTGAAAGGGATCTTGAACTCAGTCCGCCGATTCCTTCCGAATTCCAATTTCCCGGAACCAAAACCCGACGAAATCTGGTTCGGCTACAGACCGTGCTCGGCCGATGGCCTTCCATACATCGGACGACACCACGCCTACGAAAACCTCATCGTCGCTACCGGGCACAGCATGCTGGGATTGGGTCTCGGCCCCGCCACGGGGCGACTGGTATGCGAACTGGCCATGGACGAACCGACCACCATTGACATCTCAGCCTTCTCGTTAACGCGATTTAACCGACGGTAGCGCGCAAACAGAGAGCGAACCAGGAAGATTCCAAATCAATTGGTCTCGCCATGACACCCGAACATCCGGATAAAGAGCCGCCTTCCGGTCGGCGGCGGAGACCAAAAGACAACTGGCCACATGCTCGATATTCTCACTCTTCATGCTATGACTGAGAATGGCCTCGGGCTGGTTGGCCAGAATGAGATCAACCAACCGCTGCACGCTCTCAGGATCTTGTTAACCTAGGGCCTGTGCGAGAATAGAGAAACAAGGCGGATAGAGGGCTTGATGGCGAAAAAGTTCGGACATGGAGCGTGAAAAATGCTGCCATGCCCGAAATTGATAGGTTATAATTTTGCACCGGATGGACCTCATAGTCCCTCGCGATTTCCTGGATGGTCTTTCAGATTGTGGGTTTCCACTCCTTCATGCCATCGCTTTTTTATAGCTTAACCGCTGGTCCGAATTTCGGGGTCCACCTCACTTTTCCGTCCCTATGGGACGGCACTGATTTATTTTCAACTATTTTTCCGCCGCCTCAGACCTGAGCAGTTACCCCATTTTTTCCTTTTGATTTGATACTCCTGACCACCTTTCCGTCCCCTTTCCCAGTGGTTATTGGCATTCGCCCCTCTCAGCTTACTTTATAAATCCAGCATGGGGCTGGGAAATTTGCAGAGGGACCTCGGAGTCCAGCAGATTGATCGTTGCCGGGGTGCTTCCCGGCGGCGCAGGAGCTCCGCCGCTGGCAATGAGGCTAAGAACTAATTCCAGATTTTCCCTCGCATGGGGCATATTGGCGTTTATCTCCAAGGTCTTGCGAAAGTAGCGAACGGATTCGGTCAGCCGGCCTTCGTGGAACAGCACCCCTCCGTAGTTGTTGAGAATCAATGGATGCTCCGGATGCTTTTTCAGGAGCTCTTGGAAAATCTCCTCGGCCTCGGCGTAGCGACCGACACGCACGCAGGCATTAGCCATGTTCATTTTAAATACATCGGCATAGGGAGCCATGGCGATGGCCTTGCGGTATTCGGCAATGCCTTGGTCAATCTCTCCCTTTGCCATGAGCACGGCTGCGTAGTTGTGGTGGGTTTCCGGAAGATCCGGGCGGAGGCGGACTGACTGGGCGACATGGTAGCCGGCCACCCCGTGTTGCCCCCGCAGTCCGAGCACTCTAGCCAGGCGACTGTGGGCCTGCCAGGCATCCGGATTGCTCAGCAATGTGTATTTCCACATGACTTCTTCGCTGGTAAAAACGGAAGAATATTGGTGGGCAGAGACGGCAAAGACCATCAGCAGAGCCGTTCCCACCCCGAGGAAAAAGGGACGCAGCTTCGGCTCGATGTCGTGAAATATCCAAGAACACCCAGCGGTCACCAGACCGACCACACCCACGAGTGACAGGTAGGCAAGATGGTCGGAAACCCATGTGATGCGCATATACGACATCCGGACAAATCCGAGAACAGGAATGATATTGACGAGGAAGAATCCGAGACCCAGCAACGCGTGTCGGCCCCAGCCCCGACGGTGAAACCAACAATATCCGCCCACGGCCAGCAGGGCCGGCCATGCGAGTAACGGCAAGAGGCCGGGCGACTCCAAATTCCAGCGCGGGTAGTTGGGCAAGAGCTGAAATGGCAAAATCGATTTGTAGAGATAGAACCAAGTCGCTTCGCCAGAGAGGACGAACCTTTGGAACAACCCGCCCAAGGGAAGGTTCTCCGGACCGATCGCACGGATTTTTTGGAGATAAATCGTGAGAAGTCCGACGGCAAGCGATGTGAGGAAGAATGGGACCGTGACCAGGAGGGCTCGCACTACGAGCGCGAGCGCGGTCGTTATCCGGCCCCGGAACTCTTCACGACGGGACAATCCGCCGGACGGCATCGGACCGTCCAACCTCTCCGGAGCGGCTCCCGCATGTCTCCACCAGATGTACAGCAAAAGCACAAACGGCAACATGACCCCGCTGCTCTTGCTCAGGAGGGAAGCGAGGAAGAAGGCCCAGGCCACGAAGAGGTCCTTTTTGCGTTTCGTTTCGCAAAAATCAATGAATCGCAGACAAGCCAGAAGGTAGAGTGGGAGCGAAAGTGTGTTTTTAAGCTCGGAAATCCAAGCGACTGAACAGACCGCAAACGGGTGGACCGCCCAGATCAAAGCCCCGACCCAAGGGTGAGGGATTCCCAAGCGTTGAAACAACCGCCAGATCAGAAAGGCGGCACAGAGGTGCAGGGCCAGATTGAGCAGGTGCCAGGCGGTCGGATCCGGCCCGAAAAATCGGTAGAAGGTCCATTGCACGGTTGATTTGACCGGAAGGTAATCAGGGCTTCCTTTGGCAGCCCAGATATCGATCAGTCCGGGAAGCGTGCGGAGGGCGGCGTGCTCGGTGACTTCGCTGTCGTCGTCCCAGAGCCAATCCCCGTGAAAAACCGGAGCATAGACGAACAGCCCCGCGAAGACGATGAGAAGCACGAGGATCAAGCGATTGGGTTCCCCCGATGCTGGCGATGGAATAGAGTTACTCATGCAACCTCCACCCTAGGTTTGCTGGATTCCTGATCATCAAACCCAATGCGCCGCAGCAGCCAGGGATGAAAGAAATACAAGCCAACCCCCAGCAGACAGAGTCCGCTCAGCAGGAGCCCGGAATTCAGCCCGGCGGGGTAGTACTCCAAGCGAATTCGGTGATGGCCGGCGATGAGCGGTACCGCCCGCATGGCATAGTTCGCCGGCAGCAATTGGTATCTCAGCTGGGCATTTCCCGGCAAGGGCACCGCCCGCCAATCCCGCGAGAAGGCGTCGGTGACCAGCAAAAGTGCATCGGAGTCAACCCGCACATCCAGATCGTAGGAATTGACGGTGACGTTGAGAATCTTCACCGAAGCCTTCGGAGGCGGCCCGGATGCGCGAGGGCGCGGGTTGGGTTCTGATTCGAGAAGCACTTTCTTGCGCAGATCGAAATCCGGATTTGTCAGGGCCGTAAGAATCTCCTTCGGGGGCCGCACCTCGTATTCTCCCACCACAAAGAACCGCGGAAACGGGGTTCCGGTCGGGACCAGATTGATCCCTCCTTTGACCGGAAAGGCGACGTATTGGCAGCGGAACAGATCCAATACCGGGTGCGGGTGATGGAAGGGAAGTGGATTGTTCACATCATCGGGATCGGCGCCCTGGGAAGAAAGCATCAGGCGAGAGTATCTTTGCAGGCGGGAAGGCTCGTAACCCCAGATCCCCTCGCGCACGAGCATCATATTAGAATCGGGACTGAAGAGGTTGAGAATGCGAAAATCTCCGGGCAGCTTTTTCAGCGTTTCCCGGAAAGCGGCAAAGGTCGCCGCTTGAAAGGGAAACGTCACGGTCGTGGATCTGGCCACAAAAAACACCTCGGCCACCGCCACGGCGAGAAAGACCCATTTGGCCGGGTTCCAGCGCCGCGCCCCCACCCAGAGAACTGCCAGCACCGACAACACCAGCGCGGACTCCCGCAGAGCAGAGATGGCGGCTTCCCAGGCGATCCTCAGCATCGCCGGATCTTCCGCCATATCTTTCGAATAAAAAATTTCCCCCGTGCTACGGATGGATAGGACAACCTGGTTGAACCAAGCCGAACCCGGCCCCGAGCCGAGCCAAAAAGCAAGCAGAGCCAGAATCGAGGCGGTAAGAACGGATCCGACGGCAACCCAAAGAGCCGGGTTCCTGGCTTTGAGCAATCTTTGGGCTCCACTCCCCGCCAACAGCGCCATAAACATGCCTCCAAAAAAAAGAAATTTCGAGGACCCCCGGAAACTGCTGAAGCCGGGCAGAAATTCATAGAGCCACCGATGCATCGGGGTGTGGCACCCGAGCGCGAGGAGGAAAACAAAACCCAGCATGGCCAGCCATCGCCAAGCCTTCCGCCCCGACCCGACCAATCCATAAATCCCGAGAAGTCCCATGCCTAGCCCGGCAAAAACGCTCATTTCCCACAGGTAGCTTCGCCCCCAGTACCATGTGGCTGCGGGTTTTCCAAAAAACCATGGAACTAGAGCTGTCACCACATTCTCCGGAGGGAATGAGAACATCGAGGCAAATGCATATGGGGTTCCCCCCCCGCGCGCGGATTCGGCCGCGGCATCCCATCCCGGCAAGATCTGCACCGCAGCCAGAGCAAGTGCGATGGGGAAAATTGCCGCAAAACCAAGGGCCACCCGAAGCCGCCCCTCCCGATGGATCACCAGCAACCCGAAGGCATAGGCCGCAGCCACGAGCGCTCCGAAGTAAAAATACTGGACGTGCCCGGCAAAGACCTGCATCGCGGCCGCCCCGGCCGCGAGGAGGATCCACGAAAACCGCCGTGTCTTCATCCATCGGTCCATCCCCAGAAATATCAGGGGAGCCCAAGCCATCGTGCAGATATTTGAGAGGTGCCCGGCATGGACATGCAGAAAAAATCCCAATCCAAACATGGCGGAGGCGCCAGCAATGAATGAGGGAGTGCGGCTCAACCTCCGCCCCCAGGCCCAAGCATAGACGCACACGCCAAAGAGGAAGATATGGATGGCGAAGCTCCCCGTGATCGCCAGAGAGAGGGGCAGAAACAGAAAAATCAGATTCGGCGGATAAAGCAGGGCGGATTGAAAATCCCCGAAGAAGGGGACTCCGCTAAAAAGGAACGGATTCCAAAGAGGAAACGATCCGCCAAGAATTTCATTGGTGGCAAAGGCTCTGGTGTAGAGAAATTGAGTGGCCACGTCGCCTGACGCACTCGAAAGCACCACCGCAGGGTCCACCAGCGCACGACCAATCGAAACCAGCGCAAGGATGAGCAGTCCTAAAATAGGAATGCCGTGGGGGCGGACTGCACTGAGAAATTTCCTGAAAAAAAGCGTGGGCTCCGCCCGGCTCACTTGGCAGTTTTTTTCCTGTTCTTGTATTTCATCAGGCCATAAACAAGTCCGCCGGCGACCAGCAACATCCACGTCGAGGCTTCAGGTACGCTGCTGGGCAGGATCGTCACGACCACCTGATCAATGTTGTAGGTGTTTCCGCTTGCCAGCAGGTTGACGTCCACATTCTGAAGATAATCGGAATACGGATTTCCGTAACCGGATGTGGACGACTTGTAGATCTCGTAAGCCCATTGGTTGTAAAACGATCCGTCCGGCTGGAGTCCGTCGTAAAGCGGCACATCGCCCATCGTGTAGGCGGTTCCTCCATGATTAAACGTGGCCCCGTTATAATACGATGTTCCGCCAAAGTTAACCGTTCCTCCGCCCTTGATTTGTTCCCAAATACCGGTCCAGTAAAGACTACCTTCGTCATTGAAGGTCAGCCCGGTGGCGGGGTCGATCACCGTGCTTGAAACCAATCCGAGGTTGTAACCGGCGGCCACATCATGCACCACCTGAGCAATCATCTGCTGACCAGCCGTCGGGGTATTCGCGGCGATTTCTGGGACCAGGGACCCCGAGGCCAACTGGATGGCGGAAGTGAAATCCCCGTAGTTGAGGTAGGTGGAGGTCGACAAAAGGGTGCCGCCAGAGACAGCGGACATCCCCGCAAATTCAAAAATCCCCCCATAGTTTGCCGAGGCATCGGAAGCGTAGAGGAACGAGGAGAGCAGAAACGATGATCCACTAACCCCTCCATCCGGTGGTGTTGTCATTTTGAAGTACCCCAATGTTCCAGTGGCAGGGAAGACGCCGTCGGCACCGACGGTGGAGGTGATGAGATACCCTTCCATGACAAGAGCGTTGCCTGCGCCTTCCGTGATTGCGGAGGTGAGCGTGCCGGAATTGTAAACCGTCGTGTTTCCGGCCACCGGCGACAGCCATGAGGCAGAAATGACCGAACTTGCCGTCCAGGCCTGCGCATAGGTGGAACCCGAAAAACCAAAGAACTCATTTGCGGCGGTCCCGTTGTAAGAACTGATGTGCGGATCCGAGATCGGCGTCACATAGGTGCCGCTGGCCACGTGGTTGACGTAGCCCTGAAAATCAGGCTGGGCTCCGATGGCTGCGATATCGCCCGCTCCGCCTGCCGGCGTAAAAATCGTCCCTGAACCGGCTATTGTCGGCGTGTATCCGGCGTGGGCTCCATTGTTGACTCCAATGATGCGCAGAATGTCGTTCACGGTCGTACCTGAACCGTTGTAGATGACTGGATCGGGCGTATTGCCAGCCTCGGTGTAGATGTTGTTTGCCGAGTTGGAGTTCACAAACGCGGTCAAATTCGAAGCCAGGACACTCCAATCCGTCGTATTTTGGGTGCTTTGCACGACTGTCCCGCTTTTGAAGCTCTGCATGCGCATCGGGATGGCGATTGAATTGATGGCGGTGATGTCTCCCTGGTCTCCCACGGCCGGCGTCACTGTAATTTCAAACTGATCCCAGCGCGTATTAAAATTCGGGTCGGTGGTGCCGGAGAGGGAAGGCGTCCCATTGGTGAGCACTCCACGATTTTGGAGGGTTCCGGAACCCTGCACAACAAGCGGAGCCCCCAGAGAGACATAGACACGGGGGCTGGTGGCGAGGGTAATCTGAAATCCCGAAAATCCGGAACCTTGGAGGCTGGACAAGCTGATCGATTCGCTCCACCAGGTGTCCTGAACGCTGTTAAACGTGGTGCCCCCGCTGACATAGGTGTAGGAATTCGACCAGAGCATCTCCACCGCATTTCCCATATTTGTGCCTCCGGCATAGTTGGCGTTGATGGCGGCCGCAGGAGCCGTCGTTCCGCCGCCAGCCCCCGCCGCCGTAAACGTGAACCACACATCGGAATCCAAGTAGGTCGAAGAGTTGACCAGTTCGAGATTCAGCGTTTGAGCGGGACACTCACGAGCCCCGAAGGCGAGTGCCAATGCGAATACAGATGCGGGCGCAAAAAGTCGAGCCATCACATAATTGTTTTCAAAAGATTGCTATCCAATTAGCGTAGAACATGATATAAAATATTCATGCGTCACATTGTTGTGCCTGAACCTCTCTCACAAAACGG
>Ga0222659_1000521_pt1 | contig 21811 bp, 15 predicted proteins | sample AntAcemetagen547_FD_179850 | JGI IMG/M metagenome (GOLD analysis project Ga0222659, IMG submission 179850) | Saline water microbial communities from Ace Lake, Antarctica - #547 | ecosystem: Environmental > Aquatic > Non-marine Saline and Alkaline > Saline | place: Antarctica: Ace Lake...
CTTCGGTATTGGATACAGTATTTATCGTTTTTACCAATTTCCCCGTTATAGTAAATACTTCAATCAACACATTCAAAAACTCAGAACTCTGGTTGTGCTCGAAATAAAACTCGGTATGAGTGGTGAATGGATTGGGGTAATTCAAGACTCTTTCTATGGCTAAACCTTCTGATTCAGCCACAATGAATTCGATGTTAGATTTACTCGAATTGTTGTGTACATCCCAAACGGTTAATTCTATTGAGTGGTTTCCCGACGACAATTCATCAAATGGGAATTTAACGGAACCTCTTTGGAACGTACTCAAATCAGAACTGTAGTAGTCGTTTAGAACCAAAGTATTGGCCACATCACCATCTAAAACTGCGCTGATATCATGCCCTATTCCCGTACCTACTGTATTGACCCCATTGGAGTCAAAAATCTTAGCCAGCAGTATGGGCTCATTGTCAGTATAACCGCCAAAAACAAAATTTTCATCATTCATATAAAGATCGATAGCAGGACCTTGACCATCGTTTATGGCATTTTCATCTCGATCTCCAATACTTAGTTCATCTTCAAATCCTGCTGCATCTTCCGTTTGGGAGTATGCGTAAAAACTTATTCGCGCTGTTGTATCGACTGCAAAAGAAATATCCTTGGGTAAGACGAAGTCAAATTCAAACTCACCATTGCTGACTTCAGCCAAACCTTTGTATACCACATCTTCTTGGGTGGGGTAAATAAAAACTGACCCACCGTCATTGCTCAAGGTGCTCCGTTGCTTAACCCGATCGTAAACCGTTGCCTCGATTAAACCGTTAAAACCTGAATTAACTTGACCTGCGGTATTAGTCACCATCCCCGCCACTCTTGCTACACCCAAAGCTTTTAAAGTGTCTACTGGATTTCCAAGCGTATCTGTAATACTAGTAGCAAGAACGTCGTATTTAGGTATCGCCATTGGCAACGCAGGGTCGCCAATCAAACTGAAATTACGGTGATTACTCGAACTAGAAGCGGCGCTATTCTTAGTATCTCGATAAACGTCACCCAACCTAGTTAAGGTTTCATTTTCGGGTCGATTGAAAAGTGCCTCATAAAAAGCAGTGTTCAATTGGAAGTTTGGCCCAGCATAAACTAAGCGAGTGGTAGTCAATAATGCCACGCCACCTCCACCTGCATTTAACAATACGTATTCGCCTGCAGAGGTTCTTACAGGATCATCAAATCTTGTAAACTCGCATGTAGCGGTCATAAAAATTGGCATCTGGAAGGTATTGTCCCACTCGAGAATAGTCGGAATGTCTAATATTCTTTCTTGAGCCCAACCTGTTTCGCCGCCGTGACCGATATAGTTAATGATAAAGGCTCCATTCCGAACTCGCCTATCAATCGCTTTATTTACATCGGGGTATCTATCCCCACCAGGAGTGGCGACTTGCTGGAAGGCATCAGTAAAGATTCGCTCAATATTAAAAACTTTCGTGTACGACTCAATCTGAGAACTAATCGTCCTTGAATTTTGCATGTGGTTGTTCAGGTCTTCGTCATCAGCGACCAAGGCTATCACGTTTCTCCAAGAACCAAAAGAACCATCTGCATCACCGCAGTTAAGACAATCGGAAGACGAAGTCTCAATGTACCGACGAATCTTATTTACCACAGAGGACGCTTCGGCCGAGTTTTTTACCACCAAGCGACCCACGCTTATGTCCATTAAATCCGCATTCCCTTCTCCGTCGTCATCTGAAAGCAATCCAAAGTAATCATCACTAACGAAAGAGTTGGTAGGACTCAATGAATTTAGTGATTGATAAGTGGGAATCAAATTTGAATTGCTGGTCGAGAAATTGACATTATCGTAAGATCCATCTCCAAATAAGAGTAAGTACTTCGGAGCCAAATCTTTGTCGCTACCCGCTCTATCGTAGAACATCTTCATCAACCATTTGATAGCAGTGGCATCGCGCATTCCCGACGAGAACTCATTATAAACCCTGTTCAGAGCTACTACCTCTACACTCAAAGGGTCTTCAGGATGATTTCGATGAATTTCGGCTAGTTGCTCTGCCTGACTCATTAAAAAAGAAGGACTCACTATGATCATATCAATAGACCCCTCGTTTCCTAGGGCATGAAGGTTTTGATTTCCAACAGATCCAAAAAGTGCAGGCTCTTTAAACGATGATCCGGTAAAAGCAACAAACTCTCTAATGGTTTCAATTGGCAAAGTGTAGGAGGCAATACCTGCACTCGTATTGTATTGAATTCTCCTGGCATCAGACGGATTGGTCACTTCCCATATTTCCTGAATGGAATTTGCATTCCCAACATTGAACCTCCCAATCTGACCTGACCCTGCTGTAGCGGCATCTCTAAATATCATTTGAGATCGAGCCATAGTCAACTCTCTTCTCACATTTACATTGAACCAATCCAACCACCCTGAGGCGGAAGGGATACCTCGTTTATCATACGAGAAGCTGATATTTAATGCTGATGAGGGTGTGTTAGTGATGAGGGTAAGATTCCCCGTTCTCGCAAAACTTGAAACAACTCCTGTACCCACAGAACTGATGCTTGTAATCTGAGTTGCTCCATTGACTCCCAATTGGAAGGTTGATGAACTCGCTGTGTTTCTAGAGATAACAGACGCTCGAAGTGTAACCGGAGAATCTGCAATGAGATTCGGAAAAGTAAAGCGCTCACCACTGTAAGTATAAACTGTTTGTACGTCAAACTTCTCTCCGTACCAAGTTCTACCACTTTTCAAAACATTTTCTCGATCTACTTCTTGAAAGACGTAATCATTAAAGGAATCGATTTCTACCGTTGGGGAACTCCCTGAAGATGATAGATTCTGTATTCTCTTTGGCGCTATGCCTGTATTGATTCCTATAAAATAGTAGGACGTGTCGCTGTACTCGTGTTTTTCATGACCGAAAAGGCCTGATTCGACATCATAATTCCATTTATGCGGACCTTTGGCATAAAAAAGAATGTAATCATCCTCGTCAAATACCTCATCCGCTTCTCCATCAATATAAATAGCATTTTGCAGCAGGTCATCTGGTCTTTCGATACTGTTATCGTAAGGCATTTGACCGTAACCGTTGCCAAATATATTGAGAGACTGCGGATTCAAAATATCAGTTTCTACACCCAACTCTTCTAGTTCTGCTAACGTCAATCTGTAAACACCATCCTCTACAACACCAATTTTATACCATTCACCTGTGGCCATGACGCTGCTATTTGCAAAGTCATTGGTTTTAGGTCGACCGAAATCTTGTGCTGCAGCATACTGAATTTGAAATTTCTGAATCGGAGCCCCATCCGCCTCACTAAAAGGAACGTACTCAACCATAAGTTGTGGGACACCTCTTTCATCCTTTACTCTCCATGCTAGGTTATCTTCTTGATTGGACTTTGAAATAATACTCCGTTCCACTTTAAGATTCCGTTTTGTTTCAAGTTGATTAATCGAAACAGACGTGACCCGTTGACCTTTATTTAATGGAATCTTCACAAGAGTCCTTGGTAAATATCCATTTTCTATATCATGAACAGCTCCATCAAAGGTGGGAACACTTATGCTACCCTCTTCGCTCTCAAAACTGACTGGAACAGATTGCCAATTCAGCTCAATAACTTCACTTTTTTGAGCCGTTAGACAAAATGAAGACACCAATAAAAGTGTCACTAAAACATGTTTTTTACTCATCAGTATGGCGAGATTCTTTTTTACATTACAATCTTAGCGTGAAATAACACCACAATAGATGTAACATTAATGTAAGAATGCAGTAATTTTATCTTTAAACATGGCCTAAACGCCAGCCACTTCCGAATTATTGCACATACTTATGATTAACGGGAAAACCGCGAATAAAAAAATTCGTATACTTGGAGCTTTGAAAAAAACTGCATTTTTACCCCCATTTATGGTGCGTAGACTGACCTTTGTAACACTTGCGATCTTTATATTCTGTGGCGTCTTCTCGACGCACGAAGCGAAGGCTCAAGACCCTACTTTTACGCAATTTTATGCGAACCCTCTCTATTTGAACCCTGCCTTGGCGGGCACAGCCACCTGTCCTCGGGTGGTTTTCAATCATAGAAATCAATGGCCCGCGCTATCGGGGAGCTTTGTGACGAACAGCGTCTCTTACGATCAATACGTGGATGCTGTAAGCGGAGGTTTAGGGCTTTATGTCATGAGCGACAATGCAGGTAGAGGAACCCTTACCCAGTTTTCTATAAACGGGATCTATTCTTATCAATTGGCCCTTACCGATAAGATTTCCATGGTAGCAGGATTCCAAGCGAGCTACTTTCAAAGAAATCTTGATTGGGGTAGCTTAACTTTTGGTGACCAAATCGACCCTAGACGTGGATTCATATACGATACCCAAGATACTCCTCGAGGTGGAAAAGTAGATAATGTTGATTTTAGTACTGGGTTTGTGATCTTTAGTGAAACCTTCTTTGGGGGTGTAGCCGTACACCACCTATTCGAACCAAATGAATCACTGATCGTGCAAGAAGCACCACTAGAACGAAGGTATACTGTCCATGCAGGAGCCAAATTGCCACTTGGTAAAGACATTAAAGGAAATACGGACACGTATATCTCCCCAAACATTCTTTACCAGCAGCAATATGACTTCCAGCAAATCAATTTAGGTCTTTACATTCAAAAAGGTCTCCTTATTGGTGGGGTGTGGTATAGATTCGAAGATTCATTTATTATCCTGTTAGGAGTTGAAACAGATCAATTCAAAACAGGTTACAGCTATGATCTTACCACGAGTCGTTTGACTACAGAGACGGCTGGTTCGCACGAGATTTCTTTTGCTTTCAACTTTAACTGTAGACCCAAGAAAAAGAAGTTCAGGGCAATAAAGTGCCCCGCTTTTTAGTTTTTCAGTCTCAATTTGAATACCTGCACATTAGAAACCATAATTCCCATGAAAGTCTTTTCAGGAAAATTTTTAATAGTAGCCTTAATGGGTGGAGTAATTGTCTCTACCTCTTCATGCAGCTACGAAAGCTCAAGCGCCACAGGTTGGAATTACAATGATCCTGAAAATGGCGGCTTTGAAAAAGTCCTTTACTCTGAGCAAGAAACAGGTCCGGGTCTAATTCTTATCGAAGGAGGAACATTTACCATGGGTGCTACTGAGCAGATGGTAATGAAAGATTGGAACAACATTCAGCGCAGAGTGACCGTGTCTTCTTTTTACATGGATGAAACGGAAGTGACAAATGTTTACTGGTTAGAGTATCTCTATTGGTTGAGACGAGTATACGGAGCTGATTACCCAGAGATCTATAGAAAAGCTCTTCCCGACACATTGGTTTGGAGATCTCGTTTGGCTTACAACGAGCCCTACGTGGAGTATTATCTTCGCCACCCTTCTTATAACGACTACCCGGTAGTGGGAATTAATTGGCTTCAAGCCAATGATTTTTGCGCCTGGAGATCTGACCGAGTAAATGAGGCGATCTTAATACGCGAAGGTTTATTTGAGCACTTTCCACAACAAATAAATGAGGATCACTTTGATACAGACGCCTATTTGGCGGGTCAATACGAAAGCGGTAAGCGAGTAGATGGGCTTTCTGATCTGGATCCTGACCAAGAATTTAGAAATGTCCGTATGGAAGATGGTATTCTCTTGCCCAGATACCGCCTACCAACAGAAGCTGAGTGGGAATTTGCCGCATATGGTTTAGTTGGTAATTCTTTTCAAGAATTGGTGACTGAAAGAAAAGTATATCCTTGGAATGGCCACTACGTTCGTGAAGGGGACAACAACAGTCGTTTTTATGGCGAGTTGGTAGCCAACTTCGTGAGGGGTAAAGGTGATTATATGGGTGTAGCAGGAAGCCTAAATGACAATGCAGACGTTACCGCCCCTGTTTACGCATACCAGCCAAATGACTACGGTCTGTATAATATGGCAGGAAACGTCAGCGAGTGGGTAATGGATGTGTATCGTCCTCTAAGCCCAGAGGATGTTGCTGAATTTCGTCCTTTTAGAGGTAACGTTTATAAAACAAAAGTTCTTGACAGCGAAGGATCGATTGATGATAAACTTACCATAGTCACTTATGATGTGGAGGGGGTAAATCAATACATCAAAGACTTTGACGAAGAGACTCGAGGAAAATTAAATCCTGAAGAAGCTCAATTGATGGAGAACCTCAATGCCTTTAGTGAACAGGCTATGGAAAGAATGAGTGAGGGAAAACCAGATGAAGCTTATACCCTCGTAAGAGATGGTATTCAGGCGATACGCACTAGCGGCGTTAGAATTGCTCCTGAACTTCTGAGCGGTGTTGGAAATTTTGTTGAAGATACGCCTGGAAATGTTCGAATGAGAAAAGTTCGCTCGGAGGAAAACATCGATCGAGACAATTACCGTATAGCCGACAACATCGACTATAAGGATGGGGATTTTAATTCGAGCATTAATTACACCTCTCCCAATTCCAATGAAGCAGCAATGTACGACTACGGAAACACGACCCTTGTCAGTAACAGGTCTCGTGTTTACAAAGGCGGTAGCTGGAGAGATAGAGCATATTACTTAAGTCCTGGAACACGACGTTTCATGGATGAAAGAAAAGCAACTGCAACAATCGGTTTCAGATGTGCGATGGATCGTGTAGGAAGTCCCGTAGGTTTCAATCAGACCCGATAAGAACTCTGTTAAATAAATTTTTCGAACACCCGATCGATTTGGTCGGGTGTTTTTATTTTTGGGCCTATGGAAATCCAAGAGCTCTATAAGATTTATCTCAAAACACCACGGATCACGACCGACACAAGAAAGTCGGTTGACAAGAGTTTCTTCTTTTGTCTGAAAGGTCCAAATTTCGATGCGAACTCGTTTGCGCTTACTGCGCTTGACAGAGGTGCCGTCCATGTAGTAGCTGATGACCCAAAACTCAGCAACGAAGAAAACATAACTGTTGTAGACGATGTACTCACCACCTTACAGAGACTCGCTCGCCATCATCGAAACCAGTTTGAATTCCCTGTAATTGGCCTAACGGGGAGCAACGGTAAAACGACCAATAAAGAACTTATAGCAGCGGTTCTTTCGCGCAAGTACAAGACCTATTTCACTGAGGGTAATTTGAACAACCACATTGGCGTTCCGCTCACTTTACTATCCATTCCCCTCGATGCTCAGGTAGCCGTGATTGAAATGGGGGCAAACGCCCAAGGTGAAATCAGAGACCTTTGCCATATTTCAGATCCAGACTTCGGAATGATCACCAACATCGGCAAAGCACACCTCGAGGGGTTTGGGGGAATTGAAGGCGTGAAGAAAGGAAAGTCAGAACTGTACAAACATATCAGATCGAAGAACGCCGAGCTCTTTGTAAACGGGGATGATGACCTTTTGATCGAGCTCTCAGAAGGAATTGAACGGACTTTATTTGGCTCTAATGAAAATTTTTACTGCTCAGGATCCATTGCGAAACGAAAACCGTTCATCTCATTTGAATTTAGCCACGGAGGAAACGGATCAGGTGAAATAGAAACACAATTGGTTGGAGCCTATAATTTCTCAAATTTAATGGCGGCGGCATGCATTGGGTGTTACTTTGGTGTGCCTATTGAAGACGTAAGTTCAGCTCTGCAGGAATACAAGCCCAATAACAACCGATCTGAAATGGTTGATACGGGTAAGAATAAACTAATTCTTGACGCCTACAATGCAAATCCTAGCAGCATGGAATTAGCTATGGCCAATTTTGCTGAAATGGATCACGAACCAAAATTGGCCTTAGTTGGGCACATGCTCGAATTAGGAGAAACCTCAAAAGCTGAACACCAAATATTAATTGACCAATTATTCGGTCTTAAACTCAAAACCATTCTAGTCGGAAATAATTTTGCCGACTGCAATAAAAAAGGGTTCCACTACTGTGAAACCCCTGAAGATTTGAAAACTTGGCTTCAAACCAATACTATAGAAAACCACCTGATCATTGCCAAAGGCAGCCGAATGGTGGCGATGGAAAAAGCGGCAGCCTTTCTCTAGTCTTTCAGTATTGTTCTGGAAATCACAACCTTTTGAATCTCAGATGTTCCTTCGTAAATCTGAGTAATCTTCGCATCACGCATCAATCGCTCTACATGGTATTCCTTTACGAAACCATAACCTCCATGCACCTGAACTGCCTCGACGGTTACATCCATTGCCACTTTCGAAGCAAATAGCTTAGCCATTGAGCTTGCGAAATCAAAGTTCTCACCATTGTCTTTTTGCTGTGCAGCTTTCATGCATAGCAAACGAGCAGCTTCTATTTCAGTCGCCATATCAGCCAACTTAAAAGCAATGGCTTGGTGCTGGTGAATGGGTTTACCGAAAGTCTGTCTCTCCTTGCTATAAGCGAGAGCTAATTCATAAGCTCCGCTGGCAATCCCAAGGGCTTGCGCAGCAATTCCAATTCGTCCTCCAGAGAGGGTTTTCATGGCGAACTTAAAACCAAAACCTTCCTCACCTATTCGATTCTCTTTGGGCACTTTTACGTCTTGAAACATGAGAGTATGAGTGTCGCTTCCGCGAATACCTAACTTATCTTCCTTGGCGCCAAGTTGAAAGCCTTCCATCTCTCGCTCAACAATCAAGCAATTGATTCCTCGGTAGCCTTTCTCCACATCCGTTTGGGCAATGACTAGATAAATGGAAGCAGTTCCTCCATTGGTAATCCAGTTCTTGGTTCCGTTAACGAGGTAATGATCACCTTTATCAATAGCCGTTGTTCTCTGTGAAGTGGCATCAGAACCAGCTTCGGGTTCACTTAAACAGAAAGCTCCGATTTTCTCACCTGTAGCCAATGGCACCAAGTATTTTTGCTTTTGCTCTTCTGACCCGAATTTCTCCAACCCCCAGCAAACCAAACTATTGTTTACCGACATACACACAGAAGTTGAGGCATCGATCTTGGAGAGCTCCTCCATTGCCAAAACATAAGAAACGGTATCCATACCACTTCCTCCGTATTTTGGGTCGGTCATCATTCCCATAAAACCTAGCTCAGCTAGCTGTTTTACTTCATCTTTGGGAAATCTTTGTTCAGTATCGCGCGCAATCACGCCAGGCTTCAAAACATTCTGAGCAAAATCGCGTGCAGCGTCTCTTACTGCAATTTGCTCTTCAGTCAATTGAAAATTCATAATTTATCGTGGTTTAATTTTCAGCGTCGCAAATTTACGGTTTAATTGAAAACAGAATTTATGCAACCAATATCTCTTTACTCTCCTGTCTATCAAATTGGAATCGGTGCAATGACGGGTACCTCACTCGATGGACTGGATCTGGCTTTGTGCAGATTCAGCGAAAACGGCTACGAAATTCTCGACTTTCAATGCGTCCAATTGCCTACCAGATTGAGAGAATCACTAACCGATGCTCACACAAAAACCAGCCGCGAATTTTTTAGAATTGAAAATAACTACTCGCGATATATCGCTGAATCCATTTCTGAATTTTACAAGAAAACGGGAAAGCGAGCAGAGTTCGTTGGAATACATGGTCAAACGATTTTCCATGAACCTGAATCTCAACTAACCATTCAAATGCTCAACGGCGGATTGGTCGCAGCGAGAACGGGCCTGACCACGGTATGCGATTTTCGTCGGGCCGATATAGCTATTGAAGGTCAAGGCGCGCCCTTGGTTCCAATTGGTGATCGAGACTTGTTTAGCCAATACGATGCCTGCCTAAACCTCGGTGGATTTGCAAATCTGAGCTCGGAAGCGGATGGAAGCAGAGTTGCTTTTGATATCTGCCCTGTTAACATTGTTCTCAACCTCTTGGCAAAAAAAGAAGGAAAAGAGTACGATGATGGTGGTCAAATAGCCGCCTCTGGAAAACTAGACAATGATCTCTTAAGTCAACTTAACTCCCTTAACTACTACGAGCAGATGCCCCCAAAATCATTGGGCCGCGAATGGATGGAAGATCAAATACTCCCGATTCTTAATGAAATCGGAAATCGTGTAGCCCTCAGGACCTATACTGAACATGCAGCTCAACAAATCGCTCAAAAACTACCTCAGTCGGGAAAGGTTTTGGTGACAGGCGGAGGAGCGTACAACAGATTTTTAATTTCTCAAATAAAGCGAGTGCTTCCAGCTACAGACTTGATCATTCCAGAAAAAAAGTTGATTGAAGGAAAGGAAGCTTTGATTTTTGCCTACTTGGCCAAATTGAGATTAGAAGGCGAAATAAATATTTTAGCATCTGTTACTGGCGCATCTCGAGATTCTTCCTCTGGAGCAGTATATGCACCCTGATATATTTAGATAATTTAAGACAAGATTAAAGGAGAACATTCTTAGCACATGATCGGTTTTAATATATTTGCGCGGCACTAAAACACCTCCATGAGAGACCTCCTAAAAAAATTCGAAGAACGCTCACCAGAAATTATTTTTGAATGGAGTGATCCTGAAACTGAGGCAGTAGGCTGGATAGTGATCAATAGCCTCAGAGGAGGAGCCGCTGGCGGCGGAACGCGCATGAGAGTTGGGTTAGACCGCAGAGAAGTCGAGTCACTAGCGAAGACAATGGAAGTGAAGTTTACCGTTTCGGGACCACCGATTGGAGGAGCTAAAAGCGGAATCAACTTCGATCCGCAAGACCCACGAAAGCAAGGAGTTTTGGAAAGATGGTACAAGGCCGTTACTCCACTTCTCAAAAGCTATTACGGAACTGGGGGCGATCTGAATGTGGATGAAATTCACGAGGTCATCCCAATTACTGAAGACTACGGTCTCTGGCACCCTCAAGAAGGTGTAGTGAATGGACACTTCAATCCTAGAGAAAACGAAAAAATTCAACAAATTGGTCAGCTGCGTTTTGGCGTTTCCAAAGTAGTAGAAGACCCCTATTTTTCTCCTGATCCGTCGCGAAAATTCGTGATTGCAGATATGATTACTGGTTACGGTGTGGCCGTAAGCGTAATGCACCATTATGCTTTGAGAGGTGAGGAATACAAAGGGAAAAGAGCCATAATCCAAGGTTGGGGTAACGTTGGTGCTTCAGCCGCATATTACCTTGCTCAAGCTGGAATCTCGATAGTGGGAATTATCGACAGACAAGGCGGCTTGATCAATCAAGAAGGAATGACATTTGAGGAGGTCAGAAATCTTTTTCTAAAAAAGGAGGGAAATGCACTTACGGGTGATAACCTTCTATCATTCGACGAAGTCAATTCAAAAATATGGAATACGGAATCTGAAATTTTTCTCCCTTGTGCTGCCTCAAGATTGATCACTCGGGATCAAGTAGACCGAATGATTGACTCCGGCCTCGAGGTGATTGCCAGCGGTGCCAACGTACCTTTTGCCGATTCAGAGATATTCTTCGGGCCGATCATGGAGTACACGGACAAAAAAGTGAGCATCATCCCCGATTTTATTTCAAACTGCGGTATGGCAAGGGTTTTCGCTTATTGCATGGGCAAGGACGTTGAAATGAGCGATGACGCGATTTTTTCAGATACATCAGATATCATCAAGAATGCCATTCAGGCCATTATTGATAAGCATAACCAAAAAACAAATATGGCAGAGACGGCTTTTGAGATAGCTCTCTCGCAACTCGTGTAAGATGGAAATAGCAATTGTTGTAGTTTTTATTCTAGGATATTTAGCCATTGCATTGGAGCACCCTTTGCACATCGATAAGGCTGCTTCGGCTTTAGTTTTAGGTGTTGTATGTTGGGCAATATTTGTACTTGGCGTTGATGCAATTCCTTCCTTTTTACAACATGAATATGCTGTCTTTCAAGACGGTAACACCATGCTCGCCGCCGATGAATTCAAACCGATGTTCTTGGAGCATCGCCTCCTTCATCACCTCAGCGAGATTGCCAGTATTCTCTTTTTTCTCATGGGTGCAATGGCCATCGTTGAGACCGTAGATGCACACGAAGGTTTTCGGGTAATAACCGACAAAATCAAAACGACCAACAAAGTCAAATTGCTATGGATTTTGACCGTCTTGACCTTCTTTTTTAGCGCTGTTTTAGACAATCTGACCACCACCATCGTAATGGTTTCGCTGTTGCGGAAACTGATTGAAGACAAGAAGACGCGTTGGTTCTTTGTGGGATTCTTGGTAATTGCAGCCAATGCCGGTGGTGCTTGGTCTCCCATAGGAGATGTAACCACGACGATGCTTTGGATCAAAAAGCAATTGCCTTCAACGCCTTACATTATCCAACACCTCATCTTACCAAGCATAACGACAGTCCTTGTCCCTCTTATCTTTCTAAGCTTTAGAATGAAAGGAAACGTGACCCGTCCAGCTGCAAGAGGTGAGCACGAAGAAGGTAACCCAGCATCCAAGAAAGAGAGAATGACAATTTTCATTTTGGGACTGGCTGGGCTTCTCTTCGTTCCTGTTTTTAAAACAGTGACTCATTTGCCTCCTTTTATGGGAATGATGCTGAGTTTGGGAGTGATTTGGGCAGTGACCGAAATCATGCACAAACGCAAGAGTATGGCTGCCAAAAAACAATTGACCGTGCTTTGGGTGCTTCGCAAAATCGACACGGGCTCTGTCCTCTTCTTCTTAGGAATTCTTTTAGGGGTTGCTGCTATGCAAGAAGCAGGACTTCTGCGCCAAGCAGCTGGTTGGCTCGATAGTACAATTGGAAATATCTACGCTATCAATTTAGCAATCGGTCTGCTTTCAGCAATTGTGGACAATGTCCCTCTAGTTGCAGCGGCTCAAGGAATGTATCCTATTGCTGCCGAAGGAGTCTTTGCTGCGAATGGTGACTTCTGGCTTTTCTTGGCCTATTGTGCCGGGACGGGAGGAAGCGCACTGATCATCGGGTCAGCGGCTGGAGTAGCAGCTATGGGTCTCGAGCGTATCGACTTCATATGGTACATGAAAAACCTTTCATTGCTCGCCATACTAGGCTATTTGGCAGGTGCTGGAGTATTCATGCTCCTTAGTGCATAATTTGTTTGCCACCCCGTCGTTTATACATCAATCTAAACTATCCTTGTTTGCATGAATAATCCTTTCATTTTGCAGATCAATCCAGGAGCGGCGGCTGATAGCCTCGGCTCGGGTCAAGTAACTGAAGAAACTCTTTCCATTTTGGAGCTACTCCAAGGCGGTGGATGGTACATTATGATACCATTGGCAGTGCTTTCGGTTCTAGCTATTTACATTTTCGCCGAAAGGTGGATGGCCATATCCAAAGCCCAAAAAGAGGACAAGGACTTCATGAATCGGATCAAGGATTACGTGAGCGACGGAAAACTCGAAGCAGCAAGAAGCTTTTGCCAATCAAGCAATACGCCGATCGGCAGAATGCTCGACAAAGGAATAGCCCGCGTAGGAAAGCCGATGGACGACGTAAGTGCATCAATTGAGAATATTGGTAAACTCGAAGTCTACAAATTGGAAAAAGGTTTGGCTCTTCTCGCCACCGTTGCGGGTGCAGCGCCGATGATCGGATTCTTAGGAACTGTGATTGGAATGATCTCGACTTTCCACGCTATGAAAATTTCGGATGCAGGAGTAGAAATTGCGGCTCTCTCGGGTGGTATTATGCAAGCAATGATTACCACTGTTGCTGGTCTCATTATCGGTATTATCGCCTACATCGCTTACAACACATTGGTGGTGAAAGTAGATAAGGTCGTTCACCGAATGGAAGCCCGATCAATCGAATTCATTGACTTACTCGAAGAACCTGGTAAATAAGCGATATGGATCTGAGATCTCGTAACAAAGTCGATCCAAGTTTTTCCATGTCGTCCATGACGGACTTGGTATTCTTGCTGTTGATTTTCTTTATCATATTATCGACACTTGTTAGTCCATATGCCCTTCCGGTAGATTTGCCTGTGAGTAAAAACAGAGCAAAGGACAAGCAAACCATTGCCTTGAGAATAGATCAAGATCTGATTTACTCCGTGGACAATCAAATTATTGATCCGATGGCGCTGGAAACTACTTTGGCAGCACAATTGGTGGGAGTAGAAAAACCGGGAATCATCTTACACGTGGATCAACAAGTACCCACTGGAAAAACGGTTGAAGTTTTAGATATCGCCAAAAGAAATAAATGGAAAATAGTCTTGGCTACAAAGCCTGAATAAATGCAAGTCGAAGAAGAGGAAAAAAAGAGAAAATTAAAAGCCATTGTGGCAACTATCGTATTTCATGCGGTGGCTTTGATCTTGTTTTTCTTTTTTGGATTGACTCAGCCTAACCCACTTCCCGAAGATGCTGGAGCCTCCGTAGAGTTTGGCTGGGATGAAAATGCTGGAGGCCCTGATATTATAAGCCCTACTCAGCAAGTTCAGCAACCCGAACCTGTAACCGATAGTCAACCAGAGGTAGTGGAAGATCCTGTAGACGAAATCGCTGAGGAAGTAGAAAGTGAAATCGCCGTTCCCAAACCCTCCGAAGTAAAGCCAAAACCCATAGAGGAAAAAAAGCCCGAAAAGCCGGTTGTCAAACCAAAGCCAAAACCTACCATCAGCGATCAACTCAACGATGCGCTTCAATCCTTGAACGAGACAAATAATCCAGGAACGGGGCAAGGAGAAACGACTGGAGACGGTGATCAGGGTAATCCCGATGGAACGGATGGCGATGGAATGATCGGTAGCGGTAGCGGTAGCTGGCAATTAGATGGAAGAAGCATGCTTCCCGGTTACGGAACCAAGATCAATACGACTAAAGAAGAAGGGGTTGTAGTTATGAATATTTGGGTGGACAAGAACGGAAAGGTCACCAAGGTGCAACCAAACCTCCGAGAGTCAAACACGACTTCTCAATACTTGATCAACCTCGCCAAAAATGACGTATTGAATAATTTCAAGTTCAATGGCAATCCAGATGCGGCTATTTCCCAAAGAGGTAAAGTGCGTTACGTTTTTCAACTCAAGTGATGAATTACAGCGAAACCGTTGATTACCTGTTTAGTCAGCTCCCCATGTTTCAGCGGGTGGGAGCCGCAGCTTACAAGGCAGATTTGTCCAACACCATTGCCATTTGCGAAATCTACGATAACCCACAGCACAAGTTCAAATCCGTGCACGTGGCAGGCACGAATGGCAAAGGATCTGTAGCGCACTCGCTGGCAGCCATATTCCAAGCATGTGGATACAAAACAGGACTATTTACATCACCTCATCTTAAAGATTACCGAGAGCGCATCAGGATTAACGGAGAAATGATCTCTGAGGATTACGTAGTCAACTTTGTGGAAAAATTCAAAAGTGGAGATCACGGTTTGAAACCTTCGTTCTTTGAGTTGACCTGCGCCATGGGCTTCGCTTACTTCGCCGATGAAGAAGTAGATATTGCCATTTTGGAAGTCGGGATGGGTGGACGTTTGGACTCTACCAATGTGGTCAACCCCGAAATATCTGTCATCACTCACATCAGCAAAGATCACGAGCAGTTTTTAGGAAACACAATAGAACTCATTGCCGCTGAGAAAGCTGGAATCATTAAGGATGGTACACCTGTCGTGATAGGAGAGAATACTTTCTCCGTGAGGCAAGTACTAGAAAATATTGCAGCAAAAAGAGGAGCTTTTCACTACGATGTTTTTGCCAACTCGCCCATGCTGCAAACCGATTTGCAGGGATCGTATCAGCGCGAAAATATGCGCACGGTATCCATGGCGGTGAAGGCTTTGCGCGAAAAAGGATGGAACCTCCCTCAGGAAAAAGTAGAGGAAGGCGCAAAATCCGTGGTATTAAAAACAGGATTGAGAGGCCGATGGGAAGCAATCGGTGAAATGCCAAAAGTGATTACCGACGTAGGCCACAACGAAGCTGGCGTTCAGCAGGTGGTAGACCATTTGCGTAGACAGACTTATGTTCGTTTGCACATCGTTTGGGGCATGGTTAACGACAAGGATTCAACTGCAATTTTGGCTCTCTTGCCAAAATCGGCCACCTATTACTGGTGCAAGGCGGATGTACCTCGAGGAAGAGACGCGAAAGAACTCGCCCAAGAAGGCAGCAAGCATGCACTGTTAGGGAAAATTTACCCTTCTGTATCGGTAGCGCTTGAGACAGCCAAAAAAGACGCTCAGATAAACGATCTCATTTTCGTGGGAGGCAGTGTATTTGTGGTGGCAGAAGTAATTTAAGTCCTCCACAAAAACTTTTTATCCTCTACAGTTTGCTACGATAAAAAATCATCTATATTTGCACTCCTGAAATTAAAAAGGGCGATTAGCTCAGTTGGTTCAGAGCACCTGCCTTACAAGCAGGGGGTCGTAGGTTCGAATCCTACATCGCCCACAAGAAAAACTACCCCGATGCATATCGGGGTTTTTTTGTGCCCAAAACTTTGGCTGAGCTTGCTCAGAGCTAAAGTTTTGGGCACAAAAAAGTAAACCTCAGCGAAGCAGAGGTTTTGTTTTTCTTGAGCACCAGGTTCTTTGATGAATAGGATCAACCCGTTTCAGGGTTAATCCTCATAAAGTCAAAGAAACTGTTTCAGGCACAAAAAAGTAAACCTCAGCGAAGCAGAGGTTTTGTTATGTCTAAAGGACCCAGGTCTTTTATGAATAGGACCATTGCAAGTAATCCTTCCCCTTCAAGAATGAAATTTCCGAAGGCGTTCTATTAAACATTCATCAACCATTAACCTCCTTTTAACCCCGATCATCCCATCACTTTTCCGCATAGCGGAATTCATCACAGCAGCACCTCAAAAGAATTTACTTTTGTACGATGCACATGGCAAAAGCATATCTGAACTATCAACTACGAGCGAAGAAGCGCCACGGGGTTCACTCGCCATTTGTATACACTTTAAGTGAGGCTGTTCTCCATGAAAGATCGGCGAAGAAGTCAGAAGAGATCGAGCAAGTAAGAAATGAGCTTCTATGTGACAATAGGATCATTGACGTAATTGATTACGGCGCCGGATCGAGAAAAAATCCCAACTCCAAGAGGTCGATTTCTGAAATAGCCAAAACTAGCTCTACACCTGTTTCCATGGCTCAAATGATGCAGCGATTGGTCTCCTACTTAAATCTCGAGAATGCCTTAGAGATGGGAACCAATCTTGGGATTACCACTGCGTATTTAGCGGCAGCCCATCCAGAGGTGAAAGTGATCAGCCTAGAAGGCGATCCATCTCTAGCATCCATTGCCGTTAAAAATTTGCAAAAAGTTGGCCTAAAGGCCGAAATAATAGAAGGAAGATTTGAGGAAAACTTAGATTTGGCTTTGGCCAAAATGACCACGGTAGATTTCGCCTATGTTGATGGAAATCACAGGAAAGAACCTACCTTGAACTACTTTGAAAAACTATTGGATAAAACGACTGAGTATTCCGTTTTGGCTTTCGGCGATATCCATTGGTCAGAGCAAATGGAGGAAGCCTGGAGTACCATCAAGCAACACAAATCCGTGACTTTAACCATTGATTTATTTGATATTGGTTTGGTATTCTTTCGAAAAGACCGAGCAGAAGCAGAACATTTTACAATAAGAATATGAGCACACCCATTATACAAGTACAAGACTTAGCAAAGATCTATCAAGTTGGATCGCAAGAAGTTCATGCCCTTCGCACCGTAGATCTGGAAATAGACAAGAACGAGTTCGTAGCCTTAATGGGGCCATCGGGTAGCGGAAAATCAACTTTGATGAATATTCTCGGGTGTCTCGACACACCGAGCAGAGGAAAGTATCTGCTCAACCAAAACGATGTCAGCGACATGGACGATGACGAATTGGCAGAAATTCGAAACCGCGAAATTGGCTTCGTCTTTCAAACGTTTAACCTCTTACCTCGATATTCGGCTCTAGAGAATGTAGCCTTGCCTTTGATTTATAAAGGGGTGAGCAAAGACAAGCGGACAGAGCGAGCTGAAGAGGTACTGCACCAAGTCGGGTTGCAAGATCGTATGAAACACAAGCCAAATGAACTTTCAGGAGGGCAACGCCAAAGAGTTGCGGTGGCGAGGGCACTGGTCAATAGTCCTTCGATTATTTTAGCCGATGAACCCACAGGAAATCTCGACTCAAAGACATCTTACGAGATCATGGGATTGCTTCACGACATTCATCAAGCTGGCAACACCATCATATTGGTGACACATGAAGAAGACATTGCAAAGCACGCCAAACGCATTGTGCGTCTCCGAGATGGTGTAATTGAAAGCGACAGCAAAGTAGTATTGGTTTAAAGTTTCTCTTACTCCATTTCCACAGAACAACCAGGCCGTTTTGCCGTTAAGGCCTTAAACATTTTTTTACATGAAGATTTATACCAAAACTGGTGATGAGGGAAAAACGTCCCTTCTAGGGGGTTCAAGAGTTGCAAAATATCACCTAAGAATTGAGTCTTACGGAACCGTAGATGAGCTTAACACTGCGATAGGTATGCTGCGGTCTTTGGAATTGCCTTCTGGAATTGCGGAAGTACTGATCGAGATTCAAAATAAGCTCTTCACCATTGGTTCTCAATTGGCTTCCGAGCCTGGTGAGCCTAAATTCAAAATCCCGAAACTCTTGGCTGAAGACACCGTTTATCTCGAAACCAAGATTGATGAAATGGAAGAAGAACTTCCCGTAATGCGGAACTTTGTTTTGCCAGGTGGTCATCCATCGGTAGCACAGGCTCACGTAGCCCGCTGCATTTGCCGAAGAGCGGAAAGAATCGTACTTCATTTGAAGGATGAAAGTGAGGTTCCTGCTGAGATTCCCGTTTACTTGAATAGGTTATCCGATTTTTTCTTTGTATTGAGTAGAAAGCTAGCCAAAGATCTCGGAGCAGAAGAGATTCCATGGAAAAGCAATTGAATATTAAATATTGATTAACAGCTTTTTAGTAAAGTAAAAAAAGGCTTGTTTATGAGAGTAAAAAAATTACTTTTGCAAAAGTTGAAATTACAGTCAAAACGACTTCATTATGTACTGGACATTAGAATTAGCATCTTACTTAGAAGACGCACCGTGGCCTGCCACGAAAGACGAATTAATTGACTTTGCCATGCGCGCAGGTGCCCCTATGGAAGTTGTTGAGAACCTTCAAGAAATTGAAGAAATCGGCGAGAGCTACGAAACCATTGAGGACATTTGGCCAGATTACCCCACCAAAGAAGACTTCTTCTTTAATGAGGATGAATATTAAAGAATTTCATTTTATCATTGAATACAAACCCACGACAAGTCGTGGGTTTTTGTTTTCAGACATTTTGTCACACCACTATTCTTCGGTACGCTTTGTGAGTTGGTTTGAGCAGTCGAAACTAAGACTACATAAAGAGGAATTGGGTACCTTTAGGCTCCCGATGAAAAATCGAAATTAAGATTACACCTATGCTAGGTTCTGTTACTAAAACACTGAAGAAATTATTCGGAGATAAATCCGAAAAAGATGTCAAAGCGGCGCAGCCATTGGTCGACAAAACCAAAGGGTTTTACGAGCAATTTGATTCTCTGACCCACGATGAGTTGAGGGCTAAAACGGGTGAGCTCAAGGCTAAAATCAAAGCAGCTACCAACGACCTCGAAGAAGAGAAAGCCGCACTCCAGAAAAAGGTGGATGACGATCCCGAAATGGAGATTGAAAAGAAGGAAGAATTCTTCAAGCAGATCGATGAAATCGTAGCTAAGACAGACGATAAAATCGAAGAAATACTTTTAGAAATTCTCCCAGAAGCTTTTGCTGTGGTAAAGCAAACAGCCAACAGATTCAAGGAAAACGAGAGAATCGAAGTAACGGCTACTGATTTTGACCGTGATTTAGCAGCTACAAAAGGAAACATTCTTATAGAAGGTGATAAAGCCATTTGGAAAAACTCGTGGCTCGCGGCGGGAACCGAGATCAAGTGGGATATGGTGCACTACGACGTGCAACTGATTGGTGGTATAGCGCTTCACGAAGGAAAAGTAGCCGAGATGCAAACAGGAGAAGGTAAGACCCTTGTGGCTACCCTTCCTGTTTATTTAAACGCCCTGACCGAAAAAGGAGTCCATTTGGTAACGGTAAACGACTACCTCGCTCGACGTGACTCCGAATGGATGGGTCCCATTTATGAATTTCATGGCCTATCGGTAGACTGTATCGATAAGCATCAACCCAATAGTGACGAACGAAGAAAGGCGTATAAGTCCGATATCACTTTTGGTACAAACAACGAATTTGGTTTTGATTACTTGCGCGATAACATGGCCAGCACACCTGACCGATTGGTGCAGCGCAAACACCACTACGGCATTGTCGATGAGGTAGATTCGGTATTGATTGACGATGCTCGAACCCCACTGATCATCTCAGGTCCGACGCCAAGAGGGGATGAACATCTCTTTAACGATCTTAGACCAAAAGTCGAAAAGCTCTATAACGCTCAGAAAAAACTAGTTACTAGTCTTTTGGCAGAAGCCAAGAAAAAAATTGGAAATCCGGATGAGAAAAAATCTTCAAAAGAAGAGCTGAACGAAGGGAGTTTATCCCTCTTTAGAGCCTTCAGAGGTTTACCGAAAAATAAAGCTCTCATTAAGTATCTGAGTCTACCTGGTATAAAGCAGACTCTCCTTAAAACCGAAGGATACTACCTTCAGGACAATGAGAAGGAGATGCCAAAGGCGGATGAAGAACTATACTTCACGATCGACGAGAAGAGCAATGCCATCGAGCTGACGGAGAAAGGTACTGACCTGATTTCTTCGAATACCGAAGATGCCGACTTCTTTATACTTCCAGACATGGGTACGCTCTTGATGGATGTCGAAAATACCGAAGCGAGCGACGAGGAGAAGGTGAAAGTGAAAGACGAACTTTTGCGAAACTACTCGGTAAAAGCAGAGCGAATTCACACAATCAACCAATTGCTGAAATCATACAGTCTCTTTGAAAAGGATGTAGACTATGTGGTGATGGACAACAAGGTGAAAATCGTTGATGAGCAAACGGGTCGGATCATGGAAGGTCGGCGCTACAGCGACGGGCTTCACCAAGCGATAGAATCTAAGGAGAACGTAAAGATTGAGGATGCTACTCAAACATACGCGACCGTAACCCTTCAGAACTATTTCAGGATGTACCACAAACTGTCAGGGATGACTGGTACAGCCGAAACAGAAGCGGGAGAGCTTTGGGACATCTACAAATTGGATGTGATGATCATTCCTACTAACCGTCCGATTGTACGTGACGATAGGGAAGACAAGGTTTACAAAACCAAGCGAGAAAAATACAATGCTTCGATAGAAGAAATAGTAGAATTATCAAAGGCGGGAAGACCTGTATTGGTCGGAACAACTTCGGTAGAAATATCTGAATTTCTGAGTCGCGCTCTAAAAATGCGCGGAATCGAACACAACGTGCTTAACGCAAAACTTCATGCCCGAGAGGCAGATGTGGTAGCAGAAGCAGGTCGTCCTGGAGCGGTAACCATAGCCACCAACATGGCTGGTCGTGGTACTGATATCAAGCTCGGCGAAGGTGTAATAAAATCGGGCGGACTCGCCATTGTAGGTACTGAAAAGCACGACTCACGTCGCGTTGACCGTCAGCTTCGAGGTCGAGCAGGTCGTCAAGGAGATCCGGGTTCATCTCAATTCTACATTTCATTGGAAGATGATTTGATGCGCCTTTTCGGCTCAGACCGAATTGCGAAGATGATGGATAGACTGGGACTTGAAGAAGGTGAAGTGATCCAGCACTCGATGATTACCAAATCAATCGAACGTGCGCAGCGCAAGGTTGAGGAAAACAACTTCGGTATTCGTAAGCGACTCTTGGAATACGACGATGTGATGAACTCGCAACGTGAAGTCATCTAT
>Ga0222659_1000534_pt1 | contig 21383 bp, 24 predicted proteins | sample AntAcemetagen547_FD_179850 | JGI IMG/M metagenome (GOLD analysis project Ga0222659, IMG submission 179850) | Saline water microbial communities from Ace Lake, Antarctica - #547 | ecosystem: Environmental > Aquatic > Non-marine Saline and Alkaline > Saline | place: Antarctica: Ace Lake...
TGGATGAATTATGCTTTAAATATAACCACAGAACCACTGAAGACAAAGGATATAGCAACCTCTTACAGAAACTGATTTGCAAGCCATTTAGCCTAAAGCTAGGAAATTGAGTATAAAAACGGATAAAATAGGTGTTTAAACGGAGAGGTGTTATTGAGGTTGCTAGTTGATGGAGTTGTTAGTCTGAGAGTTTTTAAAAGACGAAAGATCGGTCAGATCGAGTGAATTTTGTGATTGCAATGAACAAAATTTGTATCGAGAGTTGACCCACTGCCTTCTACCTCTTGCATAAAAAGAATAATTTCTAATGACTAATGACTATTCACCAAACCAATTGCCATTTTTTTAAAAAATCACAAAATCATGTAACCTCAAATTAAAAAAGTGTGACTAACTAAAAAAACGTAAATTTAAAATATGCAAAGTTTAGCTCACATTTTAGTCCCCTTTTTTGGATGCGCCATGATTTTTGGAATTGTTTATGTCACTATGACGGCGAGTCACAGAGAAAATATGGCCATGATAGCGCAGGGTATGAACCCGAAAGAAGCGAATGGTAAAGGCCACTCGAAATTAAGGATTGCACTGCTCCTCTTCTTTGTTCCGATTGGAATTTTGGTCGGAAATTTAGTTCATGAATTTTTTGGCTTAGATGCCGAGCCAGCTGCCGTTGTTTTTTCCTTTTTTATGGGCGGTTTTGCCTTGGTTGCTACTTATTTTATAGAGCGATTTGTTAAAGATCCAAACGAAGAATAGATAGGCACGTGCAAGAACAAGAGGTTAAGGACTTTATAAAACGTGTGATTGATATGGATGACCACGCAGCATTTGCTACGCTAGTGGACGCACATAAAAACAGGGTATATAACCTCTGTTTGAAGATGACACGCTCAACAGAGAATGCGGAAGAGGTAGCACAAGATACATTTTTGAAAGCCTATCAACGTATTAGAACCTTCAAGGGCCAATCGAAATTCTCAACTTGGTTGTATTCAATCACCTATTATACATGCCTCAATTATTTGCGAAAGCATACAGTGGAAATGGTACCACTCCAAAATTGGGACGGTGAAGATGAAAGTGAAGGTGCTTTAGCTACGATACAGTTGAATGAACAAAAGATTTATTTGCAAAAAGCATTTACGTATCTATCTGCTGAAGAGGTTGCACTCATTACTCTTTTTTACATTGAAGCGCATTCGATTGAAGAAATTGAAGTCATTACACGTTTAAGCAAATCAAGTGTGAAAGTTAAATTGCACCGAACAAGAAAAAAATTATACCGTATTTTGAATACGCTTTTAAAAGAGGAAGTGCGTAGTTTATTGACTTAAAAATAGGATGATGGAAGAAAAAGATAGTGTTTTAAAGCATTGGCTAAAGGAAGCGATAGATGAAAAGTTGCCTTCTGCTGATTTTACTGATCAGGTGATGAACTTGATTTCAGAAACACCTGCATTGGAGATTAAACCCATTATTAACAGACGCGTTTGGAGCGCATTGTTGGTGAGTACAGCAGGCTTATTTAGTTTAATTATTTTGGCGTCGATTGACTTAGATTCGACCTTTCAACTACCGTTTAATTTTCCGGATATTAGTGGTTTTTTCCTATCGAATTGGCTTGCGTTTAGCGGACTTTTTATGTCTTTGCTCTTAATGATAGTGGACGAAATTTGGCGAAGAAATCGCAAACAAAAAAGAGGCAATTGTGTAATTTAATTGGTTCATAAATTGGATTAAGTTCATAAGTTGGGGAGTAGATGACTACATTTATTTTCTTTCAACACTTCCTGTTCTTTTTTTCTTGTCAAAAAAAGAACCAAAAAAGGACCTCTGGCAGAGCCTGCATCTTGCGGCCCGCATTTATAACTTGCAATCCCACTAACAAAGGCTAAGTTCGGTCGGGTGATCTCTGCGAGCTTCCCGATCTCTCTAACCCTTCATTAGCGTTATTGCGGCCTTATAAATGAATGGCGTCAACCATTTTTACAAAGTTTAAGAAAATTTGGTTAGTCCACGATTTTCTATTTACAAAATAAATGGAAGGAAAAATTCTTGAAGAATTAATTAATACAAATTTTCCTATTCAGATTATCTAAATTTTTTCGTGAATTTGATAAACCCACAACTTTTGTATTTGATCCCATAAATTTCACCCCCGATAGGAGCGGCAGCTTTGGGCGTAAAAACGACTGGAGCACTTGCCCTTTGAAAATGACCAACGGAAATTGGAAAAAGGGATTTAGTGAACCTTCGTTTTTACGCCCAAACTAAAGCGGATAGCGGGAAAAGGTGCACAATACAGATTTTATAAATACGTTCCTGCTGCTTTTAACTTTCCTTGCCAATAGCTGGAGGTTGGAATTTCGGTGATGATTACTCCTTTACTGGTTGAGCTATGCACCATCATGAGGTTTTCGCCTTTATTGCTAATAACCAAACCTACGTGCGAAATGGTTGAACCGGAGGCAAAGAAGACCAAGTCGCCCATAAAAGCTTCGTCTAACTTTAATTTTTTTGCTTGTGCCAATTGGTCAGACGCCGAGCGCGGAAGGCTTAATCCGTATTTTTGGTGGACATAACCGACGAATCCTGAACAATCAAATCCGTCTGGACTGTTGCCTGCCCATTTATATTTAACACCAACTAGCGATTTGGCATAGACAACCATTTTCCGACGAAATTCGGCATAATCAGCTGAGGCATCCGTTTCTTTTTCTTTCACAACCTCGGTATCTTTGGATTTATCTCTCTCCTTATTTAAGATTTCGCCATTGGTGCGTTTATCGTGAATGATATCCGGTCGTGGTTTAATACCTTTTAGCTCATTTAACCTAAATTTTTGGATTTGTGCAGCATCTGCGGTCAATCGCAACCCTTCAAACTTCGTTTCCAAATCGACCAAATAGGTTTTAAGACTGGCGATTTCGTAGTAATGAGAATGGATATAATCAACAATTCGATCACTTTGTAAAAATTTGCGATACGCCTCAATAGCTTCATCAATTGCATTGTTATGCCGCTTGAACCAAGCTTCATCATTTGATAAACGAAAAAGCGACAAGGCGTGATAAAAAGAAGGTAAGCCGCTATAATCATATTCCGGCATTGCCAACAGTTTATGTGATTTATGCCACACTTTTGAATAATAGCCTTGATCGTAAAGAATTTCGAGCTGATCTATTTTCTTATCCTGCGCCTGTCCGAACCAAGATGCACTTATAAACGCTATAAAAACGAGGTATCGCATAGTACAAATTTAAGCCGAAAGTTAGGGATATCCAATGAATTTAAAATCATGTATTCACAACTTTTTGTTAATTCAAATTATACCAAAATGATGCCACGCCCTATTTTGTCGTAATTTTGCAGATTAGACTCGTTATCCGTCAACGAATTTCAGTGCGTGAATTCTTTTTTTATTTGCATGAAACGGGATGAAAGCGTGGATGGATTTGGTTCAAAAACAGCGGCAATAAGATGAAATATTATATCATAGCAGGTGAGGCTTCGGGCGATTTGCACGGCAGTAATCTCATTAAAGCGTTGCAGAAGGAATCACCAGCAATTGACATTCGATTTTGGGGAGGCGACCGCATGAAAGCGCTTGCTGGAGAACCTGTTAGACACATTAAAGACCTTGCTTTTATGGGTTTTGTGGAGGTTGTTGCCAATTTGCGCACAATAGTAAAAAACATTTCATTTTGCAAGGCTGACGTATTGGCCTATCAGCCAGATGCCCTTATTTTAATTGATTATCCGGGTTTTAATATGCGGATTGCCGAATTTGCGAAGGCACATCAAATACCGGTACATTATTATGTTTCGCCTCAAATTTGGGCTTGGAAAGAGAACCGGGTTCATAAAATTAAAAAATTCGTGGATGAGATGTATTGCATCCTTCCGTTTGAAAAGGACTTTTATGCCAAATTTGACCGTGACGTTCATTATGTCGGTCACCCATTAGTAGATGCGATACAAGACTTTAAAGAAACCGCAATTGACCGTGTGACATTTAGAACCGAGTTTGACTTGTCTGAAAAAAAATTAATGGCACTTTTGCCCGGCAGTCGTTTGCAAGAAATAAAGCTGAAACTACCTATTATGCTGGACGCTGCTAAACGCTTTAATGAAATGGAAATTGTGGTTGCAGGTGCTCCAAACATTCCCGAAGCCTACTATAAAGCATTAGCAAAAGATATTCCCATCAAGGTTATTTCCAATCGCACCTATGACATTCTCAATCAAGCGCATTTAGCTATGGTCACATCAGGAACAGCAACCTTGGAAACGGCTTTATTTAAAGTACCGCAAGTGGTGTGCTATAAGGGCAATCCTATTTCGGTTGCTATTGCAAGGCGTTTGATAAAAGTTCCTTATATCTCATTGGTCAATTTAATTATGAATCGTGAGGTGGTGAAGGAACTCATTCAGCAGGACCTGACATTAAGCGCCATTTACGATAATTTACAAGGCCTGAATGAAGGCGCCAAGCGTGAAGTTTTAATGAAGGATTATGACACCCTTGAGCGCGTTTTGGGTGATGGTGGTGCCTCAGAAAAAATTGCCCATTTAATTTTAACTTCCACTTTAAAAAAGGAAGACTAGGATGAGAATATTGCTCCTCATAGCTATGACTTTCATGCTAAGCGCTAGCTTTTCGCAAGAGTTGGATATAGGTATTATGCGGGATTACACCTTGGGCACAGTTGAAATATCCTATAACGAGGGGAATTATGCAATTTACAACGACACTGTGCTCATTACGAATATTTGGGAGGGACAATCCATTTTATTAAAGCGAAGCGGCGAACAAATAAAGGTTGTAAAGGCAGATAAAACACTTGGCTTTTACGATAGCGTTTCTGTTGTGAGTATGGCTGAAAACAACAGTGTAAAGATACAATGTTTGGCGCCGAGTTCAAAAAAAACGCGACGGTATAAAGACAATTTTATTTTAACCCCCGAAGGGCCAACGGCAATGTGCGTTATAAACCGGGTGGCTATGCACAATTATTTGGGCGGCGTGATTGAGAGTGAAGGGGGGGGTGGAAAACCCCTTGAATATTATAAAGTACAGGCGATTTTGAGTAGGACCTATGTTTTGGGACATCTTTCGAAACACAGAAAAGAAGGTTTTCAGGTCTGTGACCGGGTGCATTGTCAAGCGTACCACAATATGCTGATTTATACGCCAACAATTGCCCAAGCTGTTGAAGAAACAAGGGGCGTAGTGATGCTCACTGATAAATTGCGTTTGGCGGAAGGATTCTTTTTTGCGAATTGCGGGGGGCAAACGAGCGAGGCCGATTTTGTTTGGAATGTTGCTGTTTCACATTGTAAAAGTGTGAGCGACACCTTCTGTATCTCTTCTCGTCAAGCCACTTGGACAAAAGAAATTGATGCTATTGAGTGGAAAAATTATTTGATTAAAGAATTCGGCTATCCTGTTAATGATGAGCAATTGGGAGATTTGATTTATACTTTTTCTCAGCCGAGCAGAAAAGCCTTTTACCTCTATCCGCAATTGGGCATTCCTTTGCGCGATTTAAGAACTCATTTTAGGTTAAAATCAACTTGGTTTTCATGCAAAAAAGTAGGTGACAAGATTGTACTCAATGGAAAAGGCTTCGGACATGGTGTAGGTGTTTGCCAAGAGGGAGCAATGGGAATGGCGCGGAATGGTTTTGAGGCCCCTGAGATTCTGAATTTCTATTTCACAGGCATTAAATTAATGAATTACTATACCTGGACCTTCTATGTTAAGCAAGATGCGGATGGAATGATTGAGATTTGAGGAATCTTGACCTGAGGAGATTTCATTTGATTTTTTTGCATTTTTTGCAAGTAATTTTTTGCGCGGCGCATTTCAATTTTTTTTCCACCCTATTTTGGCAGAAATTTGTTTCATGAAAGGATTGAATCTACTTATTTTAATTTTCTTTTTTTGCAATGGGACTTGGGCAGAACAAGTAACGTTAACACCTTTTGAAACAAAGTGTTATACGATTTGGAAAAAGAAGGGAAAACAAGCCTGCATTGAATATATCGAGAAGAAATTGGCCCAAGCCAGCTTAGATGGAGAGGATCAACTGAACGCTTATTTCATCAAAGCCGAACTTTACTTACCTTCAACCGATCAAGGTCCCAACATAGACAAGTTTCGTATGATGCGTTGGACAAATGCGGATCTCGACAAGTATACGATACAAGAACGACTCGACAGCAGCCTTCATTATGCCCTTCGGTTATCCTACTTGGCGGATAAGGAATACCTCTTCAAAAAAGAATGGATTCGGTTGATTTATAATCCGCTTTGCCAAGAAATAATCAATAGTTGGGAACTCGAACATCCTTTGTACGAACAATTAAATCACAAACATTATTATAATTTTAAAGATCAATGCGATCGTCAATTCCAACGCATTAAAAACCTGAAGGTTATGGTGAAGCCTTTTCACCCGATTAACCAATTAGGATTGAATTTGGTAGAACTAAAAATGAAGACGCAACTCGGCCTTTTGAAAGAGGCAGAGTTTGAAAAAACAGCAGCTGTGGTGTATGATTATATCCTGAACGAAAATGGGTATTACTATGATCAATCTCTATTTTCGACAAACTTTGAACGAACGTATAGTTTCATGAACCTCAATAATGAAATTAAGGGTTTAATTAGTTGCATGTGGATAAATGATCAAGTTGCTTGGCAATCTTTTTTGAATAAATGCCCTCAATACATCTTCAACAGTCCTTATTATTCATTTGACATCTTCAAGTCGTATGATCTAAAATGGTCAATTCGTAATGCGACATACAAGGACAGAAAACTCGGAATTATAGATTTGCGCGACTCCGCACTTTTTTTAACCATGACCTTCCCACTCTACTATGAAGTCATTATTGATTATGATATCCCCATTAATGACACCTTGATTCTTGACAAAATTGAAGATAATTCTCGCTATCCAACCACTGAATTAATCAATACACTTCATCTTTCGGGAAAAGGAAGTGATACGTTAAAAATAAAATTTTACGTTCCACTACCCCCGCCCAATTCGACAAGCCGTTTCGATCGTAAAATAAAACTGATCTCTAACAGAGGCATGAAGTCGTTCCAGCTAGAAGCGGAAATAATCGGTCAATCTGAAATTACAGAAGCAGCGAAGGCAGATCGAACAGTTTATAATTACAGCGGCGGTTGTGCGAATTACCAAAAAGGCGTATTCAGTATTATTGTATCACCCGATTATAATACCGATACCTTAAAGATTTATCGTTATCCTCAAAATAAGATTCCTGCCTGTCTAATTGTTAATTCGCAAGCCATCACGTCTACTGAATTAGTTTTCCCAATCGAGCGGCGGACAGACAGTCTCTATCACTTTCAATTCTTGGGAGAAACAACCGATTATTATCATGTCGTTTACAGTAATTATGGCCTTAATTCACATAATGGCTGGTTAAAAAAATCAGATTTTGACACCACAAAAATTGCGCTAAGCGATCTTGTTGAAGTGATTTCTTGGGACGATTATTATAAAGAAGGTGATTCTATTTTATTGCGCAATCCTATGCAACGTGTAAGAGCCTCCAATGGTTATTTCACCGAAGATTATCGTCCAACGTGCGATCGGTATAAATACATCAGTTTAGAAACAGATTTCGGTTACAAAATGAAAATAGCTCCTTGCCAGAATTGCACGGATACAACATTATTGCGCGCGGGTTACGGCTGGATTGATTGGTGCCGGGACGAACATGTTTATGTAGAGCGGATAAAAAATTAATCCACCTTTGCTTAAAAAAATAGTAGCTTTAGATGCAAAATAGCGCTCAATAAGTCATTCGTACTATGAATTATAATGATTTAATGCATCTGCATTTATTCACCGTTTTACCTTCTTTTGTGATTGGTACTTTTCTCTTACTGATTAAAAAAGGGACGCCAATTCATAAAGCTGGAGGTAAAATCTACATGATCCTTATGTTGTTTACAGCGATTGTTACACTCTTTATGCCTGCTTTGATTGGTCCTCGAATTTTCGATCATTTTGGTTGGATCCATAGCTTTAGCTTGCTTACGCTCTACACCGTTCCCACTGCCTATCTCGCGATTAGAAAAGGGAATGTAAAAGCCCATAAAAGAAAAATGATCCTGTTGTACTTTGGAGCATTGATCATTGCGGGTGCTTTTACATTTATGCCTGGACGTTATTTGCACAGCTTATTCTTTGTCCATCATTAAATTCTTTCCGGTTATGAATGAATCACGACAGAAAGTTCTTAACTTATCCTCTTAAAGCATAAAAAAACGTATGAAAAAATCAATTTCAATTCTCCTTATCGCTCTTACTTTATTTATCAGCTGCAAAAAAGAAGGTTGTACCGATCCACTTGCTACAAATTACAATGCGGAAGCAAAAAAGGACGACGGCACGTGTATTTATCCCGAACCTGACCCGCGAGATCCTTATTTAGGTAATTACTGGGTTACGGATTCACTTTTCCTTTTTGGTGATTTTAACGAAGAACAGATTTATACCTTAAGTGTGACAAGCGGCGGAACCTTATCTGACACAATTTACCTCAACAACCTTTGGAATGACGGTGCTAACTATTACGCAATAATGGCAGGATCTAATTTCTCCATTCCTTCACAAGTTGTCAGCGGACCTTATTCAGCTTCGGGAAATGGAAATTTTACCAGTGATGTGATTACCTACCAAACTTCGGGAGATGCTTATGTTAATAGAGGCAAAGGAGCGAAATAATAAATCAATATTGGACTCCAATCAAATTAAATCCTTTGATCCGATCATAGGACTTAAAGCGACTGTGCTTATACTGGGTACGATTCCGGGTAAAGATTCTTTGCGACAAGATAAATATTATGGTCATGCACGAAATAGTTTTTGGAAAATTATGTATCAATTATTTGATGGAGAATTTGAGATGGATTATGAAAGAAGAAAGGAATTCTTGAAGAAAAACAAGATTGCACTTTGGGATGTCTGTCAATCTGCAAACCAAAGAACAAGCTTAGATGTTGATATTAAAAATGAGCAACCCAATGCAATTACAGCGCTTATTGAGTCAAATCTATCCCTAAAAACCATTGCATTTAATGGGCAAAAAGCGGAAAAATTATACTTTAATTATCATCCTAAAATTGAAAACATAACCTATCTAACCTTGTTGTCCACCAGTCCTGCCAATGCCAGCTACTCCTTTGAACAAAAGTTAGCGAACTGGTCACGTATTTGTCAGCAGTGAGCTTTTAATTATTCAGTTTTTTTCGAACAGGAATTATTTTTTTAATTGCCATCACCAACAACACAGCCACACTGCCCACTACCAAGCCCAACACAAATTCTTTCAGTAAAGCAGGCCAAGAAGGCACGAGGTGATGAAAAAACTCAATTTGGTGCTCAAAAATTCCGCCTGCAACAAGCAGTAAAGCGAAAGTACCCACCACTGCAAGACCTTTAATTACCCACGGTAGCGCACTCACTAAAAAACGGCCTAGTCTTAGTCGAAAATTTAATTTTGATTTGGAGGCACGAATTAATCGAAACCCAAGATCATCCATGCGTACAATGAGCGCCACAATGCCATACACACCAATTGTTGCAATCAATGCGATAAAAGAAACCACCATTATTTGCTTTGAAATAGGCGCATCCACCACAGTGCCAAGCGCAATCATGACAATTTCTATAGACAAAATAAAATCGGTAACAATGGCTGACCGAATTTTTTGCTTTTCTTTTGTTAAATCTAGCCCATCCGTTTTATCGGCATCAATCACTTTCGTCTTTTTTGGGTGATGCGGAATAAAAAACTCAACTATTTTTTCAGCCCCTTCATAGGCCAAATAGATTCCGCCCAAAACGAGGATGATATACACCCCAAAAGGCCAAAAAGCACTCAGTAAAAAAGCAATGGGCAAAATAATGAGCTTATTTAAAAACGAACCCTTCGTGATCGCCCAGAGGACAGGAATTTCTCGCGAAGCCAAAAAACCAGAAGATTTTTCAGCATTTACCGCTAAATCATCCCCCAAAATACCTGCCGTTTTTTTAGCCGCAACCTTACTCATAGTTGCCACATCATCCATTAAAACCGCAATATCATCTAACAACGCAAAAAAGCCTGATGCCATATTTTTTTTATTTCATTGCAAATATAAGGCTTCTGTTTTGGAAAGCTTTTTAACTTTTGGGTAAAGTGAATTTTAATTAAATTATTGGCGTTGTTTGGTTACTTATTGGATGATCTCAATCGATATCTGAACGACGCAATGGTGGCTTGTTCCATTCGCATACGGGCATTTCCCTGTGATAAAAATAAACAGCGCTTTTTGGAAGTTTCAAATGTTCAATCCAGCTAGCGTCACTGACCTCTATCCTAATTTCAACCGACGAAAGATCATCCTTTTCTATAATATCAAGTGTCGTATCAAAGTCAAAATCATCCGATTCATCCAAAAATCGTCCTAATTTCACGTGTCCAAATTGAATATCCGTTACAATCGCTTTTCCAGCGATCGCATATATTTCTGGCGTTTTAATTAGAATACTTTCCCCGATTTTTATCACCACATTTTCTTGAACTGCGACTTTATTCAAGACTTTATCAAGTGTTTCAAACTGCTCACTTTCTATTTTCAATTCATTGGGCAGTTTTCCATTTTCGAATGAAAGTTTTTTATAAATATCATGCAGATAATATAAGGCGCGTGTCGAGTTCAATTTTAAAACTAAGGGCTTATGCTTTGAAAAAGCGGTGACAGTTAAAAAGAGTAAATTCTCTTTTGTCTCTATCTTTGTAAGTGTTGATTCGACATTTACAAGTGCATTGTATGGCTGCAACTCTGAAACATGTTTACGTTTACTCGTTTTTAAAGATGCTAAGCCAACCCATTCAAAATTAGTCAAACTCATTCCTCTCATCCCGGAAAGTGTCACTAAAAAATAAAAATTATTTAAAGTGTCATAATTAAGAATTTGTATATCTATTCCATGGCCCTTTTCTTGATAAAGAATGGCTTTTCCAATCCATTGGTCTAACTTATCATACGTTATTTCGTCCGCATTTAGCTTATCAATAGGTTCATAAGAAGATGCTGTATGGATGGGGTAAAATATTATCTCATTCCTTTTTATAGGACTATTATACATTATAAATTTATCACAAAACGCGGGAGTTAATGGATAAAACCCTTTTGAATAATCAACAGTCCTAGTGCTAGCTGAGTTTTCGAACGTAGGATAAATTGGCGCACATTTTAAGTACCGCTTCCCATTCAATGGGTCGAAAGCTACAGATCGCCATTATTGACCTGCTTCGAGATGCTCGATCCAATCTTCATGTGTCGTTTTTATTGATAATTTCCATTTTAACCATTTCTCGGGTGCATCAAAATAGGAATGATTACTGTCATTTTGTGCAGCTTCAGGAACCACATAAATCGATTCAATACACGTTACACTTTCTATAAAGCCGCGAACATAATTCTCAGCCCAAATAGGATTCATTAAAGAGGAAAAGTCAATTTCATTTTTAAGCTTATTACCCTTATCGGAAGGAGCCTCAAATAATAACATTAATGCAAAACCATAACCTTTCTCAATCGCTAAACAATCTGAATAAATGGACTGAATTTCTATCGAGACAAGGGTCGGAGAAATAAGTTGAACAACGCTAACTCTGTACAGATCTGTACTCATTCGAAGTTGCTAAAATTGTGATTTTACGCTTTCGAAATACGTAATAATTTCTTGAGAATTCTGATCCACCGCTCGCTGGTAACTTGTTTTTCCAAAAACTTCATCTTTAAAAGGATTTACACCTTTTTCAACCATTAACTTCACAGTCGGTAAATGATTGTCACTAACGGCACTGGATAAAGCCGAACCTGCTGTATTGTGCACAATATGAACGTCAGCATTATATTCAACAAGTGTTTTAGCTGTATTGTAACGGTTATATTGAATTGCAAAAATAAGTGGCGTAAGATCATCATTTTGATGCGCGTCAGGATTCGCCCCTAAATCAAGAAGTGCTTTAACAAGCTGTTCTTTATCATAATGAACGGCCCACCACAATGCAGTTGGCCCATTAATAGGAGTTTCTATTCCTCTTTCTACAATTTTAAGAATGGCTTTTTCCACATCTTCTTCTGTTTGTAAAAATATTATTAGTTCTAAGGTATCCATATAATTCTTGTTTTATAAAATAATCCGATTCGTTTTTTGTGTTATACAATAAAGGTATAATTTCTCACACCTTAAAAATCATGAATGTGTTTTTTAACTTGCTTTATTTTTTTGAAAAATTCAACTAAAAAAATACTATATTTGAAAAGAATGGATTAACCCAAAAAAATCTGCAAGAATGGTTTTGTTTTTTTTTGGGGGGGGGGGATCATTGGTTTTATGATAAGAAATGTAATTGAATTAGCATATTAATGAACAACGAAGTCTTTTATAATATTAGTAAAATCATTGAAAGGGACAGTAAAGCTACCACATACAAGTTTGCTCTTTTGCGTGGTGTGATAGATATTATTCAAGATAATTCACCTTATATATCGTTGGCAGAGAACCGTGTTCAAATACCAACAGGACTTCTTATTGAAAAGTGGTTAATATACTACTATCCGATTTTACAATCCCAGACATCTATTCCGCAAATTAATGGTGAAACAAACTTAGCTTTTAGTAATCAGTTTTGTGAATTAATTAAAGATTATGAAGCCCGCGGTGGTTTTTCCGCCTTTTACAACGACCTGAAAAACAAAGGAATACCAGAAGATTTGCAAAGTGATTTTTTTGAACTAGTGAAAAAGCTGAGAGATACGATTACCAAAATGCCAATGAAGTTTATCGGCCGTTCTATCACGAATGACTTTTATTCTATTTTCAATTATGAAAACAAAACAATTAGAAGAAATTCAACCATTGATATTGAATCATTAATTAAAGACTTCGGAACATTCTCAATTCCATTTGAATACTACGAAGCCTTTAAAATATTGGGTAGTTTCATCAATGGACAAGATTCTATTCTGTTTAAATGGGCAGAATTTTCAGTGAGTGCGTCTGGAAATAATCTGTCCGTTCACAAAGTCCTTAATGAAATTTTAAAGAGTCCTATTACTTCTAGAGATATTAAAGAATCGAAAAAACTGTATAAAGATATTCTTCAAAAAGAAGGAAATGTTTTTTGCGTTTGGACAGGCAGAAAAATTTCAAACTATGATATTGACCATTTGATTCCGTTTTCAGTTTGGAAAAACAATGACCTATGGAATTTACTGCCATCAGATTCAAAAATTAATAATCAAAAGAGAGATAAAATTCCAACACCAGAAATTATTGAAAGGCAAAAAAATCTAATTATTGATTATTGGGGCATTATTTATGAACATCAATCTAAACGATTCCAAAAAGAGATTCAAGTTGCACTTTTGGGTAACCATTCATTTGATACTTGGAAAAATAGTGGTATTGCACAACTGCAAAACAGTTGTAATTATTTAATTGAAAACAGGGGTTTTGAAGGATGGAAAATTTAAATTCTCACCTAACCGCAATCGAAAGGGATAAAATGTCATATCCCTCTAGAATCTTGCTAAAAGAAAAATTGATCAATGGAAAAGTGCTCGATTTTGGATGTGGATTGGGTAAAGATGTTGAAACGTTTAAAGAAAAAGGCTTTGATATCCAAGGTTATGATCCTCACTATTTTCCAAATTATCCCTTGGAACAATTTGACATTATCATTTGCCACTATGTGCTAAACGTTATTTTCCCTAAAGAACAATCCATAGTTATTCACGAAATATCAAAACTTTTAAAAAAAGGAGGGAGAGCTTATTTAACGGTTCGTAGAGACATAAAAAAGGAGGGATTTAGAAAACACTTTGTACATAAAATAGATACCTATCAATGCAATGTGATACTTCCTTTTAAATCCATTTTTAAAGATGATAATATGGAAATCTATGAGTACCAACATTACACTTTTCTAAACGCATTAAACCCTTTGGTTTCTCCATTCTTCATTGACAACGACAAAGATCAAACGGGAGAATTACTATCTTGTTTTGCGATTAGAGATAAATATCCAGTGAGTATTGGCCACACATTGGTGATTCCTAAACGAAAAGTTGCAAATTATTTTGAGCTTACATTTAATGAACAATCAGCGCTTTGGTTTTTAGTAAACCTCTTAAAAAAAGACCTTGAAATTGAATTTAACCCCGACGGCTTTAATATTGGAATCAATATTGGTGAAAAAGCTGGTCAAACGGTACATCACGCGCATGTTCATTTGATTCCGAGATATACTGGAGATGTTGCAGAGCCAAGAGGTGGTGTGCGAGGTGTGGTGCCTGAAAAGCAAAAATATTGATAATGAAAAAATATAATTTAGATATTACTCCTTTAAAAAAAAATGACAAAGTCAGATTTGTATTACCATATTTAGATGGTGAATTGAAGTTTAAAGGAGAAGTTATAGCAATAAACTCGAAAACGTTAGAGGTTAGATATGAAACTTGTATCGGGGAACAAGAACCTTATAAAATCAACATTCTTACCACCGAAATTCCATATTCATTTTTATATTCTGAGGGATTTATTCAGGAGCATAAAAAAACAAACACTAATTTTTAGCCACTAAGTTCCATAATCCCCCCACCCCCGCGTGAGGGATAGCAGCAAAAAGCCCACAGTGAGGAACGAGCGAGGACTTGTAGCGCATAGCCCGACCTCAGCTCTGCTGGGGGCACGCCCAAAAACAACTTACTCAATGCGTAATGTGTTTTTACAATAAATAACATATTAAAATAGGCATTTAATGTAATATTAGCTATATTTGTATAGTATACTATGTATTTATGTTTATAAAAAACATTAAAATAAAAGATATTAAGCTCGAAATTGGTCAACTCGTTAAATCATTTCGGAAGAGGGATAAGATTTCACAGGAAGAACTTGCGGAGAAATTGAACCTGTCTAGGATTACGATTCAAAATTTGGAGGGGGGCAAAAACTTTACGATTGATACCTTGCTGAAGGTGTTGCAACATTTTGATTTGCTCCACGCTTTGGATGAAATCGTAAAAGACAAGCGAAATGAGAATGAAAATACGGCATCTTTATACTAGGCTATGGCAAAGAATGAGCTCATAAATGTGTTTTGTTTTGGCATTGAAATTGGGCGAATTGGATGGGATGAAAACCAACAAAAATCGTCTTTTCAATACAATCCTGATTTTTTAAAAACGAATACCTATCTGAATCTTTTTCCTGACACGGGGATTTTAAAACGTGTGAATCAAAATCAAGTTTTTAGCAAATTCAATAACGAGACATTTAGAGGTTTACCACCTATGATCGCCGATTCTTTACCCGATTTATTTGGCAATTTAATTTTCAAAAAATGGTTGGAAATCAATTTCGAAAATTTTAGTCAAATTTCGGTAATCGAACAATTGGCCTATGTTGCAGACAGGGGAATGGGTGCCTTAGAATTTAAACCGAGTAAGATTATTCCGCCCGCAACAACAATTGACCTTACTGAAATCATTACCGTATTGCGCGAAGTATTACAAAACAAAAGCGAAACAGCAGCTAACCAATTTGATCATGAAGCGCTTTTAACTATCTTTAAAATAGGCTCTTCGGCAGGTGGTGCTCGACCAAAAGTGTTGATTTCGGAAAATAAAACAACCGGAAAAATCATTCCAGGTGATTTGAATTATTCGGCAGATTACGAACATTATTTGGTAAAACTAGCGATAGACAAAGACCTAGGATATGATAGAGAAGTGATTGAGTATTGCTATTATCTTACTGCAACCGAATTAGGTATTACCATGATGCCATCAAAACTCATTGACAAGAAACATTTTGCAACTTTGCGATTTGACCGACAAAACGGGATTAAAAAACACATCCTCACGGCAACTGGTTTGACAGGTTGGGATTTTCAAAGTCCGAAAGAATCGAGCTATGAAAATTTATTTGAATTGGCCCTCTTCTTGAAATTACCGCATGCAGAAATTGATGAGCTGTATAAACGCATGGTTTTTAATGTCATCTTTTGCAATACGGACGATCATCTTAAAAATCATTCCTTCATTTATAATGAATTATTTGACGAATGGAATTTGGCTCCTGCATACGATTTAACCTATTCGCTTAACCCACTGATCAATTATACGCGAACGAGTCGTGCCCTCTCCATCAATCATAAACGCATGGATATCAATTTAGAAGATTTGCTTGGCATGGCAGAAACGTATACGATTAAAAATGCAAAAAATACGATCGCAGAAATTCAGAACGGGATTGATTTTTGGATAGAAAAAGCGAAAGAATTAGAATTGCCGATTGACATCATTGAAAGTATTTGTTCGGATTTTAGGCGGATGAAGTAGGATAGATTTCTTAAAAAAAATGGAATTCTAAAAACTCAACAGGAATCGTGGCGATTTTTTATAAACTGTAGTCGAACTTTATAAAACTCTGACATTGTGTCATTAAACGCCTTTTTTAGTGTCAGTCTATTGTGATTATAATGTTGATAAAATTGAGATATATTAACTATGTAGGTGTTTCAACTTTAATATCTTAGTACTGTATTTGGAAAGTCCAAAACCCAAAAAGACCGGGTAGCAGCCCAGTCTTTTGGAATATTATAAACTTTACACTTTAAAAATGAAAAATACATTCATTCTTATTGTAACTCAAAGATATGTAAAAATATCATTGTTTTATAAACCAAGGTTCAAAATTATAAAAATTTTGAAAATGCTAGTTGTACTAGTGTTGTCCAAAATTTACTTTTTATAGTTTTGAATAATGAGAAAGCCTCGCTAGAAATAGTGAGGCTTCTTTAATATTCTTATATGCCAAGTGATTAGTGAAAAAACACAAGTGCATTTTACCACAGACAGAACAGAAAACACAGAGAACATGCACTTTGCGAACTTTGCGCCTTTGCTGTGTAGAAACACAAGTGCATTTTACCACAGAGAACGCAGAGATCATACACTTTGCGAACTTTGCGCCTCCTATGTTTACAATTCCAAATATAATTGATTTTAGTTTTCATAAATTAGGAGTAATTAAGTGAAAAAGAATGAGAGTGCGTTTGCGCCTAAATAGTTCTCAGAAACATATTCTCGCAAAGAAATTACCTCATTCTTTTTTTGTTTTTTAGAGTTTGAACAGAATGTAAGGAATAGTTGCTTTTAAAATTATATCCAGAATAACCAAGCAGGAGACAAAACGAAGGAAAACAGACTCACTTTTTATTCATTTAAAACAATAGATTATGAGTATTTTAAGACAAGTTTTAGGAGTTGATGTTGCTCAAAAAGAACTCGTTGTGAGTTTAGGTAGATTGAATGAAGATCTAAGTATTGAGTTGTGTGCGTATCGGGTTTTCCGCAACAAGGAAACTGGATTTGAAGCCTTGCACAAATGGTTGATAAAGAATACTGATGATGCTGTAAATTGTCGGATTGTGATGGAGGCAACTGGTGTTTATCATCAGAAATTCGCTCATTTTTCTCTAGAAAAAGGATGTGATGTGAGTTTAGTACTGCCTAATAAAATAAGCAACTACATGCGTACTTTGGATACAAAAACCATTACAGATAAAACCTGCAGTGAGGCTATTGCACGATTTGGATTGGAACGAAAACTAGAGAACTGGACCAAGCCTGATGAAACGTACCGAAACTTGCAACAATTAACCCGAGAACGTGACCAAATTGTGAACGAAAGAACTGTTGTTAAAAACCGACTACATGCTGAAGAAACTGAAATGTACCCCAATAAGGGCAGTTTAAAACGGATGCAAGAATTAATCAAATTTTTCAACAAGCAAGAAAAGGCTATTAAATTGGAAATTAATCAGTACCTGATTAAAAATAAATCTGTAAAAGATAAAGTAGATCAAATTTGTACAATTCCAGGTATGGGTGCATTAACAGCAGTGATAATTTTAGCAGAAACAAATGGCTTTGAACTCATTAGAAGTAAGAAACAACTCACAAGTTATGCAGGTATGGATATACGTGAAAAACAATCTGGCACCTCAATAAAGGGTAAACCAAGGCTATCAAAAAAAGGCAATAGACATCTCAGAAAATCACTTCATTTGCCTTCCTTATCAGCAGTAAAATACAATCCCGTCCATAAAGAAATATACGCAAGATTAGTAGAAAAACATGGCATTAAAATGAAAGCTCTTGTTGCGATACAACGTAAAATGCTTGAATTAGCTTATATTTTATTCAAAAACAATACGAATTATGATGAAGATTTTGAAACAAAAAAGAGAGCCGCACGAATGACAAACCCTCTCGAAGCTAACTTATAGTTGCTTTAAGTAATAAAGATACAAAAAAACATTGATTTTCGTTTGGAAATTAACACAGAATCTTTGCGGTTTAAAATTTGAAAAATAGAACGCTGATAAACGCTGATGCTTCGCAACGCTGATTTTCGCTGAGGAATAGTTTGGTGCGGAAGTTTGGATCAGGTATTATTCTTCGGATGTTATACTTGTCACAAATGCCGGCAACTCTGGATAGTGATTGTAAACATTCGTTTTGTTTTTATTGATCCAATCTATAACGGGAATGTTGGCTTCATATTCTAACATCCAATAGTCAAAATCGTTTTGTGGAAATTTCTTATAGGCTTCTCCATTATTATCTGGAGGAAGAAATTGTATTAATCTGTTTTTAACACTGGTTGATTTTTTATAGTTACCATTTTTTTTGTAAAACTCAACTAATTCATAAATTCGCATCAAGGTCCGTAAATAATGTTCAGGATGTTGCATTGTTTGACCATAGTGATAGACAGTACTTCCGGTCATAAAATCATTTAATTCGGCAAGAATTAGATCCTGATAATATCGCGTTAATCGTTCAGTTTCATCAAGTCGATTTAATAGTTCTTTTCTTTCTCTTTCAAAACAATCATCCGATAAATAAAGTTCTATTCCTGGGCATGCCAAATCTATAAAATTCAACACTTGCCTTGCATTATCTTTTTTGATGATCAAATCCAAGTGGTAGTAGTAATCAGCTATAGAAATGTATAATTCTCGTTTAATATGGTTGGTCGTATTATTGGAATCGATATAATTTAAGGCCGATTTATAGTCACTTATGGCTTTGTTTTTTTCACCTGAATTAAAATAGAACCTACCACGCAGCATTTTAAAATAAGCTCGGTTATATGCTTCAAATGTGAAATCACTGCTGATTAATTTATTTAAGTCGTCTAAAAATAAGTTTGGGTCTTTGTACGGAAAAAGCAAGTCCTTATCCTGCCATTCATCAAGTCTTCTGCTATGCGATCGATTGAAATCACTTAATTTAACGCGATTAAAGATCATGTTATAATCAGTTGGGTTTTCTTTTAGAAGAGCTGTTAAAGCATTAAATTCATGTTCTGTCGCATATTTTGGATCCGGTTGCGCGACAAGGTTCAATGAAAATGCCAAAAGATAGATTACAATGCGTGTTTTCATTTATTTCGGTTTCGTTATCAATTGATCTTAGAACCAGATGAATTTGTCTCTGGATCATTCTTTTTATAGCTCAACTTATACGTCACACCAATTTTTAATGGCAGTTCAATCAATTGATTGACTTTACTATAATTTCGATAAGCGGGGCAATGGGTAAAACGAATTCCCAGTCCGACATAATAATCGAATCGTTTATTTCTAAGCCAAGTAAAGACGGGCATATAATCAATAGAGTAAACAAATAAAGGATTTTTGACAAAGAGCGCCAAACCCAATCCGGCAGAGGTGACACCGGATAAAGACCATTTCTCTTTCTGAATATAGTTCCCTTTAAATCCTAAACTCAATGCAACTTGATTGCCCCAATCAATTGTTCGAAATTCAATTCCCCCTCGCAAAGCGCCTTTATTGATGGGGTGTTCATACAACAATTCAAAGCTGCCGCCTCCGTAATAATAACGGCCGCCTTCGTTCTGCCAAAGGCCGTAATAAGAACCTGTATTTAATTCAATCGACTGCCCAAATCCATGAAAAACCAAAAGATTTGAAAATAGAAGGGCAAGTATAAACTGTTTCATCTTTATTGCTTTTTAGAGGTTATTCGTGAGTAAAAATTGACGCAACATTTCATTTACTCGCTTGTGCTGTTCTGCAGGACTTATTGTTGCCGTTCCATCACCCTCTTGAGCGCCATAACTGCCAAACTGCGCATGATTACCTCCTTCTATCTCGTAATAGATCGTCTTGCCCACTGTTCCGCCAATTGGCAATTCATCTGGTGAAGCAATCGACATGCCTGTGGGTAAATTAACGGCATTCTCACTCAATTTTGTTTGGTCCAATACCTGGTCCTCTGAGCACGTAATGGAAATAACCGGAATCTCAACAGCTGAGAGCTCATTCACCGAATAAGCAGCCAATAAAAAGAGTCCATCAAAGCTTTCCGGGTTGTTAAATAAGTCAATACACGCCGTGCTTCCCCCCAATGAATGTCCGCCGACCACCCATTTATTAATTGCAGGAAAATCAGCCAAGATCGAAGTCGCTTTTTGGGAATTCCAAATTGCCAAATTAGACGTTACTTTTAAAATCACCACCGTTCGATTGTCTTCCAACACCAAATCTTCCAAGGCAAGAATATAGGCATGCGGATCCACTAAACCACCCGGGTAAAAGATGATGCCCGCTTTGTCATTGTCCGGAAAAGATGAACGCAATACCATATAATCAGCATTCTCTTCAACTTCTAGCGTTGGCGATCCTTGGGGCAAATAACTGCACGAAATTAAACCTAGAAAGAAGAGAAAAGGAAGAATTTTTTTGCTTCGGTGCGATTTGTTCATGGTTCTTAATGATTGGTGGTTTTGTAAAGTTAGGTTTTTTTTGGTCATGTTTTGTTAAAGGTAAGAGACTTTTGAATTGGTTTTACTACTGCTTTTAAATGGAGTTTTACAGTACAATTTAAAAGCAACGATCCTTGCTTCTCTTGTCCAATTCTTAGTTTTTGGCCTGATCTACTTCAATTACTTCGAGATTGCTGACAGAATAATCATTCAAAATTTCGTTTAAAAGAGCCTTTGTTAAATCTGAACCGCCCAATAAAATGGTACTAAAAACTTCAACTCGATCATCTGGTGTTAATTCGTTTAATTGATCAGAATCTCTAAAAAAATTCATGAAATCTTCTCTTGATATTTTGTTGTGTTTTTCCATTTTATATTGTGTTTGGTGTTGAGGAATTTCAAAATAAGTGAATTTGAACGTAAACTATTTACGGAGAGTTGGATGAATGTGGATTGATTAAAAAGTTAAAG
>Ga0222659_1000546_pt1 | contig 21147 bp, 26 predicted proteins | sample AntAcemetagen547_FD_179850 | JGI IMG/M metagenome (GOLD analysis project Ga0222659, IMG submission 179850) | Saline water microbial communities from Ace Lake, Antarctica - #547 | ecosystem: Environmental > Aquatic > Non-marine Saline and Alkaline > Saline | place: Antarctica: Ace Lake...
CCAGATTGAAGCAGCATACAATAAGGGTGCCGAATGGTGTAATTATGGCTGGTCTGACGGGCAAATGGCATTCTTTCCTACACAGAAAGGAACTTGGGATAAATTACAAAAATTCCCCAAAAAGAAAAACAATTGTGGTCGTCCAGGTGTAAATGGAGGTTATATTGATAATCCATATATTAAATTTGGTGTAAATTGTTATGGTAAAAAACCTACCGCAACAGAAAACGATTTGAAAAGATTAGAAGCTCAGCAATCACAACCCATTCCTCTCACTGCAGAAGACAAGGAATTACAAGAGAAAATAGATTACTGGAAAAAGAACCCTGATAAATTACAATTAAATTCCTTTAATAATACCAATTGGTCTCGTCATTAAGTCGCGTTGTTCGTGATAGTATCTAAATTATAATGCCTCTATAATTTAGATATGATATACCCTAATATAGTACAATCTTTATACGAAAGTCATATAAAGTGGGTTTTACTATTTTTACATTGGGTAATGTTCTCATTACCTATAATTATTACTCTTATGACTAATGATTTATCTGTTTTAATAATGATAAATATGTTATTATTTATGGTATTAGCAATTAATATTATATATCAAGATTGTCCGATTACAATTATCGAAAATTTATATTTAGATGACAATATGATAAACACAATAACATCACCTTATACGCCATCTTATAGTAAATTAACATCCGGCGATAAAACACTTCAATGTTTATTTGTAGGTTTAATGGTCGTTACAAGTAAAATATTATTGGTATTAGTAAAACATACATTTATAGAATATATCGGTACTACATAGGAATGAAATATTATACACAAGATACACGGATTGACAATTACATCAAATTTTTACAGGTAAATATACCAATTATTATATTGAGCTTTATTGTTAGTATTATTGTTGATTATTACACGTTAAATAATTACTACGTATCAGCTATTACATCTATTATAGTTACATTATGGACGTATTTCATACATAGATTATTTCATACATATCCAGATACATTTGGATACTTTCATAAAACACACCATACTGAGAACTCAATCATACTTACTTTTATGCTTGATAACGTTTTTAATTTTTTTACCATAGGAGGTGCTATATTATTATTCCCATTGTTATACATTAAAAGTGTTCTCAATATCCATCTATTAAACCCTTACGTTATACTTATTTGGAGTTTAGTTTACACCTCATATCATTCTATTAATTATCACATATTTGAGACTAATAATATCCATGTTGAACATCACGAATCTCTACATTATAATTATGGTCCCGAATGGTTTGATATAATCTTTGCTACAAAACAAGATGAAAGTGACATTGAAAATATGAATAGTGGTATATTCAATGTAATTGTAGTGTCTATGATAGTATTGTTATTGAAAGATACAAAATATGATATATTATCCGAAACATATAGTACATCTAATTAGTGTTTCTTACTTTTTCTCGTCTTGTTATTTCCGTTGTTATGTTTTACTTTACCAAATAACACATTAAATAAATTATCATCTATAGTTTCATCTTTATTTATCATTTTTATATTTGATAATTGAGAACATCCACCCAAAATTGTTTTTGAGTCTACTGCCAATCCAATTGGTACTACTAACCCATCAAAACGAGATGTTCCTATATCATTTGACCCGCCTAACATAGACCGTTCGTTGTTCTCAATATTTATCAAATTATTAATAGGATAACCACCAACTACGTTATCTCCAGTAATATCTTTTCGGAATATATAATCTTGAAAATCAGATGTATCTATAGTAAACATTATTATATATATTATTTATATTTATAATTTTTGCATAACACGCTTAATATCTTGTGATACCGTTATTTCTCTATTGTCCTTCAAATATTTGATTATATATTCCACATGAGTTTTGTCTTTGATAATGTCATTCAAACATTTTTCTACATAGGTAAATGTAAGTGGTTTATATTCTTTCTTATCGTATATGCGAAGTTCTCCATGACTAATACCTATATTTGATGTTAGGTTGTTACGTTTCATATAATCGCATATTTCAGTAGTAACAGTTGATTTTAATTCTCGGATTTGTTTCGTTTTTTCGTTAATCATTTGTATTTTTTGGTCTAAAATAACCCAGTTTTTTACATGTTCGATTAAAAGTTCTCGTTCATTTTTATTTGAATTGGCTATCAAACTTTGATTGCTGTTAGTAATATTATCCATTTTATAATATTACTAAAGTTGTTTTTCTAATTTCTTATATTCATGTATTACTTTTTGTATATTTTAGCAGCATCTTTTAGTGCGTTTTTAAACATGTAAACATGGTTCTTTTGTTTATTCTTTCTGTATAAGTCAGTAACAAAAGTAGTCCATGCTGATTTACCCTTCTTTTTCATTGTTTTGCGATTCTTTTTAGGTGACTTTCGTGCCTTTTTTGTTGATTTTCTGGCTTTGCGTCCTTTCTTACCTCCACCAATATTATCTTCATCATCACTTTCTTCTTCTTCATCATCTTCATTGTTATTCTCTACTTCAATGTTCTCTGTGTCTGGAGAGTTATCTTCCTCAATGTTCTCTGTGGCTGGAGAGTTATCTTCCTCAATGTTCTCTGTGGCTGGAGAGTTATCTTCCTCAATGTTCTCTGTGGCTGGAGAGTTATCTTCATCCTTTTTGCATGTATATCCAAATATTTGGACATCACCGCCTTTTTGTGTTGTTTTTTTAACGGGACGTTTTTTAGATGAACGCTTATTTGTCTTATGTGATGCCATTATATTATAAACGAACATATTAATCTATGTAAGAAACTTTATTTGAATATCTCAACAAACGAAGCAATAAAAATAAATTCGCTAAAATGATAATAACTAAAAATATATTGTAAACCACTATGACCCATACATATATATTCAATTCGTCGTATATTGTATCACGGATTGGTTTTATGATTTCTCTTAAATCTCGTTTTATATTCTCATCTTGAAAAAGTGCTATACAACTATCTCGCAAACTTAGCATTCATTACGTATTACAAACTTCAAAGAAACAATACTAATGATTTAAACGTAAAACTAATGTTTAATGAGTAAATAATAATAAAGAGAACATTACATACAAACTAATATGGAACAAATATACGATACCAATGAAAAGTTACGTGAGTTTATTTTTGATAAGTTAGTACTGTCAAAACCCACTCTTATTTCGGGCGGAAATTACTTTATTCGATTCAAAAAAAACAATACCCCTTTATATATACAACCACCCACATGTAATACTCGTAATGGGTTTGTAAAGAATGGTAGAAAATACTACACTGATATGCTTTTCACAAATGAAGATGAATATATTATTCAATGGTTTGAGAAATTAGAAGAGTATTGTATTCAATATATTTACAAATATCGAGATACATGGTTTGATGGTAATATGGAAAAGGCAGATATTGAAAATTACTTTACATCACCATTGAAAGTGTATAAATCGGGTAAATTCTATTTGATAAGAACAAATATACCTACAGCACTCGACAAACCGTCTATTAAAATATACGACGAAGACGAGAATCAAGTTGATTTCAAAACAATTACCGAAAATACCAAGTTGATGAATATAATTGAAGTTCAAGGGATTAAGTGTTCCGCAAGAAGTTTTCAGATAGAACTTGAAATGAAACAATCATTAATACTCAGACCTGAAGAATTTCAATTATTTGACAAATGCGTTATACAGGCAAAATCCCTAATACATTCACCAACAACACCCGCACAAACTGAAGAATTAGTTAAACAATCCATCACTGAACCTATTATGATTTCTACAGATGATAACAACACTAATGAGATTGTATCTGACTTGATAAATGATATTTCATCTGAAATAGAACAGTCTGAAATATTACCCGAATCAGATAACAATACAAATAATTTAGGAAAATCATCAGAACCAAATAGTATTGATACTGATACAATAAATACAAACATTGATATTGACAGTTCAATTGACAATAATACAAACATAAAAAATTCGAATGATTCGAATGATTCAATGGAAGAGGTAGTATTTACTTTAGAAGAGTTACCTACTGATGAAAAACTAATTTTAAAAAAACCGAATGAAGTATATTATCAAATGTATAGAGATGCACGACAAAAAGCGAAAGTCGCGAAAGAATTGGCATTATCTTCGTATTTAGAAGCAAAGAACATTAAAAATACATATATGTTGAATGATATAGATAGTGATACAAGTGATTTAGAGATTGACGATGAAAGTATAAATAGTGAAAATTATTATAAATAAACATTCTATTTTAGCATATTTTACAATATAGCGTGAATATTTTTTATCAGGCGTTTATATAAACGAAATGTTTAAGAATCTTACTAAGTTTTTTACACCCAAGATGATGTTAGTAATTATCATATCTATCATCGCTATTTATGGATTAATGTCATATAACGGACAAATGAAAATGGTACGCGATATGATGGAGGATGGTACGAATGATAAGGACGCTGAAAAGGAGAAGGCGGAACCCGCAGCTACCGATGGACCTAAGCCTTCTTCCGGAAAGGCTGAATCCGGATATGCTCTTCAACCTGTAGCGAATCCTACTGATTTGTTACCTGCTGATAAAAACAGTGAGTGGAATAATTTAAACCCTACTAATGTTAATGCTGACGGCATAAAGATGCCCGACCTTCTTGAGGCTGGTTACCACATTGGTCTCGATACTATCGGTCAGTCTATGAGAAATGCTAACCTTCAGCTTCGTTCCGACCCAGTGATCTCCAAGGCTGATATTGGTCCATGGAACCAGAGCACCATTGAAGGTGACTCCACTCGTCAACATTTAGAGATTGGTGCTTAAGTTTATTATTGATATTATATGACATTATTGTTATATAATATATTTCAAGGGAATTGTATTTTTATCAGGAATATGTATAATGAGAAGTGAAGACATTTTAGGATATTTTATAATAGGATTCATATTAAGCACCAGTTATTATGTATACCGCGAGAACTATGAAAGTTTCCAATTAACATGTATTGTATCCACAGTTGATGGTAATAAATATTGCGTTAGAGAAAGAGAAAACATTGAAAAAGCTGCCGATTTACTCGCAAAAATCACAGTGAAATGTAAAGAGTTAGTTACATATGTAGGTGATAAATACCCAGACAAAGAAAATGTTAAACGATTACAACAAAACTTTAATCCAAAGAAGATAATGGAAACACTACCTACAAGTAGTTATACCGCATATAGTGAGAATAAAGGTGAAAAAGTCGCATTTTGTTTAAATAAAGACAAAGAAGATAACGACCATTTAATTGACGAAAGTACATTAACATTCGTAGCCATTCATGAGTTATCACATGTAATGACAAAATCAATAGGGCATAAAAGCGAGTTTTGGAGTAACTTTAAATTCTTATTAGAATGCGCTAAGGAATCGGGTATACATAACCCGGTTGATTATAAAAAGGAACCTCAACAATATTGTGGAATGAAAATACATGATAATCCATATTACGATGCTTAATCTTTTCCCTTTTGTTTTCTATTCATATATGCTCTCTTACGATATTCCTTTAACTTATCTGGATTCTCTTCTTTCAATTTATCTATATATAGCTTTGCGTTCTGTTTAACTTTATCTTTATTGTTTTCATAATATTTTTTATGCCTCTCATTGTTTGTATATTTTGCAAGACGAGTTTTTAATGTACTTACCTGTTGTCGTAGTGCGTTAATTTCATCATTTAATTCCTGAGTTGTAGGTGTATCCATTATGATATATATTAAGATTCTTTTTATACTTCTTTTTACACCTTTGAATATTTTATTGAACTATACAGTTATTTCAATAAAAATATAAAATTTATGCTACCAACTTAAGACCACCGACCAGGTTAGCACCAATACCGAAGCCAGCACCACCACGGGCAGAAGAACCCATAGCAGGGATGAACACATCAAGGATGCTAAATGTAGCAGCAGCGGTTAAGGCAATAATAATAATCTCCTCAACATTCAGCTGTTTCTTTGGGATAGCGAATGCGGCAAGAGCAACAACTAAACCTTCAATCAAGTACTTTACAGCACGTTTAACTAACTCGTTTAAATCAAACATTATGTTTATATTATACCCTAACAAAAAAAATATAATAATTTAATAATAATACTTGAAATCACTTAAATAATCAACACTATATTCTGTATATTCCTAAAATGTCTGGATACGAAAAGAAAATGAATGCGGATGGTTCAATGAACGCCAAATATGTTGATTTGTGCGACGAAGACCAAGCTATTGCCGGACAAAAGTTCGCATGTATGTCATTTGTATCTCCCGAAAAAATTTTGCAAAAACGTGAAGTATATCTATTTAATCAATTTATCAAAAACTGGGATTTTTCTAAATCTATGGAAAGATACTTTGAGTTCATCCATTTTGTCTCATATAAACACAACATTAAGGCTGAGACACTAATCGGTGATTTTAATGATTTTGTCAAAGAAGAATCCGACAAATTAAAGAAAAGTGGAATTGAAGATGATTACAAGAACTTCCTGGATAAACAGGAGGATAAGCTAAACGAGAAATTCAACCGCGAACATGCTTTCCAAACATCAGTTCGTGGTCTTAAGATACGTGGAGTATTTGGAAATCAAGAGGAAGCTGAGGAAAAATGTAAAAAACTCCGTGAAAGTGACCCGAATCATGATATTTATGTTGGACCTGTTGGTGTATGGATTCCTTGGGACCCAGACGCGTACAAAACCGGACGTGTAGAGCATATGGAAGATGAACTAAATGCGCTACATTCAGAGAAAATGAAAAATGAAGAACTCGCTAAAAAGGAGTTTGAGGAGCGTGTTCGTGAGACAAAAAAGAAGGCTATAATGGAGAATATAGAACAAGCTAAATCCAGTGGGAATGTACTTACACAGACAATTGACGAAGAGGGCAATCTAAATGGTGTTCCTGAAAATGTTGATTTTGAATCACGTGAGGTAAATACAGCTGAATCTGCTAAGTTGGCAGACGAACTTGCTATTAGTAAAAAGGAAGATTAGACCGGACAAGCGTTTTTCAACATAATACAATTATATATTATATTATGTTGAAAAGGTATAAAAATTTTATTTTCTATTCTATAGATAACATGAAAACATTTACCTATATAGCTCATAAATTATTTATACGTGATGTAAAGTACGAACATGATATTAGTATCGATACGTATAAAACGATTGGTACTCGTTTGGACGATTCGTTTCGTCGCATTTCCTATATGGAACACATTTTTGATGTTAATAATCAAACGTACTTACATGCTAATCTGATTAAATGTTTATTTGTATTGTCTAATGAACCGAAATTCAAAGAACTGAACAAAAATATTATGGAGACCTTTTTAATTTCACCAGAAAATCAGAACTTATTTTTAGATTTTTTTTGTGATATTCAGAAAATCTATTGGTCTTTTTCTAACTTTGCGAAAATTATTAGACGAAGATACTCACTAAATAAGGTCGACCAGGATTTATTGTTGGCACCCATATCAATCACCCAAAGAAATGTAATCCAGTTATATGATAATAATTGTACGTATTTATTTACATTACAAGACCTTTCACATATAATAATCGCAGCCGTTTGTAATTCTCCTATGTTTCATTCAGAACCACTTAATCCAAAAAATCCATATAGCGGGGTTGTCTTTTCAATCAGTAACTTATACAATATTTATTTTTATATGAAAGAACGGTTCTCAATTGTTCCAGATATAGTACAAAAATTATTTCTATCTGAATTCAATCTCGATGTGTTTGGCGAAAATCACAAACTCATTATCAGAGATACATATCTCAATCAATTTGTTGATAATGAAGATGAAGACGAGATTCTAGATAACATATATGATATGATTAATGAATTTTATCCGCGTATTAACATAGATGAAGATTTCCCAAATGATATTCTAATCAACACTTTTAAGTCAGCTGTCTCAATCTATATTCATTATAAATATACTTTTGATCTTAGTAAACAATCACCTAATTATAAACGTATGTCAATAAAAATTAATAATATTATTAAAAAATGTCCTGGAATTGGTAGAAAAATTATTGTAATTAAGGATAGAAAGAGATATACATCATTTATTACTCTCGATGGTAGAACTGAACCAAAATTATATATGAAACTTTATACAAAATCTACAATTATAGACGACGACACCACCGATAGCGAACCAATTACGGACATCAGTAATAATTTACTACTTGATTTCAATGAAGAATTCGCAAACCGATTAAACGAGCTTATTCGTCAAACCGATGTTCCAGTAGATAATTTATGTGATACCGATAATTACGATTCTGATGATGAGATTGAATTTGATGAAGATATGTATGACACATAATCATTACGCATAATATATTTACAACTTTCATAAATATATTATTTTACCACTTACTCTTTTTTACATTTATAGCGGGTCCTTTACTTTTTTTTGCTTTACTTGGGTCGTACGCTTCATCTTCATCATCAGACCCTAATTTCTTTGACATTTCCCAAAATTCATTTGCGCCTAATCTAAATGGAGGGTGGTTTTCAGCTTTATACCAGAAGATTTGGTCGTTTAATTTATTGGACTTAGCATTATTATTAATAACCAAACATTCATAATTTTCAGTTGTTTGGTCCATTACACTACAAAATGATTCTAATGTGGGAAACATACTCGCATAATTTTCCCAAATTCTCTTACGATTTGTTAAATATGGTTCTCGTAATATAAATACATAATCAATATTAGTTCTTAAGTTAGGAGGAATACCTAATGGATATTGCATTGTAATTATCAACATTACCTTCCAATGACGACCATTCATAAATAACAATCTCATCATTTTATCACGCGTCCATGATTGGTCGTATAAACAATCATCTAAAATTACAAAACATCTTGGGTCTATCTTTGATTTTTTATGCTGTTCTATATCTTTATTCATTTGTTTTAACACCGTCTTTTGTCGTCTTAAAATATTTTCAATAAGGACCGTGTTATATTCTTCATGGATGAATAGCTTAGGAACATGAGCCGCATAGAATCCATTTCCTGCTTCAGTTCCAGACATTACCGTTCCTACAGGAATATCTTGATGATAAAATAACAAATCCCTTACTAAAAATGATTTTCCTGTATCACGCCTTCCTATCATAACAACCACTGGACCTTTATTTTCATCGGGTTTGAATGTAATTTCACGCATATTAAATTTTTTTAATTCCAAACTCATTGTCTTTACAATACTTTAATATTATATTATTCTAAAGTAATTCAAACGAGATTGTGTTTATAATTGTAGTTTACAAATTGAATTGGTTTGTATTTAAGCATAAAAATGTATTAAATACTTATAGTAACTCTTGTATATGAATATAAAAACTGTGATTGATAATAAATTTTCAATTGGTTACTACAAAAGTACCCAGATTGATATAGCTTCTTTAGATAAAAACTATACTCCTTCTACTGATGACGTACAAATTGGATATAACCCATTTTGTATTGATAAACTACAAAAATATAATCCTATTTATGATAAATTATTTACTCTTTCTAATAAAAATTATAATGTGATTCAGTTAAATCACCATAAACATTTTGTAAATACTCATTCAGTGATTGATATGTCTGGCATAGAGTATCAAAAAGGTATTTTCTTTAAATTTTCTCCATTGTTAGACCCACTACGTTATATGATAGGAAAATATGAAGACAATACAGAATTCTTACATAATTTACCAGTTTCAGTGTCTGTTTCAGATGATATTTCTCAAAATGTAATTTCTAAAATTAGTTCACAACATAATTGTGCTTATGTTGATACATTTTTCTATTATTTGAGTAGTATGACTTTACAAAATCATAATATAGTCAATTGTTTGGATTTCTATGGTTCTTTTCTGGGAATTCAGAATAAATATAAATATGATGTGTCAGATGATATTGATTATTTAACCGAATCGACATTTTTTAATAATAATATTAATCGCCTTTTTACACTTCAACATGTAAATATAGACCAACATCAACACGAAGATTCAAGAAAACAACGACCTAAGTTATGTATATCGAAATCAAATCATAATATTTCCGCTATTTCTATTATCGATTCTTTCACTGAGCTTGATGATATTACAACTGAATCTCTCGATGATTGTATTATATATGAGAACAAACTTGATGTAGATAACACTACTAACCCCGATTCAAAAGAAGAACAATCCAGCGACGATAATAGTTATATATCCGATACCAGTGATTCTAATAACAATGATTCTGATGATGATTCGGGAAGTGATTGGGAAACCAATACTGATACATCGAATGATGATAGTATACCCGATACGCAAGATGAACAATACGCATATATTAATAACTACCCCGTTCAAATGATATGCCTCGAAAAATGTGATGGTACATTAGACGACCTCTTTACCTCTGGAAATGTTACCTTGGAAAATACAGCAAGTGCTCTATTTCAAGTTGTCATGACTCTTATTATATATCAACGCCTATTTTCATTTACACACAATGACCTTCATACTAATAATATTATGTATATTAAGACAGACACACCATTCTTGTTTTATAAATTCGAGAACATCGTATATAAAGTACCTACGTATGGCAAAATATACAAAATAATTGATTTCGGAAGAAGCATATATCGTTTTAATGGTACTACATATTGTTCTGATAGTTTCGGTCCAGGGGGCGATGCGGATACACAATATAATTGTGAGCCCTTTTTCAATAACAAAAAACCCAGACTGGAACCTAATATGAGTTTTGACTTATGTCGTCTTGGGTGTTCTATTTATGATTTTATCATTCCAGAGCATCTTGACTATGATGATTTTGATGATTTACAAAAAACTATATATAGATGGTGTTTAGATGATAACAACAAGAATATACTATACAAAAAAAATGGAGACGAACGGTATCCCGATTTTAAATTATATAAAATGATTGCTCGAACAGTCCATAAACACACACCCCAAGAACAACTACAGTTTTATTTCTTTAATCAATTTATCATTAATAGTGACGAAGTAGGAGAACATTTGATGGATATAAATCGTCTGCCAAAATATTTCTAAGTAATTCAAAACATAAATTTCGTAATATATGTTTTGTATGTATAGTGTAAATGCCTATATATTGTATCAAACAAATGACTCCATCAGTCTACACATTATTTGGTCCAACCTTTCCAACTATAAAATGTAATAACCCTAATAAAAAATCAGTTAGGTTTTCCAAAGATAATGAGGTGTTTCATATACCACCAAAAACACATACAATGAAACGATAATTATAGATATTTTTTTGTGAATTCTGATGGGGTCATTATCGGAATTCCTAATTCGTTTGCTTTTTTGTTTTGGCAGACACATCATCATGGCTTTTTGTAATTAGAACAAAAGTATTTTTTGTAATGTTATTCTCTAACTTTCCACCATATTTAGATAACGCAGCTATTATGTTCGCGTCTCGTACCTTTGTCATTACTATGTTTTTTCCATTTACAATATGGTCTACTTTCACAGGAGATTTTTTATTTTCGTCTGTTTGTTTGGGTCGTTCTTGACTTAATTTATATTGTAGGAATAAAAGAAGATACAACCTACAAACGGAAACCATCTACCCGTAAATGTAAGTTGAAAAACTATAAATCGTAATTTACTTAAAAATAATTTATGTAAATTATATAGCAACTATGCGATTGAAAAGCGAATTGTATAAAAAAGAACAGGATGATATTACTGATAAAATTATTAGCATATTAGATTTGGAAAATAAAAATACATATACGCTATATGAGTTAGACCAGAATGAAGAAATCCAAAATCAAATAATGAAACTTATACCAGAGATACGAAAATGGTTTGCTTTTAACAACATGAAGGCAGTTGGAGAACCAGAAAAACGAAAGCGACCATGGTTGTCTATTATTAAGCATCTTACCAAATCAAAATATACATTTGAAAGTAAGGGGTTTCATTTCAAAAAGGAAGAAAAATGGTTAGTGACCCAACAATATATATTCACGAAACTTTAGGAAAACAACTGAATATAAATATATGCGTAAGAAAATGACTTAAAATAATATCTTTACATAGTATATAGAATGGAAAAGGCGAAGGAGAAACCGCCAGAGTTTTTCAAATCCACAAAAACATCGCTCAAAAGTGTATTGAAACACCCTGAAATCAATACCAAATTACTTAATGATGCTGTTGTGAAATCAAACAAAATCGTTATTCATACCTTACAATTTCTCAAATTGTATTTATTGGATTATTATGAAAACCATTCACACACATTACCAGTCATTAGCAAAGAACTTATCAATAATTCTATGAAAGTTGTTTGTGGTGAGAAAACGGAAAAAAGAGGAAAACCACCAAAAAAGGAAACGGTTGAAATGAAGGACAAACTTACTATTTTTTACAATCATCATTATTTACCACTTACCCAAAATGACCCAATTGATTATGCTGGATTGAATACTACATTAGATTATTTGAAAGAAGATGTTATTACGATGTATGAGAATAACATTCAATTACACTATGTAGAATATGTGGAACGATTTGTTAATGTTGTTTGGAAAAAGAAAATGATAGTGGATAAAATACGAAAATTAGGGAAAACTCAAAAAGAGCGTGAAATACGAGTAAGAAACCTATGTACCGAGTTACGTAAAATAAAAAAGGATTTATTGAATGTTGATGGAAAACCATACCAATCCAGTCCTCATTATCATAAATGGATTACCGAGAAAAAACATCACATTTTACCAAGCAGAACCAAGTTTGAGAAAAATAGTGTTATGTATGATTTGAAATGTAAAACGATGGAGTATTTCCCATGTATGATTTTTATGATGAAGCAAGTTGAGAATGATGGCGAAAGTGTAAATAATGTGTTTCCTTTACGAAGTGAAATTGCACCCAAATACATACGATTAGATACAACTACATTAGTCAATTTGTTATTGAGAAAGGAGCATGGTTCAAAAGGGTTTTTCAAAACAAAAGGAGAACTCAAAAAGAATGAAGATAAGATTTGGAAGTTCTTTTTTAGAACAGAACGCAAGATGTTTCATAAAACGGGTTTTTCGTTTCATCATATGGTTTCCACCGATGGAATTGGATTGAGTATTTTATTTTTGCGTGAGGATTTAGTGGGTAAGAAATTACCTATGATGAAAAAGGGAATATCAAAAGAGTTGTATATTGATGAATTGGAAGATTACTCTTCTTTACGAGATAAAACAATTGTAGGGATTGACCCTGGAAAAGATGATTTGGTTTATTGTGTTGATGACGCTTCCAAAGATGCGAATGTATTTCGGTATTCACAAGACCAACGCAGAAAAGAAACCAAGATGAAGAAATACAATAATATTATTTTGGGTATGAAAACCAATAAGATTGAAGGTAAGACCATCATAGAATATGAAACTGAACTATCACATTTCAATCGTAAATCATTACAAATTACCAAATATAAGGAATATCTACAAGAAAAGAATAGAATAAACCATATACTATTTGTATTTTATCGTAAGGAATTGTTCCGTAAGTTGAAGTTTGGTAAATACATCAACATCAAACGCAACGAACAAAAGATGATTTGTAATTTTAGGAAGATGTATGGTAATCCCGAAGATGTCGTGATTTGTATAGGAGATTGGGAACAGCGAAAACAAATGAAATACAAAGAACCAACATTAGGAAAAGGAGTGAGAACTTTGTTTAGAAAAAATAACTACAAGGTGTATTTGGTAGATGAGTTTAGAACCAGTTGTAAATGCTCCAAATGTGATGGAGGAGTATGTGAGAAGTTTATGGTGCGAAAAAACCCAAAACCGAAACCAAAGAAAAATCAAAAAAAAGAAATAAAATACGATGAAATGCGGTTGGTTCATGGACTACTACGCTGTAAGAGCGGTTGTGGGTCGTGGAACAGAGACCGCAATGGTTCATCAAACATCTACAAAATAGCAAGGAATGCGATAAATAACATAGAACGACCAAGTTATTTATGTAGAGAAACAAGTAATCAAAGTGCTTCAACGAGTGCTTACAACCAAACTTTATGCGGGTATGAAAAGACCCAACTTTGAACCTCTTTTTTTTTCGTACTTTTTGTGCGAACTTAAACGTCCAAAGGTGTAAATTCACCACGAATTACAATATCCTTTAATTTTGGTAAATTCAAAACGGAAAGTAAATGTGTTACATCTTGTCCTATAGTTCCATCTCCGCGAGTATATAATTTTTGTGTATTGTTCTCAGTTGTATACATTCCACTAACTCCATCTAATTTACATGATAATACGTAATTATCGGTGTATTTTTTCATCCATTTATTTAAAGCATCCGTATTTGGTTTTATTTTATCCATTGAAGGCATGTTATAGGGCAAGGTCACTTTGTTTTTGGTGATTGGGGCACCAATATTCTGTAAAACCGGGTTGTTTGGGAACTTCTTCTCGAAATATTCCTTTACAATATCAAATTCATTATCGGTCATTAACGGATTGTTGTTATAATATGCCTCATTTGCCTTATGTATTATTGTAACGTACCTTTGCTCCGACATAGCTTCAATAGCATTTATCCCCTCCTTTTTAAACTTGTTTATTGATTGAATCGCACTCATTTTACAGTATGTCTATATTTTTATAAACTGTAAGTAATCAATTTTTACTTATAGTGTGTACTTAGAACCCAGGCTCACCGGTGAATACTTCTGTCGCAGATGGCTTTAACGTCTTACTTTCTGTTAAAATATTGAAAAAATCACTCATCTTACCATTCGTGAGAAAAAATACTACTACTGACAGGATACTTGATACCAATACAAAAAGGGATTCGCGGATAACCGTCTTGATTGGTTTCCATTCCTTGCTGATATATTTCATATCAATTAATTTGGATACAAAAAAGACACCGGTTATAAATAACGATAGTATAAATGCTTTTTCCATTACTAATATAATTTTTTGTTATTTTTTTATTTGTAAACAGACGAATCCGCCTAAATTATAATAATTCTTCTATACCATCTAAAATAATACTGTCATCGTTATTATGCCCTGGATGAGTAGAACCAAGTTCGTCAAAGTCTCTTAAATCTACCTGCTCGGCTGAAATTTGGATACGTTCATCATCAGACTCCTCTTCTAATTGTCTTTTAAAAGCACGTTCCGTACTGATTTCTTCCAATCGTTCAATTGACTTGGGAGCTTCTATTGTTTTTACATTATCAGACTCATCTAATATGGCATCCATGTCATTAAAAGATAACTTTGTTACAACTGCCTCGTTGTCTATATTTTTAATCGCGGGTACAACGTCTGGTACAACTTCATCAATATCATTTATTGAGTCGTGTTGAGATGTAGGAACTATAATCTCTTCTTCTTCTTCTTCATTTATATCTTCAATAATTACCTCTTCCTCTTGTTCTACGCTTTCATCCATATAAGCACGAATAATAGCTTCCGTTGGGATGCTTTCGCGAATAGAAATTAAAATACACTCTTGAATGATACTTTCCAGTTCACGATTGTTCTTTTGTAATTGTAGTGGGCTTATGTTCTTGTCAAACAAATACACATTTGAATATACCTTTCGTGCTACATTGATATATACCTTATGAATGAAGCTATCCAACTTGGGGATTGATATATCTATCTTCTTTTGTTTATTTCCAACACGAATACACGTAAGGACTTTTAGTTGAATAATATGGACGCAAGTAATCAAATCTTCTAAATAATTACAACCACTACGTTCAATTATACGTTTTCGTTCATCTTCTATTATTTCATTATTCCATTTGGGAATTCTTGATAATAAATTTTGAAACGTCATTAAATATTTATTTGGTTCATCATTATCAATACACAATTTCCATGATTCATTAAACAATGATTTTACACCCCCTAAAATTAAGGGGGTAAAAATACTAACCAAACGACTACACCATTCATTACGAGATTCTTGTAAGTTGGATAAAACAAAATCGTCCATCTAATTATATTGTTAACACACTTTTTAAGGTAGGGTTTAAACGTAAATACAAATAATCTAATAAATATAACAGCAATAGTTTCTCGTTTCTAAATTCGGATTTTATGGTATTAAAACATATAGTTATTTCGTTTTTTTTGATGTCCGATATTCTATCGGTATGTTTTACCCAATCTATAAAGTCATAGCAAGACAACCCTTCTTGATAAAATTTCTCAGCGAAATCCATTATTTCCATATGATTATCCATATTCGTATCCTTTATTTGTGTGTCTAACCATTCTGTCTTATGCTCTACGTGGGTTATATGTTCTTCTATCAAATATTGGTGTAAATTTACGATTTTATCATCTTTTATATATTCAGGAACATACAATTCACAAAAACGGGATAAAATTGGATTCAATAGTTTGTGTTTGTTCTCTACAATGATGAAAAAACGGGTAGTATGACTAAATAATTCTATACATCGTCTTAGTGCCGATTGAGCGTCTATCGTTAAAAAATCGGCATTAATCAACACAATTATTTTAAAAGATGCCCCTGAATCTGACCTTATATTTGTCTTCGCAAAAAACTTTAATTCCTCGCGTATAAATTTTATACCCTTACCATGAGCGCAATTTACCATCATTACATTCTGTTTTATCTTTTGTCTATCATTATTGTATATCTTTTGTATAAATTCATCTACGATATAACGCTTACCCGACCCGGATTCACCATGAAATATTAAATGGGGGATTTTATTTGTTTTATAGAAATAATCCAGTTTATTGTAGATATTCTTACGAATGTTCTCGATATTATTATTTAAATCTGTCATTGAAATCAATTGACCACATGTTTATATATCAGTTTCGTTGTTATTCTTTTTTCACTATATTCAACTGTTTTGTAAATACATATCTTTCCTGATGCATTGTTCTCCTACCTAAATTGCATCCCAGACAGGCTATCATTAGGTTTCCTTTGTTATGCCCTATACTATTATCGATTCGTTCGAGCGTCCATTGATTTGGGTCTCGCACATATTCATAGAGAACCTTGACGGGTTCTCTACAATAATAGCATATATTGCCCGATTCTTGTAATAATTCTACGATGTTCTCAATTGTAGTGAAATTTTCTTCGGAATAACGGTCTTTTTGAGTGTCTTGACTACGATAACTACTTAGTTTTTGTCTAAAGCTCTCGGTAATACACTTATATTGTTTTGTGTCTTTCTCTTTTGCATCTTCTATTTGCATTATATATTGTAGTTGTTGAGAACATTGTAACTCTTCTTCCGTAAATTCCCATTTTTTATGATTTGTTACTACTCGTTTTTGACGTTTCTTTGCCTTCTTTTCTTGTTCTCGTATATGTTTTTCTTCTTCTATTTCATCTCTTGTTTTCTTCGGAGTTAAATCTACCGATATTGACTTCATACATAAATACCATATTTTGATTACAATATATGAACGATGTATGTGTATTATTTTTCAAGAATTTATCTTATATAGTCTAAAATAATATAAACACTGTAACATATAACTACATATAAGATGCCTAAGGTTGATATTGATTATTCAAATACGATATTTTACAAAATTTATTGTAAAGACGCATCTATAGATGACCTATATATAGGACATACTACCAATTTCGTTCAGAGAAAATACGCACATAAGCAAGGTTGCAAAAATAATAAATCGTCGAATTACAATTGCAAATTATACAAGACTATACGAGATAATATGGGATGGGACAATTGGATTATGGAAATAATTGCGTTTCATAATTGTGATGATTTATATGCAGCTAAAAAACTGGAGCAATCATATTTTGAAGATTATAACGCAACTCTTAATAGTATAGAGCCTTTACCAAAACCGAAACCTAAACTGATGAAATATACACCGCCGCATGAACGCCCTCATTGTAAGGTATGTGATGTTTATTTTGGCTCGAATAATCTATTGGATATACATAACACTACTAACACACATCGTACAAATGTTATCAAACACGAATGTTTAACTACGGAAGAATATAAGAATGGAGATGACTCAATACGTTCATGGAAATTTACTTGTGAGAAATGTTGTTTTGAAACCCAAAACAAAAAAGATTATAAGCGACATTTACTGACACGAAAACATATTCAGGAAACAAATAGAACTATTATTACCCCTTCTTCATTTGTATGTAATAATTGCTGCAAATCATTCAATACTCGTTCAGGTTTGTGGAAACATAGTAATAAATGTAAAGATATAGAACCCGAACAAACCCAAATAACAGAAGTCCCACCCCCAGTAGATTCATCCTTAGTAATAGAGTTACTGAAACAAAACCAAGAATTCAAGGAGATGATGGTAGAACAACAACAGAGAATGACAGAACAACAACAGAGAATGATAGAACAACAAGATACAATGATAGAGTTATCAAAGATTATTAGTTCACATACTACTACTATTATTAATACTAATTCTTAAATTAAATAGTTTTACGCTAAAAAAGTACAAAAAAGTACAAAAAAGAAATGGCTACGATTTGAAAAAATGGACATTTATTTTATGTCCATTTTTAATAAGTTCAAGATAGTTCTGTTTTAATACTTTTCCAAAATGGTGTTTGTGATGATATTGCAGTATTTTTGAATTTATAAGTGTTATTATTGGTTGCATAAATTTTAAGTATATTAACGAAAGTAATGATATAGAGCATTATTATGTATCCTAATTATATACAAAAGATACATTTAGGATACAATATAAAATGCCGAAAAATGCCGAAAAATATTATTGTGAAAAATGTAACTTTAAATGCAGTAAACAAAGTAATTACGAGATACATTTAACTACAGCTAAACATAAAAAGATACTTGACGATACAAGTCAAATGCCTATATCACGTATGTACTCTTGTAATAAATGCGGACATGAATATAAATATCATTCTGGGTTATGGAGGCATAAACCGAAATGTACTGGTGAAAACTCAGTATCAGTAAATGAAGAACAAGAACAAACCCAAGTTCCCCAATTGGATTCATCCTTGGTAATAGAGTTACTGAAGCAGAACCAAGAATTCAAGGAATTAATGATAGAGCAACATAAACGAATGTCAGACCAACAAGATACAATTATAGAACTGTCAAAGAACACAGGAAACACGACAAACAACAATACAATCAACAATACAACAAACAACAAGTTCAATCTCAATGTGTTTTTAAATGAGACATGTAAAGACGCCATCAATCTGAATGATTTCATTCAATCGATAGAACTGACCGTAAATGATTTTATCAAAACAGGAGAAGTAGGATATGTAAGAGGTATATCTGATATAATGTTAGAGCGTATCCGTGACATGCATCCGCATATAAGACCAATACATTGTACTGATTTAAAACGAGAAATAGTCTACGTAAAAGATTCAGATGTATGGGCGAAGGAAGATGAAACAAAAAAGCATTTAAGAAAAGCAGTTCGTATAGTAGCCAATAAGAACAAAGCCCAAGTACATCCATGGATAGCCGAAAATCCAAAGTACGATATATTAGATACACCCGAATGTGACAAATTCTTTGAATATTCGAAGGCATCGTTGGGAGGTTATGGTAAGGAAGAGGATGATAAATTTGAAAAGAAAATCATCAATAATATATTGAAAGAAACGGTTATTGATAAAAATCTATTAGAGTAATACGTAAAAACTGTATAGAAAGAATATGTTATATTATTACAGATTACACAAATGAGCGAGAGTGATTCAGAACTATACTTTACCAGCAGCAATATCGAAGAAACCGATACCACATTCACATTATCTACTAATAATTCGCTATATGAATCTGATATAGATGAAATTTCTATATCTTCATCTATATCTTGTAAAACAGAAGAAATCATGTTATTATTTGATTCATTAGAAGAAGACGAGATTGATGACATCATTGAAGATATATATGAACAATTGGAAGACTGTTATACTAATAACATACTTAAAATATCATCCCCCAAATTTTATAAAGACATGGTCGACAGTATTAGCACTAATTTGTTGATTGAATGGGTAAACGTAGATATATGCGACGACGATGATTTCCAACAAATAGTTAATTTTGTAGAAGACCAACATGATTCATATTTAGCGTATAATAGTCATATTGTACCCCGTTCTATCTCAAATACATCTGATTTTATAGACAAAAACAAATATTCAAAAAAAGAACTAACAACCATAATTGAATATATCAAAAATCAACCCCAACCCGCTCAACGTACTCCGGAATGGTATGAATTCCGAAATAGTCTATTGTCAGCAAGTAATTTATGGAAAGCATTAGGCAGTCAAGCCCAAATGAATAGTTTGATATATGAAAAATGCAAGGCTTACGCTAATCCGGTAGAACATGTTTCATATGGTACATCCAATGCAATGCACTGGGGTGTTAAATATGAGCCTGTTACAATAATGATTTATGAGGATTTATACAAGACAAAAGTAGGTGAATTTGGATGTATACGTCATTCAAAATATCATTATGTAGGTGCTTCTCCGGACGGTATTAATATATTACCATCCAGTGAAAAGTATGGAACTATGTTAGAAATCAAAAATATTGTAAATCGTGAAATTACTGGAATACCCAAAGAAGAATACTGGATACAAACCCAAATACAAATGGAAACATGCGACTTAGACAAATGCGATTTTGTAGAAACACGTATAAAAGAATACGATAATGAAGAGGATTTTTATAAGAATTCAACAAACACGAATTATAGAGGAATAGTACTACATTTTATAAACAATGATTTTAGTGAAAACGATAGTCCGACATACATTTATATGCCTTTGGATATACCATTAAATCCAGAATCAATTGACGAATGGGTAATAAAAGAGAAAGAAAAGGTAGACAATATGATACTCTTTAATAAACTATATTGGTATTTAGATGAGTTATCTTGTGTTTTGATACAACG
>Ga0222659_1000556_pt1 | contig 20941 bp, 21 predicted proteins | sample AntAcemetagen547_FD_179850 | JGI IMG/M metagenome (GOLD analysis project Ga0222659, IMG submission 179850) | Saline water microbial communities from Ace Lake, Antarctica - #547 | ecosystem: Environmental > Aquatic > Non-marine Saline and Alkaline > Saline | place: Antarctica: Ace Lake...
GGTGTGCCAGTGATCTTTGGGAGTAATTATTCAAAATTCAATGAGGCCTATGACTTCATTGCTCATCAAATTGGGTTTTCAATTTCAAATACAGCCGAATTAGTCGCTGTTTTTCAAGAATTGGAAGGTGTTGATCAGCGTGACAAAGTCATCAAATTTATGCACGAAAGGGTAGGAGCCACTCAAAAGATTTTAGATCACATCACGGCATAAAAAAAAGGACGCAACAAATATATGTTGCGTCCCTTCGAATTAAAATGGGTCTTCTTTTTTTACTAAAATTGCCTCGCAATCAAAAGTAACTTCAATTTTATCTGCTTTAATGGCGTCGTATTCAGCTTTTGCAATTTCTTTACCGTTTTTAGCCGCATCATCCAATAAGTGTTTTTGGAATTCAACGGTTAAGGTGTCTTGTGTCGCAACGCCATAAACAATCGCTTCTGTTCCCACCGCCGTTTCAATAGGGATTGTAAAATGATCTCTAAAGAATTTTCTGAATTATCAAGAATACCAGGAGAAGACAGTGAAAAGATGTTGGATAAAATGGTGTCAAAAGGATATTTAGAAAAGGTTATGACAAAAAATGGGTCGATTTTAGGTTAAAACCTCGGTGTAAAGACGTAGGAAACGAAAATAATTGAAGAATTTATCTTAATTTAATAGGTTGGCGTTTTTTTTTTTTTTATTGTTGCAATGTCTTGAATTTTTTGCTAAACAAAAAGACCTAAAACGAATAATTAATTAAATTTAAATCAAATGAAAAAGTTAAATAAGATAGGATACATTTGCTCATTCGCACTCTTCATCCTTGGGTGTAAGAAAGAAGAGCTTAAATTAGATATAGCTAGCAACATCCAGTTTATCAATTAGATGACAACAGAACACAGGAGGATAGTCTAAATAATTGTGTCATAAATGAGTTAGTTTCATATTATTTGGATGAGCAATTCGTGAACCCAGGGACTTTTGATCCCACGGACTCCAGTCTATTTATTCTTGTTGAAGGTGACTCGGTTGAAAATTATGTCCATATTAATGCGTTTACTACAATTAATGGGTATTTTAATTATGGGCAAGAAAATGGCTATGGGAGCAAATTATATGATATGTGCAACTTTGAACAATATATGGCTCATTATGCGGATACATCTGGTATTATAGAATTGTATGATTCGACAGGAAATGTTCCTAATAGTTATTTTCAGCATGAAGCAGATATGTACAATAGAATGGTAATAAATTCGAATGATGATCGATCTCCTATATGGCTTTTTATAGATTATTATTTTGGGTCATCAACTACTTCTTTAACAGGATTCAAGCCCTTCTTTCTAGCTCCAGCGTATAATAATTCAATTTCTCGCTATCTCCATTTACAAGTAACTCCACCCTTCATTTGGGGCGCTGTATCAATCTACGATAGAACTTTTTATCGAAGTAGACTAGGCACTATTGGGCGTTGGTCATGGCAACACGTATTATTGCATTCGTCATTCGGTTTACAATGGTTTAATGATAAAATGTCTTCTTGTATAGCATCATAAAATAATTAATGGTAAAAAACTCGCTTTTATTAATTTGTCTAGTACTTTCTTTCATTGGGAATGCACAAATAGTTGGATTTACAAAATTAGATACGTTAAAACCATTTGTTTTTTTTGAAAAATCGGAACCGCGATTTGCTGTTTTTGGATTTGAAAGCGCTGGGCTTATTATTAATTCGAGGGATCCAATTACATGGAATAAAAATTATGTTAGACATATAAGGGTAGAACCACATTTAAGTTTTTACACAAAAAATAATATTGGATTTGGAGGAAGGGCAAGAATTGACTTCTTCCAATCTAATATTTTGGATGATAGACCAACTCTGTTTGAGTTTGGTATCTTTGCGAGATATTATTTCCCTATTCAACTCAATATCAAAATTTTTAACCGCCTTTCATTGTCTGCAGAATTTTCTTACTCAGTGGCAAATTATTATTTATTAGAGAATAAAATAGACACAGAATTTCAATCAAAATTTAACCAACAGGTGATTCGTATTCCAATAGGTTTAAATGTTAAAATTTATAAAGGGTTAAATTTAAAATGGGGATATCGCTTTGAATATTTTTTAGGTCAAACAATTAATTTTGAAAACATGGTAGGTTTATCGTATAATTTCGTAAAAAAATAGAAATGAGAATTAGAAGTTTTATTATTTGTTTTTTGTGTCTTCAATCAATATATGGTCAGATGGGATTAAAAAATCCATCCTATTTTCTTAAATCCTTCCAAATTGGTACTTCTGTAACTTATATTTGGGAAAAAAACGCATATACGTCAGATGATTTTTATGGAGAGACTACTTGGAATGTGAATTTTGCAACACGTTTATCAAAACGATTTTGGTTAGGTGTGCAAGCGGCACCAATATTTTTTAAAGAGCGTTTTGGGACATTGTCCTCCAAGCGAATTAATTATTTTACCGGCGTTTTTACGCAATTTGATTTTGTGAATAAAAATGGATTACGGATTTATGCAGAAACGTCAATTAATTCTGCTAATTATTGTACTTGTGGTGATCTTAATCCAACTACTGTGGATGGTTTGTTTACCTGGGGCGGTGGGGCAGGAATAGAGTTCTCGCTGAACTCTAAAACAAAAAATAATTTAAAATTAGAACTTGGTTTATTTAATTATGTAATTCTAAATGACATTAAGTTTAAGTATAATTTCACACAGTATATTTTTGGTTTAAATTATGTATTTGGTGAAATATAGTTCGGCTTTAAATTTTTTGTTAGGTATATTAGGTATAATCATGATTTTTAGTGGCTGCACTAATTCTGAGCGTATATTCCAGAAGCAAAAATATGTAAAGGGGCAATTTGTTAAAAAATATTCTCCTGATCAAAGTATCAGTCCTTCTTCTGATAATTCTAGCGAAACAGATCTGCCAGTACTATTGATAACGGTCGAAAAAATCGATACAAACTTTAATTCTGAAAAACGAATCGAAAAACTAGCTCCAGTTTTACAACAAGCTCCACTTGTTAATGAAATGGTGAAGCCTCATTTACAACCTGCCAAAACTTTAAACCACCTAATTAAAGGCCAAAAAATAATTCAAAAATTTGAGAATGAACCTGAGGAAAATTCAGTCCAAAAGCATAAAAAAGAATATGGATTATTTTTATTGGTACTCTTATGTTTTTTACTTCCATTTTTAGCTGTCGGATTAAAAACGAATTGGGATTTGGTACTCGTAATAATTACATTTTTACTCATGATTACATGGCCAATAGCTGTTGTCTTATCGTTATTGATTATTTACGAGATAATATAATTTTATAAAAAAAAGAGTTTTCAATTTCAAATACAGCCGAATTAGTCGCTGTTTTTCAAGAATTGGAAGGTGTTGATCAGCGTGACAAAGTCATCAAATTTATGCACGAAAGGGTAGGGGCCACTCAAAAGATTTTAGATCACATCAAGGCATAAAAAAAGGACGCAACAAATATATGTTGCGTCCTTTCGAATTAAAATGGGTCTTATTTTTTTACTAAAATTGCCTCGCAATCAAAGGTAACTTCAATTTTATCTGCTTTAATGGCGTCGTATTCAGCTTGTGCAATTTCTTTACCGTTTTTAGCCGCATCATCCAATAAGTGTTTTTGGAATTCAACGGTTAAGGTGTCTTGTGTCGCAACGCCATAAACAATCGCTTCTGTTCCCACTGCCGTTTCAATAGGGATTGTAAAATGATCTCTAAAGAATACACGAATGGGATCGTAATCTCCATTGTTAAATGTGATCCAACAGCCCGCGCTTTGGCATACTTCATTAATGGTAACGGCTACTTTTCCTTCAAATGTACCGATAGACTCAATTTGTGTATTCATTTCGTCCAATGACGTTTCATTTCCATCTGCTTCAATTTCAGTGTGACCGTAAAGGGTGTATTCACCTTTGTCTACGCCGTCAAATGCGAGCGCATCTTCAACAATTTCTTCAACAACCAAAGCCGTTGAATCGCTTGTGTTTTCTGTGTTTTCAGTTTCTTCATTTCCGCCACAAGAAACTAGTGAGACCGATAAAGTCAATACTGCGAGGATTGAATAATTTATTTTCATAGTTGATTATTTTCGACAAAGATATTGTTTTCTTCTTGTTTAAGCAATTGGGAGTCCATTTTTTGTCTTTGTACTGGTTTCTAGTAAGATGACATCTTTATTGTCTACTGCTCCTAATACCAAACATTCGCTCATGAAATTTGCGATTTGTTTGGGTGGAAAGTTCACAACGGCTAAAATTTGTTTTCCAATGAGCTCTTCTGGTAAATACCGTGCAGTAATTTGAGCCGAGCTTTTTTTTGTTCCTAATTCCCCAAAATTAATCCAGAGTTGATAGGCGGGATTCTTTGCTTTCTCGAAAAGTTCTACTTTTTCAATGGTTCCGACACGCATGTCTATTTTTTCAAAATCAGCCCAATTTATAGTCGGTTTAATCATTGATTTCTAGTTTAAATCCTACGCCATGAATATTATTGATCGTCACGCGCTCATCTTCTTTGAGGTATTTTCTGAGTTTTGTAATAAAGACATCTAAGCTTCGCCCCACAAAATAATCATCTTGACCCCAAACAGCAGTGAGAACAATATCTCGCGTTAAGACCTTGTTTTTGTTCTGAACCAAGAGGTGTAAAATCTTTGCTTCTTTCTTCGTCAGTTTCTTTTCTTCTTCATTCGCATAAATCAGTTTGAAGTTCTCGCTGTCAAATTGGATTGTTCCTAATGGGTAAACCGTTTCAGATTCACTCGGATCAAAAATATCTACACGACGCAGCAGTGCTTTAACGCGAAGTAAAAATTCTTCTGTGCTAAATGGTTTTGTTAAATAATCATCACCGCCTGCACTAAAACCAGCCACTTTATCCTCTGTCTGGTTCTTTGCAGTTAGAAAAAGAATTGGAATTTTTTTATCCAATTTACGAATGTCTTTTGCCAATGTAAATCCATCTTTTTTTGGCATCATTACGTCTAAAATGCAAATTTGAAAATGATCTTCACTAAACTTTTGCAGTCCCTCAGCTCCATCTGTGCAAAGCGCTACATCATATCCTTCAGATTTGAGTTGATCCTGAATCACAAATCCAAGATTGAAATCATCTTCAACTAGCAAGATTTTTATTTTCGTATTCATACCTTAATCATTTTTAAGTTTGGGAAGAGCCATTTGTTGGCAGTGTGATTATAAATTCACTTCCTTTGGTTAAAACACTCTTTACGCTAATTGTTCCGCCAAGCTCCTCCGTGATGGTCTTCACATAAAACAAGCCCAAACCAAATCCTTTTACATCATGTAAATTACCCGTCGGGACACGGTAAAATTTGTCAAAAATATGTTTCAAATTCTCCCTCGAAATTCCTTTGCCATTGTCTTTAAAACTGATGACTATTTTGCCTCTAAGATTTGTCGTAGAAATCGAGATTTCTGGCGTTTTATCACAATATTTAATAGCGTTGTCAAGTAAATTGTTAACGATATTGGTGATGTGAACCTGGTCGGCCTTCAAAAGCGGACTCTCTGCCTTTAAGTCAAGATGGATCGTTCCTCCTAACTCCTCCAACTGGTTGAATTCAAAATTCTCGGCGGCTTCTTCAATGATCTCATGTACATCAAATATACTGAGGTTTAATTTAATCTCCGTTCGATCTAAATTAGCCACATTTAAAACGCGTTCTACTTGCGATTCCAGTCGTTTGTTCTCTTTATAAATGATGCTCGCATAGCGCAATAATTTGTCCTTTGCATTTTCTGGATCTAAATTCATCAAGGTTTCTGAGGAAAGTCCAATCGTGGCAATTGGTGTTTTCAATTCGTGGGTCATATTGTTGATGAAATCATTTCGAATTTCAGATAATTTTTTCTGCTTGAAAATGACGGAGATTGAAAAGCCAAAAAAGATCATGACAAAAAGGATAATCGCAAAAAGGTAATACCAAGGTGTAACGTCATTGGGCAAAGATTCAAGCGTGACATTTTCGATTTTTGGGAAGACAACGGAAAAATAGTGGAGATCTGAATTAAGCTTGATTTGCAGATCCTCGTCTAATTTATAATCGTCATTTAATTCTTGATTCGTAAAGGTCGAATCGCCCTCAAATTTAATATAATCGCCGTATACAATGCTGTCTGAAAAGCAATCATAAATTCCATATTGAAAGTCTTCTTTGATATTGTGGTCATAAAACTCGTGTTTTAATAAAAGTTCCAATAAAAAAGGGTGAAGTGTGTCCTGTAATTCTACCGTGAAATAATTCGTGGTCAATTGTTTGACATTGCCATATAGATCCCCCGGTTGTTGATTGATGCGCTGAATTTCATCTGCTACTTTCTTTAATGCAATCGTCACCTGATCGCCAAATTGAACACGACTTAGACTGTCTTGTCTGTTTTGAATGGATAAATTTGTTTCTTGAAATTCAATGTTCTTTTTGATCCAAAAAAATTGAATGGTAAGGATGCAAAGAATGGAAGCGATTCCCAAAAAAATGACGGTCCGTAGGTTTTTATTGCTCATTGATAGATAAATTTAAAGTTAAAATTTGTTTTAACCTTATAAGTCTTCATATTTCAGTTGTATTTAACTAAAAATTAAGAAATAGAGCCGTATTTACTCTATTTATGGTGCTTTGTAAGCAACTTTTAAGAGCGGGGAATTGGGAATTGTGATGAAATATCACTTGATTAATGTTGGAAATCTCACTTCAATATAAGTCGAATGAAATTAGTAAATAAGTTGGTAGGTAACGGTCGACTCGTTTCCTTTATAATCGTCACTTGTGATGCGCAATTCATTTGTTCCTGAAACGAGGAGCGGTTTGCTATGCTTGTCGAGAGGAATGATATAACGGCCTTTCTTCCGGTCGTAGTTCGTCAGTACCCATGTTCCATTAATGTATGCTTTGTACGTTTTAATTCCCGCTAAATTATCCGTAATTGATAATTCTAGGGTGCTGAATTTGGTGATTGTTTTACCTTCTGCAAAATCTAAGGGATTAATTTTGGGAGCAATACTGTCAACAACAATGACGTATTTTCCAAATTTTCTTGGCTGGCATTCAACCCAACCATCAATGTAATGACCGCCAATAAAACTTAATCCTCCGCGATCTGAAAGGGATGCAATCCCAAGTTTATAAACGGGGAAATCTGCAGGTAGTTTATGTGTTTTGATTCGCACATCAAATTTATTTTGAACAGGAATGTTTTCTTCGCTAAATTGAAAAATGTCACTGAAATACTGATCTGAGCTTTCTGTTCTGTAAACAATTTGCAGGGGTTCATAAAAACATCCGGGCTCCATCAAAACCTGAAAATCAGCTTTCAAATACGTATTAACCGAATCTGGAAAAAGATAGCTGTGCGGCTGGTCAAATGGATTTTGAGTTGGCGAAGCACTGAGATTAGGTCCGATTGTGAATAGCAGTGTAATCGAATTTCCATGCACATCTACAGACTTAAATTCGTATTTTCCGGCACAAGTTTTCCAATCAAATTTACCATCATTTTGCGGATAGATCTCAAGCGGATTGATTACTGTGGTGAAATTTTTATGGATATTTTTTTTGTTTTGTTTGAATTCAAAATAGTCTTGGTGTGAATTCATAAATCGGTTGTGATCGAAGATCAAATAGTCAATTTTTTGTTCGTGTTTTTTTTGACCATCTTTTGAAAGTGTTGAATGATGAATGCCGCAAATATTGCCCGCGGCATCTAATCGGTCGGTGGTGTGGAAACCAATTCCTAATAACGAATTTTCGGCCATCAAATCGCTGATGTCGATTGGTTCTCCATTGTTAATTTCATAATTGTCCTTGCCTTTTGTACACGAATAATAAATTGATTTTCCGGGAATCATATATCCTTTTTCGGTGATGGCATACAATTTAATACCGATCATGTTTGGTGGTGTGGTGTCTTTTATTTTGGATCTATAACAGGTAAATAATAAAGGGTTTAACGCGTGTTCCGTCGCCGTTTCTCTGATTTCAAAATGTAAATGTGGCGCATAAGAGCTGCCTGAATTGCCCGAGTAAGCAATTAATTCTCCCTTTTTAACAAAAAAAGAATCGACTAATACGTTCTCATCTACGGCATCACTCTCCAAACGTTTTTGTTGTGCATAAAGCAGTTGTTCAATGGCCGGTGTAAACCGATTTAAATGTGCGTATAAACTCGTCAGTCCATTTGGATGATCAATATAAAGGGCCTTTCCATAACCCCATTCCGAATTTCTAACCCTTGAAATATATCCATCTTCAACCGCGTATATGGATTGCCCTTCAACGCCTTGGGTTTTAATATCTAGTCCAGAGTGAAAATGGTTGGCGCGCATTTCTCCAAAATTGCCCGCTAGAATTAAAGGAATCGACATGGGAGGAGCCAATGCAATATTTTCAAAATCAATCTCTTTCACCTTGTAATGTTGACCAACAGAACTAAAAGAAAGACTGATAAAAAGGAGTAGTAATAATTTCATTGATTTGCCGATTTAGTGCAGGGTAATACAAATATAGTTCCAACTTATTTCAATCTTTAGCTGTCCTATTTTTCTTATTAAAAATCTGTTTTTGATAAATCCTTTATAAATGCTTTGAAATTGCCATTCAGAATCGTACTTTTGCACTTACTATTTTGAATGTAAATACGAATGTCAGAATCAAAAGAATTACTTGCGGAATTGGATGGGAAAGTAACAGGTTTACTTGCTCAATTCAAGCGTTTGAACGAGTTATCGATCGAACAAACGCAGGAAATAAGCGAGTTGAAGTTGCGTTTACAAGCAAAAGATACGGCGTTGGATCAGTTGAAAGCTGAAAACGAAGTGTTGAAGCAAGCTGCTCCTGCAGAAGATCAGGAGGAGCTTAAGTTCAAGATAGGTGAGATGGTAAAAGAAATAGACAGATGTATTTCGTTACTGAAAGTATAGCAAATAATGGATAAGATAGCTCTTAAGATAATTGTCGCAGGTAGGACTTATCCTTTAACAATAAAAAAGGAAGAAGAAAGTGCTATTCGTGGTGCTGCAGATCGAATTAATTCGAATATTCAAAAGCTTCAAGGAAGCTATGCAGTGAAGGATATGCAAGATTTATTGGCAATGACTGCACTTCAAATAGCAGTCCAATCCAATGCGAATTCACCAAAAGAATCGTCATCCGATTTACATACTTTTAACGAAGACATCCGCAAGATTATTGAAAAAATAGACGGCTAAACGGCGTTTCTTTTTTTATTCTTTTCACCATTTCTCAGGGCTTTTTGGCCAGGGTTGAGAAGGAGTTGTACATGTTATTAATATAAAATTATGGATATTACAAGTATTATTATCGGAGGAGTTATCGGACTTGTGGCTGGCGGTTTGGTAATGTTTTTGATGCAAAAGAGCATTTTCAAAGGGAAAGCCGAAAATATATTAAAGGAAGCTGAGGCTCAAGGTGAAGCCATAAAAAAAGATAAAGTTTTACAAGCTAAAGAACGTTTTTTGCAGTTGAAAGATGAACATGAAAAGGCTGTTCGTAATCGTGAAAGAACCATTCAAAGTTTAGAGGATAAAACAAAAAGTAAAGACAAAAAATTAAATCAACAACTCGAGGAAGGTAATCGTAAAGAAAAGCAAATTGAAGCTTTAAAAACAGATGTTGAAACGCAGTTGGAATTGATTGAAACTAAAAAAGGTGAAATCATTAAATTGCATCAAAAACAAGTCAATGAATTAGCGAAGATTTCTGGTTATTCGCCAGAAGAAGCGAAGACGACAATGATGGAAGCGCTGAAAGATGAAGCGCGAACGGATGCAATGGCTTCTATTAAGGATATTGTAGACGAAGCGAAAATTACGGCAACTGGCGAGGCTAAGAAAATCGTTGTACAAGCTATTCAGCGCGTTGCAACGGAACAAGCAATTGAAAACTCAGTTTCTATCTTTAGAATTGAAAGTGATGAAATGAAAGGCCGTATCATTGGTCGTGAAGGTAGAAATATTCGAGCGCTAGAAGCAGCAACAGGTGTCGAGATCATTGTGGATGATACGCCCGAAGCAATCGTACTTTCGTGTTTTGATTCCGTACGAAGAGAGGTTGCACGTTTGGCTTTGCACCAATTGGTGTCTGACGGACGAATTCATCCTGCTCGTATTGAAGAGGTGGTCGCAAAAACACGTAAATCTCTTAACGAAGAGATTGTTGAAACAGGTCGTCGTACATGTATCGATCTGGGAATTCACGGTTTGCATCCTGAATTAATGCGAATGATTGGGCGCATGAAATACCGTTCTTCATACGGACAAAACTTATTGCAACACTCACGCGAAGTAGCGAACCTCTGTGCGATCATGGCGGCTGAATTAGGTCTTAATGTGAAGATTGCTAAACGAGCAGGTCTATTGCACGATATTGGAAAGGTTTCGGAAGATGAACCAGAATTGCCGCATGCAATCCTAGGAATGAAGCTAGCGGAGAAACACGGTGAAAAACCAGATGTTTGTAACGCGATTGGTGCTCACCATGATGAAATAGAAATGACATCATTAATTTCTCCAATTGTACAAGTTTGTGATGCGGTGTCTGGAGCACGCCCTGGTGCGCGTCGTGAAATTGCTGAATCGTACATTAAACGTATTAAGGAATTAGAAACGGTAGCACTTGGCTTTGATGGTGTCATTAAGTCTTATGCCATTCAAGCAGGGAGAGAATTACGTGTGATGGTGGAAAGTGAAAAAGTAAATGATCAACGTGCTGATGAATTGTCTTTTGTGATTTCTCAAAAAATCCAAAACGAAATGACCTATCCTGGTCAAGTTAAAGTGACTGTTATTCGAGAAAGCAGAGCCGTGCACTATGCAAAATAAGCAGTAGCTCCAAGCGGTAAAATAAATCAAAAACGGTCTTTCCTTTAAAGTTAGACCGTTTTTTAGTTTGAATCCATTAATTTCGCATCACAAGAATAGGCGGTAATGAATAAAGAGAAAAAAAAAGTACTGATCCTTGCACCGCATACAGATGACGGTGAATTTGGATGTGGTGGAACAATTAATAAATTAATTGGTGAAGGGCACGAAGTCTATTATGTAGCCTTCTCTCCATGCAAACAGTCGGTTTTGTCTAAGTATCCATCCGATATTTTAGTAACAGAGGTGAAAGCCGCAGTAAATGTTTTAGGGGTGAAACCCGAAAATTTGATCTTGTTGGATTATGAGGTGAGAACGTTTAACTATCGCCGACAAGACATTTTGGATGATATCATTAAATTAAGAGCAGAGATTCAGCCCGATATGGTTTTTATTCCGGCTTTAACAGATATGCACCAGGATCATAAAACAGTGGCGGAAGAAGCGGTAAGAGCCTTTAAATTTACAACGATCTTATCCTACGAAATGCCATGGAATAATATTTCGTTTCAAACCTCTTGCTTCTTTAAATTGAGTGACGAAAATTTAGACGCAAAAGTGCGTGCATTGGCGAAGTATGAATCTCAATCACATAGACCTTATGCCAATGGTCATTTTATTGAATCACTTGCTACTGTGCGTGGCGTGCAAATCAATACGAAATACGCAGAAACCTTCGAAGTGATTCGTTGGATTAATTAACCTTTTCTTTAATTCGTTAAGTTTGGAACCAAAAGTCAGCATCATCATTCCTTGTCGAAATGAAGAACGCTATATAGTAAAAAATATAGAGTCGATTTTAGCACAAGAATATTTGGGTGAACTGGAGGTGATTGTAGTGGATGGAATGAGCACGGATAAAACCCGCGAGTTAGTCTTAAACGTGGACGATAATCGTGTGAGATTGGTGGACAATGAAGCACAATTTACTCCACATGCACTGAATTTAGGTGTTAAAAATGCAAGCGGCGAAATTTTCATTATTCTCGGAGGTCACGCCTTTCTTACAGCAGGTTTTGTTCGGCGAAATGTTGAAATTCTGAAAGGCAATAGCTCAATCGGTTGTGCGGGTGGTCAAATCCTAAATATTCATGAAAATGTAGCGAGTGAGTTGATTTCAAAAGCCATGACTTCTCCATTTGGTGTGGGCAATGCAACGTTCAGAACGGGTGGTAAAGCCGGTTTTGTGGATACGGTTGCTTTTGGCGCCTATTGGAAACGAATTCATGATGAAATTGGTGGGTTTGATGAAGATCTTGTGCGGAACCAAGATGATGAATACAATTATAAGGTCCTAAAAGCAGGGTATAAAATCTATTTTGATCCCGATATCATTTCAAACTACTACGTAAGAGGTTCTTATTCGAAACTCTATCGCCAATATTATCAATACGGTTATTGGAAAGTTTATGTCAATAAGAAACATAAAACGATCACAACAATTCGGCAAATGATTCCTTTGTTTTTTGTTTTAGGATTAATGGGAGGCCTGCTTCTTTCTTTGTTTTGGCCGTTCTTTTGGCTGGTTTTTTTAAGTGGAATAGGAGGGTATCTACTTTTAGCTTTAGTCAGTGGGACCCGCGTTGGTAAAACAGTTTTGGAAGGGTTGAGAATTGCTCCCGTTTTCCCGCTTTTGCATTTTAGTTACGGTCTAGGTTATTTGGTCGGAATAGTGGAGTTTATACTCCTGAATAAAAAACCATCAAATCGAAGCAAATCTTCAACGAGAGCCTAGTCGTTGACTAAAAAAAATGTGTTGGTAATCTACCCAAACTAATTGCGCAGAAATACTTAATTCGATTAACTTTGTTGACAATGATAAAAAAGTTACTTGGTAAAAGTGAGCTTTTGAAGCACGTCATTATTTTGCTTCAAGGTACGGTTATAGCCCAAATTATTGGAATCGCTATGCAACTGATCTTGAGGAGGATGTTCACGGTGTCTGATTTCGGAATCTTTGCACTGTACGCCGCAGCTGTCGGTATCCTTTCAATAATTGCAACAGGAAGGTATGAGATGGCTATTGTTTTGCCAAAAGAAGATAAAAATGCACGTGCCATTTTTCGTCTATCCATTTTACTATCCCTTTTTTTTAATCTCATTTTGCTTGTTATTCTGCTCTTTACAGGAGGATTATTGCTTGATGTCATTTTAAGCAATAAGCTGATTGATCCAACTGAGGTCACAAATATCAATGCCCTGAAATACCTGATTTATTGTGTGCCTATCGGTGTCTTTGCCCTATCTGTCTACAATGCGTATAATTATTTGCTCACACGAAAAAAAGAATATCGATTACTTTCGAATAATAGAATCATCCAAGCCATCACAGCAAATGGTTCGTCCGTTGGATTTGGTGCAATGAATTCGGGATTTTTCGGACTTTTTTATGGCTACGTTTTAGGCTTGCTCACAAGTATTTTGTTTATGGTCTTTTCTAAGGCTGAAATACTCAAAGGTGATGTGGGTGATACCCGCGAAAATTTGAAAAAATATGCCGATTTTCCGTCCAAAAGTCTGCCTTCTGGATTGATTAATATGCTTGCCTTGCAATTGCCTACATTCTTCATTTTCGGATTTTTTGGCGCAAAAATAGCAGGTTTATATGACATCATTACACGTGTCCTCAATGCGCCTATCACAATGGTCGGAAGGTCTGTTTCCCAGGTTTTCTATCAAAAAATTTCCAGTGATGTTAATGACGGTAAACCTATTAGTGGCTATATTCGGAAATCAAGCATACGCTTGTTTTTATTTATGCTCATTCCTATGACATTCATTTTCTTCTTTGGTGAAGAACTGTTTAGTTTTGTTTTTGGAGAAGAGTATCGAACAGCTGGTAAATTGGCGAGTTATTTCTCAGTTTTTTTCTTGGTCCGATTCGTTTATTATTCCCAATCAACTCTTTTTGCTGCTGTTCGAAAATTGGGTGTTGAGTTTCGGCAAAATGTGATCTTTTTAATTGTTCAACTGCTCTCTCTCATCATTGGCTATTATTATTTTCATGACTTTGAAATGACCTTTTTAATTTTATCTTTGAGCGGCACGGCTTGTTATATCTTTTTTATCCTTGTCTTGGTTCAAACTGCTAAAAAAGTGGACGGTTGAATACCTTAATTGTAATCATATCGATTTGTTGTACAATTGGTTCTATACAATTGTTTCGCTTAGCTGCAGGCTCTATGTCACCGCTGAAATTCAACACTGTTTCTTATGTTTTCTACGTTCAAATAATTACAGCTGGCCTTGTAGGTTCTGTTCTCCTAGCAACTGGTGTTTTGGATTATCATCCGGATGTGGCTTTTATCAGTGATCAAATAAAATTTGAAGCATGGGTGTGGACCATGTATTCGATCCTGGCAATGCCGATAGGGATGATTATGTTGAATCGTGTAATTGGTGTAAATGGGAGGAAGCGATTTGTTGCTTATTTAAACGCTCCAATTGCCATCATGGGGTCTGAGAATCGGAATAAATTGGCCTTGCTGCTATTAACAGGTTTTGCTGCCTTAGTCTTAACGTATATCTTGATGAATACAACGCGTGTTCCTCTTTATACATTGTTGGTTGAAGGGAATTCGGATCAAGCTAATATTGATCGGATTACGTCGCGGCGCAATTTTGGCGGAATTATTTATATTAAAAATTTATTGGGTTTAATTGTGATTCCTGTCATTGCTTATTATGCGTATGTTTTTATGCGGACGAAAAAATCTTTTTTCTATCTGCTCTTGTTTTTGGTCAATCTCACAATTGCATTAATCATGGTAAGTCATGATGTTCAAAAAGCACCCATTGCTTTTTTTATCCTTGGTTTCGCCATTATGGAAGTCTTTATATCAAAGGGCTTAAACTTTCGTACCATGTTGTTTTTTGTTGGTTTTCCTGTTGCGCTTGTTTTAATTGGATATACGCTTACAACTGAAGCGAATTCACTCGATCAATTAGTGCGTTTTAATTCTAGTTTTTATGGTCGTACTTTTTTGGGAAGTTATTTTGGCTTTCCCTTGTCCCTTGAACTTTTTCCAGAAGTGATTACCGAGCAAACCTATATGATTGGTGTGCCGAAAGCGTTCTTGCCCGAGCAATTTGAAAACGCACAAGAATCTGCTCGTTTATTGAAAATTTATACCCACCCGGAAACAATAAAGGCGGGAACAGGTAATTTATATTCGGGGTTTTATATGGGGGAAGCCTGGGCGAATTATGGGTATCTTGGGTTGGTAATTGCTCCCTTCGTTGTTGGGTTTGTGGTACAAACTGTTCATTTATTTGTTTTACTTCATAAAAAAAGCCCTCTTTTATTGGCTTTTTATGCGGCATTAACCGTTAAATGGGTGGTTGGCTCTGGTTTTGTGAGTTTTCTCTTCTTAAAAATGTTAATTTGGCCTATTATATTGTACTCAATCCTTAATGTTGTGTTGAAACGAATCCTAAAAGCTGAGTCATGAATGTATTATTGATTAGCTATTATTTTGACCCTTTTCCTGGTGTTGGTGCGAAACGCGCCTCCTATTGGGCCAAAAATGCTAAAACATTTGGTGTTGATATGAAGGTTTTGACGGCAACTCCGCAACCTGAGCCATCTGATCGAATTACCTATATTGAACCCTCGGATAAAAAGAAGTTACTCGGTTATTTTATAAAGGATGCTGGCCTCAATTGGATTGCGCCTCTTGAGAATTATTTCTCTAAGCTCAATCATTTTGATTTTGATTATGTGATCATAACAGGCGGACCTTTTATGCATTTTGCTATCACTGACTATTTGTATAAAAAGTTCAAGGTGAAGGTCATTTTAGATTTTAGAGATCCTTTCAGTACAAATCCTTCTTTTAATGATTCATGGCTTAAAAGAACGGTTAAATCAATACTCGAGAAACAATTTATTCGCAACGCAACCGCAGTAGTAGCTGTGAATGATTATTGCGCAAAATTAATTGTTTCATCAGCAAAAAATATTCATGTAATTGACAACGGTTTTGATGAAACTTTTTTCGCCGATCAAAGTGAACGTGTAGAAAATGATATACCTATTATCGCACATGCAGGTACTTTTATTGCGGGAATAAGAGACCCACAGGTTTTTTTACAAACGCTAAAATCGTTGCCTTCGGAGAGCTATAAATTTCATCAATACGGTCAAGATAGTTCCTATTTTGACAGCTGTAGAAATGATTCTTTTTTCTGCTATAAAGGGATGTTATCTTACCCAAATTTAATTAACGATCTTAGTTCTGCAGATATATGCCTCATTATTACTGAGGGTAAGAGTTTTGAATCTACCACAAAGGTATTCGACTATATTGGGTTGAATAAAAAGATATTAATTGTTACAAAAGGCGAGCCTATGAGGGGAAACCTGCATCAATTAACCAAAACGTATCCTCAGGTGCAGTGGGCGAAAAACAGTCCAAATGAGATAGTACTCGCCTTAAACAAATTAAAACTTCAGCCCGTCTTGCCTTTTAATCCACATCCTTTCTCGCGAGCCGCCTCTCTCGAAAAATTGGTAACTTTACTCAAGTCGTTAAATTAATTCAATGAAAATCCTTTTGCTGTCTGATCTGAATTCTATTCATACAAAAAAATGGGTCGAAGCGATTGATGCCTATGGTGTCGAATTAATAGTGTTTGGTTTGACTCCTCCAAATGATGATTTTTATGAAAAATTTAATCATGTCAAAATCTCAGCAGCTAACAATAGCAATCTAAGAGGTCGTTCACTCTTATCAAAGTTTAGTTATCTAACTTCTGTTAAAGCGTTGAAGCAATTATATAAGTCCTTTCAGCCGGATCTCGTTCACGCACACTATGCATCAAGCTATGGTTTGTTGGGCTCTTTACTCAATCATAAACCTTTTTTAATTTCAATGTGGGGAACGGATATATTTGAGTTTCCAAAAAATAGTATCCTCAACAGAATTCTTCTGAAGCGAAATTTACGACGGGCAGATTATTTGTTTTCAACAAGTCATTCAATGGCGAATGAGGCCAAAATATATACAAGTAAAGAAATTAATATTGTGCCCTTTGGCGTAGATGTATCTCGTTTTTCTCCGCAACCGTTTAAGGATGACAATGTATTTGTAATTGGCATAGTCAAAACGTTGGAAATCAATTATGGAATTAATTTTTTGATTGAAGCTTTTGGTATAGTGCACACAGAATTACCCACCCTAAATTTAAAACTCGTCATTGCTGGCACCGGCAGTCAAGAAAGTGTTCTAAAATCATTGGCTGCTTCTCTTAAATTGGAAGATAAAATTGAGTTTAGGGGCTATATTCAAAATAAAGAAGTGCCAGCCTGTTTTAATGAGATGGATATTGCAGTTGTGTCTTCGTTGGAGGAAAGTTTTGGTGTATCTGCTGTCGAAGCGGGCGCATGTGGACTTCCTGTTGTTGCTACTGCCGTTGGCGGCTTGCCAGAAGTCGTATTAGACGGTCAAACAGGTTTAATTTGTAAACCTGCTCACCCAATCGATTTAGCAGAAAAATTAAAGGTATTAATTCTAGATGATCAGTTGAGAAAAAATCTCGGATGCAATGCGCGTGACAACATCTTAAAAAAGTATGATTGGCATCAGAATGCAGCATTGATGATGAATTATTATCAATCAATATATGATCGAGATGTTAATTTTTAGTCTGTTCTTTCTTACTGAAAATAAAGAATATAAATCCCGCCAAAACCAAATAAAGCGCCAAGAATATAAGTAAGGGTCTTTTATTCGTTTGTACAGAAATAATCGGCTTGATGATTTGAAAATTTCCCATATCCTTTATTTTTTCCTCTAAATCTAATTGTTGCGAGTAGAGATGATACGAATCACTGGGAATAGTACTGATTCGCGTATTGGAAGATGGAGCCATCATTAAGGAGTCTAATTGACTTATTTTTTCCTTTAAAAAGGTGAGTTTTCGTTCCATGACAGTCACTTCGCTTTCTTGTGCATTTTTAATAAATCGATTGTGATTTATTAAGTCTAGAATGTCTTTTTGAATCACATCATGATCCGTGCTTTCCGTTTTGGAACTTACTGTAAATGAATAACTGGTGTTGGTCTCTTCGATATATGAGATCTTAAATTTCGCAAGTCGTTCTACTATTTGATTTAATTGATCTTCAGGCAAATCATACATTTCCGTATTCACAATTTCAAAATCTGTTAAACTTCTAAAGAGTGAATAATCCACAAACCCATTATTCGTCTTGAAATTTGAAACATAGTTGGGAGATTGCATCTTGAAATGAACTAATGCAAAGGCGATCGCTGCTATAAATAGTGCGATCACCAATTTTATATTTCGAACGATAATTGTTTTTACTAAATCCACTAAATCCATAGTCAAGTAATTCTTTCTACAAATATAACAAAGTTTTAATGCTAGATTCGGCTAGCTCTAAATGGAAAGTATTAGATTTGTTCGAATGCTGGAGCAATTAAAGATACGTTCGACTTATGAGCGAATAGAGTTGATTTTATCGACACTATTAGCAGGTACTTTATTGATCAATCAGAAAATCGTGATTGTGCTTATTTTAGCGCTGCTTTTGAATACAGTTTATGGGGGCGTTAAACACGGTTTTCAAGTTCCAAATCGCTTATTTTGGCCTTTTATTCTGCTCTTTTTTGCGTATCTAATCGGCTTAATTTTTACCAAAAATTTTGACTACGGAGGTAAAGATATTGAGACGCGATTGACATTCTTATTGTTCCCGCTCATTTATGGTATCGTTAAAAGAAGACATAGTCCTCAGCTATCATGGCTCTATTGGGCATTTATGGTCGGCGCGCTTGTTTATATGATTTTATGCTGGTATCAAGCCAGCCAATGTGCAATGGTTGAGCGTCCGCGTTTTTGTTATGAGTCTTCTAAATTGGCGGTTTGGATGCATCCTACGTATGCGGCATTGTATTTAATTGCAGGTTCGGTTTTTATCCTTATAGATGCCTTTCAGCGTAAACAAATGCTTTTGCTTAAAATCACAGCCGTATTACTTGCGCTTGTGTCGCTTTATTTTGTGTACCAACTTTATTCGCTCGGTCCTTGGATTGCTTTTGTTAACATGATCGCATGCCTCGCCTTCGCTTTTTTTTATAAAAGAAAGAAATTGGTCTATTTTTTTGGTGTGATGATCGTGGCGGGCGTCACTGGTTTTCTCGCCATCAAGAATTTAGATCTTCTTCGGTCAGATTATGATGCGGTTTCTGCCGAATTACAGGCTTATTCCGCCGATAGAGATGCGTATATCGAAGCGAATCAAAATAATACGGAGAGTGTCAAGGCACGACTAATTATTTGGAATACCAGTCTTGATTTTGTGCTCGAACATCCTTTTGGTGTGGGTACAGGTGATCGTAAAGATGAATTGCGTGACTATTATCGTGCACAAGGAATGCATGCCTTTGCCAACAAAGAATTAAATCCGCATTCACAATACCTTCAAACGGCTATGTCTATTGGAATTGTATCCAGTTTGTTTTTAATTTTTAGCCTGTTTTATTATTGTTGGCACGGATTCAAAAAGGGTCACTATCCTTTAATTGCATTGATTTCATTAGTTGCGACGGCATCTTTATTTGAATCCATTCTCGAAAGGCAATGGGGTATTCTCTTTTTTATGTTTTTTCTCTCCGTTTTCACGCTCGATTTACGAAATAAAAATGAGGAGAATAGGATTGAAATAGCTGAATCAGCTTAGCACTAACCTAACATTTTGTATTTTTGTAAAAAATAGAAAATATGATTCCTTTTTCCCCCCCTCGAATGGATCAACATATTGTTGATGCTGTCAGTGAAGTATTACTTTCTGGTTGGATCACAACTGGGCCTAAAACAAAGGAATTTGAAAATCAACTTTCGGCCTATGTGAATTGTCGAAAAACAATCTGTTTAAATTCTGCAACAGCAGGTATGGAATTGGTTCTTCGTTGGTTTGGTGTTCAGCCAGGTGACGAGGTGATTATTCCTGCTTATACCTACTGCTCAACAGCAAACGTGGTAATGCATTGCGGAGCAACGCCTGTAATGGTCGATATCGATCCGCTGGATTTTAATATTTCAATTCAGCGAATTAAAGAACGTATTACTGCAAAAACTAAGGTGATCATTCCTGTCGATATTGCTGGTTTTCCATGTGATTATGACGAGCTTTTAAACTTAACACAACAACCTCAAATAAACGTGCTTTTTTCTCCTCGTACGGAGGATCAGAAAAAATTGGGACGTATTCTTGTTATGGCAGATGCCGCGCATAGTATCGGTTCGTCTTATAAAGGTAAGATGCATGGAAGTGTTGCAGATATTACTGTTTTTTCTTTTCATGCAGTGAAAAACTTGACGACAGCCGAAGGTGGCGCGGTTTGTATGAATTTACCGCAAACTTTTGATGTGGAAGAAATCTATGCAAGTCTTAATCGCAAGTCACTTCATGGACAATCCAAAGATGCTCTAGCAAAGGTTAAAGCGGGTGGAGGTAGCTGGCGTTATGATGTGATTGAGCCTGGTTATAAGTGCAATATGATGGACATACAGGCTGCAATTGGTTTGATTGAATTGGGAAGATATGAATCCAATCTTGGTCGACGTAAAGAAATTTTTGCACGCTATGAGGCGGGTTTTATAAATCAATCTTGGGCGATTCGTCCAATCTTCAAAACGGAAGAAAAAGAATCTTCGTACCATTTGTATATGTTGCGCATTAAGGATGCAACGGAAAATCAACGGGACGAAATTATTAACAGAATTTTTGAGAAACAAGTGTCTGTAAATGTGCATTTTCAACCTCTTCCTCTTTTAACGGCATATAAATCAATTGGATATGATATGAAAGATTATCCGGTATCTTTTGATAATTATAAAAATGAAATAACCTTACCTGTCTATTTTAATTTAACGGATGAGCAGGTTGATATCGTTATCCAAGCTGTGATCGCCGCTGTAAATGAAGTAGTATAGTATGAAAAAAATTAAAATTATTACCGTTATCGGCGCGCG
>Ga0222659_1000563_pt1 | contig 20812 bp, 19 predicted proteins | sample AntAcemetagen547_FD_179850 | JGI IMG/M metagenome (GOLD analysis project Ga0222659, IMG submission 179850) | Saline water microbial communities from Ace Lake, Antarctica - #547 | ecosystem: Environmental > Aquatic > Non-marine Saline and Alkaline > Saline | place: Antarctica: Ace Lake...
GAGGTGGAAGAGAAAGTAAAAGGAGCAAAAGGAGTAGAAAGCAGCAAAGTTGAACTCACATTTGAACCACCATGGGACAAAGACATGATGAGTGAAGCTGCTTTGCTCGAACTCGGTTTTATGTAAGGGTTTGCCGCTGCAAACCCCTAACACAATGATGGAAAACTCAGACGAAATAAGAAATAAGGTTGCGGAAAGCGCCCTTATTACATTCAATTTGGAAGATTTATACCAAGTTGGGCCACGAATGACTTTTGATCTAAAAGACTTCCTTTTTGAAGGCCTTATTCTCAGAGAAAAGGATTACCGCCAAGCGTTAAAAGATTTTGATTGGAGTGTATACCAAGATTGCCTGGTTAATCTTGAATGTACCGCAGATGCCATTGTTCCTCAGTGGGCGTTCATGCTGGCATCAACCTATTTGAAGCCTGTTGCCAAAAGAGCAATAATGGGAACTACGGAAACGCTGGAAACGGTTCTTTATCAAGAAGCCCTAGCAAAGCTTGATTTAGAGCAATTTCGCGATGAGCGGGTGATTGTGAAAGGTTGTAGTAAGTACCCTGTTCCTACTTCGGCATACGTGGAGTTTGTCTCTACGCTAAGCCCCGTTGCTAAAAGCATTATGTACGGGGAAGCTTGCAGTACGGTGCCGCTGTTTAAACGCTAAACAAACGCTTGCATTTCGTACAGTTTCTTGTAAACGCCATTGTGAGCAATAAGCCCGGTGTGATTTCCGCGCTCAATAATTTTCCCTCCATCAATTACGATAATCTCATCAGCAAATTGAATGGTAGATAAACGGTGTGCAATAACCAAAGACGTTCGATTGTCCATGAGTTTGAATAGGGCATCTTGAACCAACCTTTCACTCTCTGCATCAAGGGCCGAGGTTGCTTCATCCAAAATAAGAATAGGAGGATTGTGGAGAATGGCACGAGCAATGCTAATGCGTTGTCGCTGACCGCCCGAAAGCTTACCGCCATCTTCACCAATGCTAGTATCATAGCCGTTTTCCATCTGAGAAATGAAATCATCTGCGTTAGCGACTTTGGCGGCCGTAATCACGTCTTTTTTGGTAATTCCTTTCAGTCCGAAAGCGATGTTGTTAAACACGGTATCGTTGAAGAGAATGGCTTCCTGCGTTACTATGCCCAGCTTGGCTCGGAGATCCCATGCCTTTACGTCTTGAATGTCAATTCCATCAATGAAAACAGCTCCTTCAGTTGGGTCGTAGAAACGTGGCAACAAATCAACTAACGTAGTTTTTCCTGCTCCCGAAGGCCCAACAATGGCAATGGTTTTACCTCGTTTTACGATGAGGTTTATCTGTTTCAGAACGTTTACACCATTCTCATACGAAAAGCTCACATCACGAAATTCAATCTGTTTTTCAAAAGCTGGAAGTCCTATCGCGTTTGGTTTTTCCTGAATGGTCTCTTTGGCTTCTAAAACGGTATCGATACGCTCAACGGCAGCCATCCCCTTTTGAATCATATAAACGGCAGAAGTCAGCGATTTTGAAGGCTGAATGAGTTGTGAGAAAACCACAATGTAACCGATGAAAAGATCAGCTGTCAAACCTTCGCCACCCAATACCAACGAGCCGCCACGATAGATAACCATCACCATTACAATGGTTCCCAAAACCTCACTCAGCGGGCTAGCCAAATGCTGCTTCCGAAGCATCCGAACTTTCTGAGTCTTATACTCTTCATTTTCTCGTTGGAATTTCTCGTAAGACGAATCAATGCCGTTGAATGCCTTGATGATTCGCAATCCAGACAGTGTTTCAATCATTGACGATACCAACACTCCCATTTGGTTCTGAACCTTCTTAGAAGCGCGTTTCAAACTCTTGCCAACTCGTCCGATAACCAATCCCGTAAGGGGAAGAAGAATAAGTACAAACATGGTTAGTTCTGGACTCCAGACCACCAATGTTCCAAGAAAGAAAATGATGGTGAAAGGTTCTTTGAAAATCACTTCAACCGAACTCATAATGGAACTTTCTACTTCCTGTACATCGCTCGTCATTTTAGCAATGATATCACCTTTTTTCTCTTCCGAGAAATAGGCGATTGGAAGATTTACAACCTTGTGGTACAACCGATTTCTGATATCGCGCACCACACCGTTTTTCAACGGAGCACTTGCGTAAAGTGCGAGGTATCGGAACATGTTTTTTAGGAAAAACGTGATGACCACAAACGCACAGATGAACACCAATGCCCGCATTTGTCCGTCCATCGTAATCTCACTCGCATCATTCAAAATGAGTTGACTTACCTCGTAATAGAAGCGGTCAATTATAGCGTTCGGATTGAAAGAGAAGTCGGGTTTTACCGTTACAATTGGCTGGATACCGAATAGCACGCCAAGCAGCGGAACCACCATCGTGAGGGAGAACAAGGAAAAGATAACCGAAAGGACATTGAATAGAATCACGGTCACTACTTGACCTTTGTAATTTCTAAGCAGTCCAATAATTCCCCAATAACTCTGCATAGCGCAAATATACTTTTAGATGAGCCTCCCCCAACCCCCTCCAAAGGAGTGACCAAACAAGCTTCCGAAAGATTATTTGGGGGTTTCTGCCGTGCAAGTTTGGTTGAGTGCAGTCGAAACCTAGAGCGTGGCGGTCGTGCTGTGCGCCATATCTTTTTTCTCAGCCATTTCTACTGCGCTCAATGAATGCAGGAAAAAAGGATGCCGCTTCTATCCCTAGCGCACGCCCTAGTAAGCTTTCCAATTGCCATTGGCCGTCCACATTTTTTCAGGTTTCGAATTTTCCCTTTTCCCTTTTCGGATTTCGGATTTCGCACTTTACGTTTTCGTATTTATACGGGTTACTTTTGTATCAATGGAAACAACACGTCAAAAGAAGGTTTCTCGCGTGATTCAGCGTGAGTTGGGGATTTACTTTCAGCGCAATAGCAGCAGTTACGCCAAGGGCGGAATGATTACCGTAACACAAGTTCGGGTAAGTCCTGATTTGGGAATTGCCAAAGTCTACCTCAGCATTTTTGCTGTGCCAGATAAGGAAGCTGTTGTGGCGTTGATTACCGAACGTATGTGGGAGGTTAGGAAGTACATCGCCAGCGAGCGAAATGAACTACGAATTGCGCCAGACCTTCATTTCTATATTGATGATTCGCTGGATCAAATTGAACGAATTGATGACCTTTTGAAGGGATAATCAACTTTTGAACTTACCCGTTCACATAGCCAAGCGCTACCTCTTTTCTAAGAAGTCGCATAACGCGATTAACATCGTTTCGGGGATTTCTGTGGCTGGAGTTGCGATAGTAACAGCAGCAATGGTCATTGTGCTTTCTGTTTTCAACGGATTCGAAGGCTTGGTCATTTCGCTATACAATGTATTTGAAGCGCCCGTTGTTGTCAAACCAGCAGAAGGCAAAACACTTGAGTTGAGTTCCATTCCGATTGATAAGATTCTTGAAACAGAGGGCGTAATCGGATACATAGAGGTGTTGGAAGAAAGTTGTCTAATCCGCTATCGCGACAAGCAGTATTTCGCACGTATCAAAGGTGTTTCTGATAATTTCCGGGAACTCACAGATATGGATAGCATGGTGGTTGATGGAGATGCGTTCATGCACGTGAATGGCGCTCCAGCAGCATTACTCGGTTCGGGTGTCGCTTATCACCTTTCGGCTAATGTCAATGACCCAATCAATCCGCTACAGTTCTATGTGCCGAAGCGCGGTTCAAGTTCCACCATCGACCCTTCAAAAGCATTTAATATCAAACATATTTATGCAACTGGTGTGTTTTCTGTTCAGGCAGATTTTGATTTGACCTATGTCATCACACCAATCAAATTCGCCCGTGAACTGCTCGACCATGAAGGCCGCGTGTCATCCTTGGAATTGGCATTGGACCCCAACGCGAACATGGAATCTGTTCGGGAAGAAATTCAGGAGAAACTCGGTTCAGATTACGTGGTTAAAGACCGCTTTCAGCAAAACGAGATTCTGTATAAGATTATGAAGAGCGAGAAATGGGCGGTGTTCATGATTCTCTCATTCATTCTTATGATTTCCATTTTCAATGTGATTGGTTCGCTCACCATGCTCATTCTCGAAAAGAAAAAGGACATCAATATTCTACGCAGCATGGGTGCCAGCGAGCAACTCATTCAACGTATTTTCATTTTAGAAGGCATTTTCATTTCCTTGATAGGTGCGGTTGGCGGATTGGTTCTCGGCCTGCTTGTTTGCTTTGCACAGATTCAGTTTGATCTTATCAAACTCAACCAAGGCGGGAATTATATCGTTCAGTCCTATCCGGTGGAAGTACAGCCGATGGACGTGCTTTCCGTCTTTTTAGTTGTTGCTACTATCGGTCTTCTAGCCGCTTGGCTTCCCGTCCGTAAGATTATTCGCCCAGCGGAGAATGTGAGGATTGTGGGGGAGTGATTAGCAGTAAAGATTTGCTTAGTTTGGTTTGAAAACTTTACCAATCGTTTTTACAAGTGATGGAAATAGTACATCACTAGAAATACCAGCTTCAAATTCGATTTGTTCGACTTTTTTAAATTGACCATCATCCACTTTTCGTTCTAACCACTTTAACGGATTGTTTTGAGTAGAGTCAATTTTTGGCCGATAGTATAAACCGCTTTTTAGGACCACGTTGTCAACATCGCGAGGTTTAGTGCCTCGGATAAGTTTGGTATCAATAAGTTGACATTCGAAAAGTTCATATTCTGTGGAATACCGAATGAAACTATCGAAACGGAAATTCAATATGAAAGCAACGTCTTTGTTTGCTTCACCTTTAAAACGATACTGTTTGTGTCCCGTTTCAAGGTCTTTGATGATAGTATCAGGAAACCTATTACAGATTTGGGTTTGAAGTTGTTCGGAAGACTGAATCATGGCAATTGACTATTTTGATTTGCTCGGGTAAAGATAGGGTAAAACCACAAGAAAAAACGTAACTAATTGGTAATCAGGGTTTTGTTTCGATACATGCAAGTAAAATGGACTCAAAAAGCCGTCTAGAGCACTCTCGGTAAACAGTTCGTTAAATTTGATTTGCTAAATGCCCCACGCCATGAGAGAAGTAATCCTGAAAGTACCAGAAGAACGTTACGATTTTGTGATGGAACTCATCAATAGCCTTGGTTTGGAAGTTGAACGAGAATCGGAGATTCCCGAATGGCATAAGAACGTACTGAACGAACGGTTGGAGCAATACAGTTCGAACCCTGGTAAAGGCCGAGATGCCGATGATGCGTTGGATGACATTGAGCGAAAGCTGTGAGTTATAGGGTAATACTTGAAGATGTTGCCGAGGAAGATATTGCCGGAGTAGCCGAGTGGTACGAACATCAAAATAAAGGTCTTGGAAAACGGTTCATTGCTGAAGTAAGGGCTGTTTTTGTGCAATTGCGAATGAACCCTCAGTTATTTACTAAACGGTATAGAGATATTCATACGGCCACGGTCAAAGTGTTTCCCTATTTGGTGCATTATCTTGTAGAAGAACACACGGTTATTGTGTTTGCGGTGCTGCACACCTCCAGAAATCCGAAGCTTTGGGCATCACGGGATTGAAAACCTAAACTCTTTCATCCTATTGCCATTACATTCGCGCCCCGTCAAGTTCACAACCTCATTCACATGCGATTCCTTTTCACGTTTCTGCTATCGCTGACTCTGTTAGAAACAATACAGGCACAGAATATTTTTCATCCCGACATTATCAAACTTGCTCGTGCCACTGAATCTTTATTTCCGTTTGGGGTGGCCTCTGGTGATCCAGAGCAGAATAGTGTGGTGCTTTGGAGCAAGGTTCTGCCCAAAGAATTAACCGATACCGTTAAGGTGAATTGGGTGGTTGCCACCGATACAACGCTCAAAAATGTAGTAGGTGGAGGTGCGCTGGTTGCTGAGTCGGCTTCGGCTTTTACGGTACAGGTAGATCAACAAGGGTTGGAACCATCTACCACGTATTTCTATTGTTTTTACACAGCCACCGATTCTTCCGCCATTGGCCGTACACGAACCGCAAGCCAAAACGGAGAAGCTCTGCGGTTTGCTGTAGCTAGCTGCGCCAATTATCAGATGGGATATTTTAATGCCTACGGTCACATTGCCAATCGTAAAGACATTGATGCGGTCATTTTTCTGGGCGATTACATCTACGAATATGGTACAAGAAAAACTGCACTTCGGCCACATATTCCGAACACAGAAATACTGACTTTGGAAGATTACCGTAGCAGATATGCACAGAATCGTCTCGATTCTAACCTGCTAGAAGCACATCGGTTGCACCCTTTCATCACCATTTGGGATGACCACGAGTTTGCTAATGATACGTATACAGATGGGGCACAGAACCATCAGGCTGATGAGGACGATTGGGAAAAGCGCAAAGCCATTGGGCGAAAGGCTTTTTTCGAATGGATTCCCATCAAACAGCAGACAGAAACTAATAAGCTATATCGAAAACTGCGTTATGGCAGCATGGTCGAATTCTTTATGATTGATGGCCGCGTGGAAGGGCGTAACGCACCACTCGATGATTTTACCGATAGTCTCCGGTTCGATACAGCACGTACCATGCTTGGTATTACGCAACGTAATTGGCTGCTTGATGGAATGGTCAAATCAGATGCACATTGGAGGGTGTTGGTCAACGATGTGATGTTTGCGCCTATGGATTTAGGCAAAATTGCAGGAGACAGACGGTATAATATGGATGCTTGGGATGGATATGAGGGAGACCGCAGCCGCATTCTCGACATCGTGGAGCAACACACAGTTCGCAACCTAATCGTGATTACGGGAGACATCCACACTTCTTGGGGCATTGATATTGTCCGCAATCCGATGGATAGAAACGCATACAACCGAAAGACAGGGAAAGGAGTGGTGGGAGCCGAGTTTGTTACGCCAAGCATTTCCTCACCCAACCTGGATGAAATGCGTGGAAAGTTGACAGCAAAACTGGCAGTACCTTATCTTAAAGGACTCAAGAGTAATCGGCACCTGCACTTTCTCAATACGATGGATCATGGCTACACGCTGCTCGAACTTACCGAGGAAGAAGCCAAGTGTACGTGGGTTTTCATGCGAACCGTCAAGAAACCATCTCTAAAAACTAAGCCTTTCCGTTCGTTGGCTTTCCCGCACAATGGCCGAGGGCTTGAGAAACGGAAGCCATAAGTAATATCTATTATCTATTTCAGTTTTCTACTTGTACCTACAATTGTCCTTCTTTTGTCCGCTTGACTTCCTGTTCGCAAGAAAACTAGAACCATTCGTACACTATTTTGGTTAGTGTCTAGTTGAAACATCGAGTTCCATGGGAACGAGAAACTGTATCTTTACGTCCCTTCAAAATGAAGCACGACCATAAACCATTCATAAACACAAAAATCAATTGGCTTTCCGCCTTTTGCTTTGTGATATTCTTGTTTGTATCGTCTTCGGCATTTGCTCAGTTCTACAACGGTTCGCAAATGGAATTCGGAAAGAACCGCGTTCAGTACGAGAAAACAGACTGGTTCTTCTATCGTTTTGATCGTTTTGACGTCTACTTTTATTTAGGTGGTGGCGAATTGGCGGAATACACCATGCGCGCCAGCGACCGTGCTATTCGAGACCTTGAAAAGACCTTCGATTTTACACTCGATAAGCGGTTTCAAATCATCATTTACAACAAGCTTTCGGAGCAAAAGCAGAGTAACATTGGGTTGGTAACCGATCAGCAGTACAACACGGGTGGAATTACAACCATTGTTGGAACAAAGCTGATTCTTCACTTTGATGGTGATTACAAGAATTATGAGGAGCAATTACGTGCTGGGCTAGCGCGAGTAATGCTTGATCAAATGATGTATGGCGGAAGTTTCAAGGATGTAATTCGGAACAATACATTGCTCAATCTCCCAGAGTGGTACGTGGAAGGTTTGGTTTCTTATCTCTCAACCGAATGGAACACGGAAATCAATAATGAGGTGAAGGATGCTGTGATGTCTGGCCGGTGGGAAAAGTTCGGACAATTGACGGGAAAGGACGCGCGCTATGGCGGCCATTCTATATGGAAATACGTGGTTGAAAGCTATGGCGAGTCGGTCATTAGCAATATTCTATACATGACACGCGTAAGCCGAAATGCTGATAATGGATTCCTTTTCGTGCTTGGTGTTTCGCTTAAAAACCTGGCTGCAGAATGGCTGCATTATTACGATAGCATGTATTACAAGCAGGAAGAAAAGCAAAGTCTGCCTGAAGGAAAACCATTAAACCGTGTCCGAAAACGTGCCCAGCCATACTGTGCAATTGAGCATCCCAAATTAAGCCCAGATGGACGAAAGCTTGCGTACGTGTGGAACGACATGGGTAAGATTAGGGTCAAATTACGAGACCTTCAGAGTAAGAAAAAGAAGACTATTTATCGGCAAGGCTACCGAGCGCATACGCAACAAGACCACAGTTATCCGATAGTAGCATGGCATCCGAGCGGAAAGCTTGTGTCGATTATTACCGAGCACAAAGGCAAGATTAAGTTGATTCTTTACGATTTGCAAACTAAAAAGCGCACAACGCGAGAGCTATTCAATTTTGAGAAAATATTGTCTGTAGATTATTCGGATGATGGACGCGAATTCGTCTTTTCGGCCGTACAAATGGGTAAGTCCGATATTTTCATTTACAACATCATTTCTAACGTTTACGATAAGTTAACGGATGACCTTTTTACGGATGTTGATGCACGCTTTATAGACCGTTCTAGCAAGGTTATTTTTAGTTCAGATAGGAACAACGATACCATCAAGCAGTTCGACTTAAAACTGCTGCCTAAAAATCTCAACCACGACATCTTTATTTACGATAGGAAATCCAACGAGCAAACGTTGCGAAGGGTAACTAGCACCCCTTTTGTAGATGAACGCGCGCCAATGGAATATGACGGAAATAGCCTGTCTTATTTGAGTGATGAAAAGGGCGTTTTCAACCGCTATTTAGCCAAGTTAGATAGTAATATCGCCTACATAGATACCAGCATTCATTACTCGTATTTCACGCGGTCTAGTCCATTAAGTCAGTATCCGCGCAGCATATTGGAGTATGATGTTGATACGCTGAACGGTAAGATTGCCGAAGTCATTTTCGCCAAAGGCAATTACAGGTTAACCCTAAAAGATACTGAGGCTGAAAAAGCAGAAGTGTTGACTGAAATGGGATTTTCAGGCTTCCGAAATAAAGCTGCTGAGCCGCCAAAAAAGAAACGTAAACGAACGTCCATTTTAGTTGTGGAAGAGCAGAAGCCCGATACTACTCAATTAGCACAGACAGAACAGCCTAAAGAACAGAAGCCAACAGATAGGGGTGAGATTAATATTTACGATTATCAGTTTAATTCAGACGTTTTTCAGGAGACGGAAGTACCAAAACAGAATGATGAAGGTTCTGGTTTGCTTTCAGATGAATCTCCGAAATCAAAAAGAGACAAGAAGCGTGAAAAGGTGATGGCACGAATTGATAGTCTTCATGCTGCATTAGAAGCGGTACAGGATGTGAATTTAGAAATGCAGCTTCCACCACAACGGAATTATGATGTGGCGTTTAAAAGTGAGTATGTGGTAACACAGCTTGATAATGCTTTCGTGAACAGCACGTACCAGACATTTACGGGCGGAGGTTCGTTCAATAATCCAGGTTTGAATGGTTTCTTCAAAACTGGAATTACGGATGTTTTGGATGATTACAAGGTAGTTGGTGGTTTTCGTTTAACGGGGAATTTGAAGACCAACGAAGTGTTTGTTTCCGCACAAAACTTCAAACGAAGATTGGATAAACAGGTGATTTTTCATCGCCAATCCATCGAAGATGTAATCTCCAATTCTACCATTGCGCAAGTTTACACCTACACACTTACGTATAAGGTGAGTTGGCCTTTCAGCGATTTTTCAGCACTGCGCGGAAACGTTTTAGGTAGAAATGACCAAACGATTTATAAAAGCACAAACGACCGAAATTTGGAGCGCCCAGACGACCTTCAATGGACAGGTGGTTTGAAGCTTGAATATGTGTTTGATAACACACTTCCGATGGGGCTTAACTTATATCGTGGTACACGTCTTAAAATATTTGCAGAATACTTTCAGGAGGTAGATAAGGATGCGAAAAATCTATTTGTAGTTGGTTTAGATGTGCGGAATTATATCAAGGTTCATCGAGAGTTGATTTGGGCAAATAGATTAGCCGCCAGCACATCTTTTGGAAATCAGAAAATTGCTTATTTCCTTGGTGGGGTTGATCAATGGATTGCTCCAAACTACAACAATGATATTCCTGTGGATTTTACTCAGAATTACGGTTTTCAGGCTTTGGCTACCAACATGCGCGGCCATCCGCAAAACATCCGTAACGGAAACAGCTTTGCAGTGATAAACAGTGAACTGCGCTGGCCAATATTCAGATACTTGATTAATCGCCCGATAAAGTCAAACTTTTTATACAATTTCCAAATTGTTGGGTTCGGAGATATTGGAACTGCTTGGACTGGTTTGCAACCTTTCTCCGAAGAAAATTCGCTCAATAGAGAAGAAATTCAACAAGGTTCTATTCTGATTACGGTTAAAAACAGAAGAGAGCCTATCGTTGGCGGATTTGGACTTGGGGCGCGTACCAAGTTTCTTGGGTATTTTATCCGCTTAGATTACGCTTGGGGAGTTGAGAACCGCAAGATTAACGATGGATTCTGGTACATTTCGTTGAGTCTGGACTTCTAAAATGAGCGAACCCAAAAAGCAAAACATGAGCGTTTCAATGATTCTTATCCTGTTGCTAATAGGGTTAGCAGCAGGTTTTGCCAGCGGTTTTGTAGGTGTTGGTGGAGGAATAATCATCGTGCCAGCACTGGTTTTCTTCCTTGGATTCTCGCAGCACATGGCGCAAGGAACCAGCTTGGCGCTTATGCTTCCGCCTATCGGGTTACTTGGTTTCTATAACTACTACAAAAGCGGAAACGCCAATATTACCGCTGCATTGGTTATTGCTGCAGCCTTCATTTTTGGTGCTTATTTTGGGAGCAAACTTTCCATTTCTATGGACCAACGAATGGTTAAAAAGATTTTCGGAGCAGTGATGATGCTGGCCGCAGTAAAACTACTTTTCAGCAAATAATGAAGGATAGAATAAAACAACTAGTTGCTGCTAACGCGAGTGAAATTCTTGATATTCGCAGACATTTACACGCTAATCCTGAACTTTCATTCAAGGAATACGAGACAAGCAAGTTTGTCACGGCTCAGTTAGATAAGTGGGGAATACCCTACAAAAATGGGTTTGTTGAAACCGGGATTGTCGTTCACATTGAAGGGAAGAATCCGTCCTCCAAAGTGATTGCACTCCGAGGTGATATGGATGCACTTCCAATCATTGAGGCTAATGATGTTCCGTATAAATCGAAGAATGAAGGGGTGATGCATGCTTGCGGCCACGATGTACACACTTCGTGCGTTATGGGTGTGGCAAAAACGCTTCATTCGCTACGCGATGAATTCGAAGGAACGGTAAAAATCATCTTTCAGCCTGGTGAGGAGCGTTTACCTGGCGGAGCCTCTCTAATGATTAAGGAAGGCGCGTTGGAAAACCCCAAGGCAAGTTCCATTGTTGGACAGCATGTATTGCCTGAATTGGAAGTAGGGAAAGTCGGATTCCGTTCGGGAATGTACATGGCCTCTGCAGATGAAGTGTATTTTACCGTTACCGGTAAAGGCGGGCATGCGGCCCTACAGCATTATTTAATCGATCCAGTTCTGATTACTTCGCACATCATTGTGGCACTGCAACAAGTGGTCAGTCGAAGAACCAAGCCGGGCGTTCCGTGTGTGCTTTCCTTCGGAAGCGTTCATGCAAATGGAGCTACCAATGTTATTCCTAACGAAGTTCATGTACAAGGAACTTTCCGAACGATGGATGAGGAATGGCGTAAAGAGGCCCACATCATTATGAAGAAAATTGCAGAAGAAATGGCCTCTTCAATGGGAGCCAGTTGCGACTTTAGAGTGGATGTTGGTTACCCATTTGTGTATAATGATGAGGCTGTAACTGAATTCGCTCAAAACGCTGCCAAAGATTACTTGGGTGAAGAAAACGTGGTTGAATTGGAGATGCGCATGACAGGTGAAGATTTTAGTTTTTATACCCAGCATATGCCCGGTTGTTTTTATCGTCTTGGTGTAGGAAATAAAGCCAAAGGCCTTACTTCAGGCTTACATACACCTACTTTCAATGTGGACGAAAAGTGTTTGGAGATTGGAACTGGTTTGATGGCTTATATCGCCTTCCAGCAGTTGAACTCCTAATACTGTCGGATGATTGTTAAGATATTTCAGGGGCCTGGAAATCAAATGTTTCAATACGCGTACGCACTAGCGGCTGCAAAGCGCATTGGTGCAGAGCTAAAGTTAGACTTGAGTTGGTATGATGAAAACTCAACACACCGATCTTACATCTTAGACAGGTTTAATATATCTGCTGCGGTTGCCACTAAAGAGGAAGTAGAATACATCAAGTCGAAAAATGCTCCCAATTTTTTGAGCTATCGGTGGAATATTCTTAGAGATTCTGTTGCTCCTAAGCACAAAAAAGCAATAGTTTTTGAAGACCTTAGTAAGGCTGACTTGGAATTACTACACCCTTATAAGAATAGCTATGTAGAAGGATATTTTACGTCAGAGCTGTTTTTCAAAGATTTTGAAAAAGAAGTAAGAAAGGAACTACGGTTCCAGCCTTTAATTTCCCAACGGGTACAAGAAATTGTGGACTCCATAGACTCAAACACTGTTGCTATTAGTATTAGGCGAGGAGATTTTATTGGGAATCAACTGCATAACATTTGCTCAAAAGAGTATTTCTATCGGGCAATTGAAAAGATTCAGAAAACCATTGGAAATCTCACTTTATTAATTTTTTCAGATGAACTTGAGTGGGTTATAGATAATATGAAATTCGATGTTCCGCATCGCATTGTTCCAAAATTGGAAGACCCTATGGATTACATGCGGCTGATGTCGCATTGCTCAAATCATATTATACCAAACAGCACATTCTCTTGGTGGGGTGCTTGGCTATCTGAGCCTAAGGTTGTAATTGCACCAAACTTTTGGCTAGCGCAAGATGTGAAGGTTCACGAAAATGCTTTTGGTCATTGGGTAGAAACGAAACATACGGTTCCGGAAAACTGGCTGAGAATTCCTGTACAGCTGGATGGTGAATTGCTTATGTAATTAATTAAGCTACCCACTTTTTTATCATTCGCTCAATGTCGTTGGAAACAACTGGTTTGAGTAGAAGATCATCCATGTCAGATTTAAGATTTCCCTCGCTATCTCTTTGAAGGATATTGCCGCTAAGACCAATAATTGGGGGCACCTTTTCAAATTGCTTTTTTATTGTGGTGGTAGCTTCTAAACCGTCCATTTCTGGCATTTGAATATCCATAAATACGATGTCGTAGGTTCCTTTTCCAAAGTTCTCAACGGCCTGTTTTCCGTTGGAAAGAACGTCAACCTTGCATCCCATTCTCTGGAGCATAATTTTAAAAGCTTGTTGATTGATTAGATTGTCTTCAACCAATAGGACGCGGATACCGTCAATCTTTTTCTTGTTTTGTTTCTGTGTGGGTTTGACAGTTCCTTTTGCAGCATGATTTTCTGGGTCTTCGAAGGCAAGTGACAACCAAAACGTGCTTCCGTTTCCGACTTTACTCTTTACTCCAATTTGGCCACCTAAAAGGTGCATCATTTTCTTACTGATGGAAAGGCCAAGGCCTGTTCCTTCAAGGTTTTGCGCGGTCGTGTGTTGCAGTTGCGAAAAGTCCTTAAAAAGTTTCTTTTGGTCTTCTGGTGGAATTCCAGTTCCAGTATCCTTCACCTCAAAGAGAACTTGATTCTTGTCTTTAAGAACTACAGAAACAAAAACAGAACCTTTTTCAGTGAATTTGATGGCGTTTCTAACGAGGTTGGAAAGAACCTGGGTGAGTCTTCGCCTGTCTGATTCTAGTGTAATTGGAACATTTGGTGTGTCAAACGAAAGGGTCAGTTTTTTTGCTTTTGCCTCGGGCTCATACCGTTCGGCAATTGTTTCAATTAAGTCTGACACGTTAAATAGTTCTTTCTGCAAGATTACTTTTCCAGCCTCTAACTCAGAAAGATTAAGAACGTCATTCACGATTGACCTCAGATCTTTGCTGGCGCCTAGTATGTTCTGCAATTTGGAGGTTTGATCTGAATCCAGCTTTGAATCAAGAAGAATTTCGCTCAATCCCATGATGCCATTGAGCGGAGTTCTTATTTCATGACTCATGCTTGCCAAAAAGTCTGATCTGAATCTGAGAGAGTTCTCGGTTACCTTTTTTTCCTGTAATAAAAGTTGTGTTCGCTTTTGTTCAGAAACGTCAACAACTGTTCCCAGATATCCACGGTATTCACCTAAATGGTTAAAGAGCGGCTGCGCTTGTTCCAATACATGTACTACTTCTCCATTACGTTTCTTGAACCGATATTCGAGAGAAAACGGTTTTTTTACTTTTCCCGTAGTATTCCATCTAGATTGCACCATCGATTTATCGGATGCATGAATCTGATTTGTCCAAGATCCATCCAAAATTGAGGTCAAATTAGCCCCGATAATCAATTGAAGACTTTCGTTCACATAAGTGGCATTGCCATTTACATCAACTTGGTATATCCCTACAGGTAGAAGCGAGGCTAACTTTCGAAACTTGGACTCGTTTTCTTTAAGAGCCTTTTCCGCCTTTTTTCTGTCTGTAATATCTAAAGACCAAATAGTGATTCGATCTATCTCACCTTTTGCGTTTTTTATAGGGTTAATGTGTCGGTCAAACCAGTATTCAATTCCGCTGAAAGAGAAGTGCTTTTCTACCTGTACTTTTCTACCAGAAAAGGCTCGTTCAGTTTCAACTCTAAACTGCACAAGGTTTTCTTTAGCTGTTATATCCAACGCATTCGCACCAACTTGGAGTTCGTACCCAAACTGTTGCTTAACCATCCAAGCGGCAGCTTGATTGAAGGCCAAAATGTTCAGCTTGCGATCTAATAGATAAAAGGTTTGGGAGCTACTATTGAAAACGGCTCTTAGGTTTTCCTCAGACCGTTTTACGTCATTTGCAGCCTGTCTTTTATCTGAAATATCGAACGCCCAAACAGAAACCATCGACTTGTTGGCTAATCCGTTTTTAACAGGAGAAAAACGTACTTCAATTACCGCATTCTCATTGTGTGGCTTCTCAAATTCAATGGCAACGGACCCACCCGATTTTGCGATTTTAATCCCACCATCAAACTCCGTTTTCCAATCAGGATAAACATGTTCAAGTACGTTTTGATTGGTGTAGTCCTGTACCCCATCAAAATCTTGAAACATTAACACAGCTAATTTATTATGGCTCAATATTCGGTTTACATCGTCTAGGAGAATGAAAGCCTGAGAATCGTTATGATTTACTGCCTCCAGAACTTGAGTTCTTGCAAGCCTTTCCTTTTCTGCAAGTTTTCTGTCCGATATATTGATGTAAGAATAAACTATGCCGTAAATAGACCCTTCGGAATTCAGTAATGGGCTGAATCGCCCTTCAATCCAAAGATTAGTACTCGTACTGCCAGGTTTCTGAATCTTCTGTTCGGTACTAATTGTTCGACCTTTCATGGCCGCATTAAAATTTCGAATAAACCGTTTGTTTTGGTCTTGATTTACATAGTTCCAGTAAGAACTGCCCGTTTTTAGTTCTTCCTTAAAAAAGGAATACATCTCGCGCGCTGCTTTTTCATTAAACCACAGGATGCGAAACTTAGAATCTAGTACGAGAGTGCTGCGATCTGAATGATCAAGCAATGACTTCATTTCGGCACTTGGTGCCAACGATTCAAATTTGCTTCCTCCCAATTTTTCCTCCACAGGTTCGTACTACCCAGAAGCATACGGTGAAAAGCTATGAATGTTCTTGTTTTCGACCAATGGGCTCATAGGACTTATGAAGCTCGTCTCCTTGCCTTTTCTTTCATTATAAGCGATAATTCGCGACTTGTTTGACCGGCAATTGAAGTGTTCTCTTCAGCTCTTCTTATTAGATAAGGCAGCACATCAAGTATAGGTCCATATGGCACATATTTTACAACGTTGTATCCTCCAGCTGCTAGATTATAACTGATGTTGTCGCTCATGCCATACAGCTGAGAAAAGAAGATGTTTTTATCGTTGGTTTCAAGCTTACGCTGATGGATTAACTCGGTAAGACATAGCGAGCTATTCTCATTGTGAGTGCCCGCAATCAGTTGAATATTTGGGTAATTATCAATACAGAATTTTAGAGCAGCATCGTAGTCTTTATCCGTGTCAGCCTTGGTTTCATGAATGGGTGATGGGTATCCCTGTAATTTAGCACGTTCCCGCTCCTTTTCCATGTAAGCGCCCCTAACAAGCTTTACACTTAAACGGTAGCCTTTTCGTTGCGCCCTTTCAAGACTTTTCTTGAGGTATTCCAGTCGGTCTTTTCGATATAGCTGAATTGTGTTATAGACAACTGCACCCTCCTTATTATGAAGTTCCATTTGCTCTTCCACAAGTTCGTCAATCGCGTTTTGATGCCAAGTTTCTTCTGCGTCTACTAAAATTGGAACGTTATTCTGTTTGGCTGTTGAGCAAATAAGCGACATCCGTTTTTTCGATACTTCCCAGTCATGCATTTCAGACTCACTGAATTGTGCTCCTGAATTCTTTTTAGCCAACAATTGGTTTGGGAATATTGCCGTGGGTTTGAATACCGAGAAAGGGATTCTAGAGTCCCTGGTTCCCGTGGTATTTGCGGCAAGAATTTCTTGAGTTGAGCCATCAAGCTCATCCGCAGTTTCCTTTCCTTCAGATGAGTAATCTAGAAGAGAGAAAACTCCAGCTTTGTGCAGTTGCTCAATGGTCGATTCGCACTCGGCAATGTTTTCTCCACCGCAAAAGTGATTGAACACCGTTTTTCGAACAATACTGTTGATAGGAAACCGAATAGATAATGCAAGATTTAGACATGCTTTGCCAATAGCAACAAGGGTTGAATTACCAACCATTGTGAACAGTAAACGACCCCGATTTAACTCAGCATCTGTTTTGTCAGAGAATGCAATTTCAGTATCGTCAAACGAAACCATAAAGCGTGTATTTAGCCGCGCAAATATAAATGGGAATCAAACGAATTGCCTCACATTCATCTTGGTATTTTTTCGGTTGATTATTGAAATGTTTTTGAGCCTTCCATTACCAATATTAAACAGAACAAGTGCTGATTTAAACTCGGAATTTTCGCTTTGGTAACAATTCCAGTTACTCTTCGTTGTAGCACTTGACCAAAAACCTGAAAGCTTTGAATCGTCTGGTAATTTCACTTGCCATCCTCATGCTTCCCAGCATTGGATTTGCGCAAAAAAAAGGGACACTGAAAGACCGTTGGAGAAATTCCATCGGAGCTTCAGCACATCTACTTATGATAAAGAAGAATGTCAGCCCTGCCTTTGGCTTTTTCTATAATCCGCAGATAAACATCATCAACAAGTACGCTGACTTTTCTTTAGCTGCAACGCTGCCGCTTACACTTGGTGCTCATGTTAAAGACTCTTGGATTCCGGAAACGTTTTTCTATGCACACATTCCTGCGGTTCTTGAAGCTAGTCTCGGGCATTATTCAACGCGAGACTTTCGTTCAAACATAGGAATGGCATTAGGCGCTGGCTATGGTGCGCAAATTGCAGGAAGTTCAGTGTCCACCGGATTCGTTGCAACAGTTGCTGCTCGTACTTGGATTGTGCGTGGTAGCATGACAATTCGGTACATGTTTCATTACAATCTGCAAGGCCCAGGTTATCATTCTCACAATCTCATTCTTGCAGTTAATATGGGGAGCTACTTTAAGAAGTTGACCCACATGAATAAGATGAGCAAGTTTCAGGAATTTAAGTAGTCGTTATTCTTTCTCAAGCAAGCTTTAAAAGCGTTCTTGTATTATTGTCTTGTTGGCGGCTTCATCAATAGATCGGTTGCCTACATTTGTTTCACTCGTAATTAAGCGGCATGACAAGACTATTTACGCTTTTTCTTCTCACAATTATTTTTGCGCAATCGGCATCCGCTGGTGGTCCTTGGCCTCGTAAAAAGAACAGTGGGTATGCTCAACTTGGTTTTACTTACGTGGGTTACAGCAAGTTTTTTAATCATGAAGGACAATTGACGGATTTGAGAAGACCCGTAACTGACTTTACATCACAGTTGTATCTTGACTTTGGGTTAACAGACCGATTGACAATGACTGCCAACTTGCCGTTTAAATACGTTTCAACTGGAGACAGAATTTCAAGTTCAGATACTACCTATTTTCAAGATACGATTCAGTCTGGAAACCTCTTTGGTTTGAGTAACGTGATGCTCGGCCTCAAATACAATATAATCAAGGGTAAGGATGTTTTATCTGCGGGATTGAATTTTGAGGTCAATACTAGCAAGTACGATTCCCTTTCCACCCTTCGAACCGGCCCTAGCACCTTTGTGATTCATCCCTATCTGAGCATTGGTTCCTCCATAGCAAAATTCTATATTCAAATTGATGCAGGTTATCGCATCCGTCTGAAAAATTACAGTGACGAGCTGGATTTCAATTTTGAGCTCGGCTATTCATGGAATCAGAAGACGTATTTCATAGCAAATGTTGCAGGTCGGTCTTCTATCGGAGAAGGTAACAAGGATAATAATGTTACTGTCGATCATCCGAATGGGAGAGATTTACACACTTCGCTTTACCCGAATAATCAACAGTTTCTAGGTTATGGTTTAAAGTTCATTCAGAAGATTAAAAAGATCCATATCAATGCCGCTGTCTATTCTGGATTCGGAAATATGGTGGCTGCGGCACCAAGCTATAATTTAGGAGTAGCCTACGAATGGTAGAAGACCAGAACCTAACCGCTTTGAGGCAACTAAATATTGAAACGCTTCAGCGATTGAAAGGTGTGTTGTCAACTATAGATCAACGACTCTATACCCATGTTAATCTTAAAGGACGGGCTTCTGTTGGACAACATGTGAGACACACGTTGGAGTTTTACCAATGTCTATTTCAGGCGAAAACGGATGTTAATTATGATGCTCGAAACCGTGATATTCTTTTGGAATCGAGTGCTGACCATGCTAGTTTGATGATTAATCAAATTGTATCTGAGCTTGAAACTCTAAAAGCGGATTTCCCCGTACAAGCGTTGGCAGAAATGCCATATGCTTCATCAGAAATGCTTTCTGTCAGCTCCTCGCTTTCGCGCGAGTTGCTATATGTGTTGGAACATGCTATCCATCACATGGCTTTGATTCGCATTCTTATCAAAGACGAAGCTGCCGAGTTTGAGCTGGAAGATGCATTTGGCGTGGCGTATTCGACCTTGGCTTATCGCGACCAAGCAGCCAACGGCTAACCAATGAATGTCGTACCATTTCCTACCCGACTGCACATATGGTTGCAGCGTCTCGTTCGTTGGGAGTTTTGGCCTTGGAGAATCGTCTACGTTCCCGTTGCGATTTACTGGTTTTTTCTAGCCATAAAAGCCCGCGGATGGGTGTTTTTTAGTGCTGCCAATCCATGCATGCGGTTCGGTGGATTGGTTGCTTATTCCAAAACAGATGTCACCAAGCTAGTGCCTGATGTTTACTTGCCAAAGACGGTTTTTATTCAATCGCAGGATGGGCTAAACGAGATACTCGCCCAGGTACAGGATAAGGAAATGACACTCCCACTCATTATCAAACCAGATATGGGAGAGCGGGGAAAAGGCGTGAAAATTATTCGCACGCAAGAGGAGTTGAACAAGGCTATCTCTTCGGTTAAGGAGCGGATGCTACTACAGGTTTACGAAGACCTTCCAATGGAGTTGGGCGTCCTTTATAGTCGCCATCCTGATGAAGAAAAAGGCAGAATCACCTCCATCGTAATTAAAGATTTTCCTTTTGTAGTTGGAGATGGTCAGAGCACGCTTTTGCAGTTGATTCTCACGAATCTCAGAACACGTCTCAGTTACAAGATTCATATGAATCGCTTTGCCAATCGATTGGATGATGTGATTCCGTTGGGAGAGAAAATCAGAATTGTGAACATTGGAAATCACATGCTCGGTACAACCTTCAATGATGGAAACCATTTGAACTCCCCAGAATTGGAAACAGTTTTTGATAACCTAGCCAAGCAGATTAAAGGGTTCCATATTGGCCGTTTTGACCTTCGAGTTGATTCGATGGAAGCGTTGCTGAAAGACAGCTTCAAAGTGATAGAAGTGAATGGTGTGAACTCAGAACCCTGCCATATTTTCGACCCTGGCCGCTCCATTTTTCTCGCATGGCGCGACCTTTTTAAACATTGGAAACGCATCTACGAAATTAGCGTGGCCAATCATCAAAACGGAATTCCTTATGGTTCTTACACCGAGATACGAAGGGAGATAAAACGGCACGATAGGGAGGTTGCGGGGCATGATTGATACTGGTAGTTTTGGTCGAAATTCTATTGGTCGAGTTTGAAAAGTAGCGTCCTTTTCAGTTTCAAATCATTTACCGCATCAGGGTAATATGCCCCATAAACCGCCTCTCGTTTCCATCCCACGATAGTAGCGTGACAACGTATTCATAAACGCCCGCTTCCACAGGTCCTCCTTTGTAAGAACCGTTCCAGCCCACTTCGCCCGAACCGCCATATATTTCCTGCCCCCAGCGGTTAAAAATGTACA
>Ga0222659_1000566_pt1 | contig 20611 bp, 18 predicted proteins | sample AntAcemetagen547_FD_179850 | JGI IMG/M metagenome (GOLD analysis project Ga0222659, IMG submission 179850) | Saline water microbial communities from Ace Lake, Antarctica - #547 | ecosystem: Environmental > Aquatic > Non-marine Saline and Alkaline > Saline | place: Antarctica: Ace Lake...
TACCAGTCCAAAACACGCCTTAAAGCAATACTTATTGGAGTTGTGATTGCATTCATGATCCTTATCCGCCCAACCGAACTATTAGCCGTTCTAATTCCACTCTTATATGGTGTGACCAGTTTTGCTGATCTAAAAAAACGTTTTATCGAATTCTTTACAACTTCATACTATTATTGGGCTATTGGATTTCTACTACTCGTCGATTCAGTCCAGTTAGTTTATTGGAAATATACAACGGGCAAATTCCTTGTTTACACGTACAATAACGAAGGAGAAGGCTTAGACTTCCACCTTCCTCACCTGATTGATGTCTTATTCAGTTTTAGAAAAGGATGGTTCATTTACACCCCACTTATGCTGCTTTTAATTTTTGGATTCATACAGCTTTACAAACAAAAACGCGAATGGTTTTGGGGCTTGTTCGTGTTTACCATATTAAATTTATACGTCATTTCATGTTGGACAACTTGGTGGTATGCAGATAGTTTTTCGCAACGTTCGCTGTCTCATACGTACCCGATTTATATCCTTGTAATTGGGTTTATTTTCGTTCATATCAAAGGGTTAAAACGAATGCTACTGGGCGGATTCATTGTCCTTTCAATCGGTCTGAACCTCTTTCAGTCGTGGCAAGCGCGTTACGGCATTCTTCATTTATCGCGTATAACAGCTGCTTATTATTTTTCGGTATTTGGTCAAACCACCGACCCAACCGAGGAGCAATTAAAATTATTATCGATCGACTATGATTTAAAATCCTTTGAAAATCGAGCGGAATATAAATTGATCACAACGATTCAACCAAGTTATAACCTTCCTTTTACACTAGACAGTGAGACAGAACAAACGCCATTGGAAACAATACCTTTTGAAACACTGACAGCCAGCGATCATTTATGGGTAAGGGCAACAGCTAAAATCGAACCACTCTTTGCTGACAGTTTGTATAAAGCAGAAAATTTTGCAGCGCATCTGTGTATTTGTATGTTGCACAAAAAAAGAACGTATGCGTGGCGCAATGTATCGGCGCTTACGATCGATCAGGCCGGTGTGATCTTAACGCAAGATTATTTGACCCCTCATCCACGGTTTCTTAGTGATGAAATATCAGTCAGTGTTTGGCTCCAATATGGTCCTGCCATTCAAGTCACCAATCTTTCTTTTGAAATCTATGAAAAAAAATAACCGGAAATGACTGGATCAAAACATTCGTTAACATTTACGCCGAACGAGCAGAAAATCGCGATTAGTCTGTTCGTACTCTTGTGGATCTATCTCATTATACGCGCAATTTACGTACCCGTTTTGCACGACGAATTGGCAACATTTTTCTATTATATACAAACGGATAATTATTTACCTCCTCGCGCACATTGGGACGCCAATAATCATATTCTAAATTCAATGCTTTCGAATTGGACGTATCATTTATTTGGGTCCTCGCCCTTCTCATTGCGCCTGCCTAATGTACTTGCTTACACCGGTTTCTTTTATGGCGCATATCAAATTGCGGGCCGTCTAAAATCATCCTTTCTTCGGTGGGCTCTGCTCTTAGCATTCGTTTGTTCGCATTATCTTTTTGAATATTTTGGTGAGGCTCGCGGATATGGCATGTCTATGGCTTTCTTTATCCTTGCACTCTATCAATTCATTCGTCTGAATGAGACGAATCAAATCCTGCGTATTGCATGGATTTCACTCTTCCTTTTTCTTGCAACAGCCGCTAATCTCACCCTGATCATTCCGGCTGTGCTCATCTTTTTTGGCTTGACATTGATGACGCTTGTTCAGCCCGCAAAACAGGAAAGAAAGAATGTTATTAAACAAATCGGGTTAATTGGAATGACTGCACTTCCTTTTCTCTTACTGGTGCAACAATCGTTTATATTGAAAGACCGCGGGGCCTTGTATTACGGTGGAAACAGTGGTTTTTATGACGTAACAGTCGATTCAGTTTCACGAGTCTTCACCGATTTTTATAATACAGGTTTAGCTGTAGGACTTACGCTTCTTTTTATCGGTTTTATAGGGTACCTCCTTTTTAAATTATATCGTGAGAGAAGCCTAAAAATTGTATTTGAAAACGGAGGTTTTTTGAGTTACTTAGCGATTGCCAGTGTCATTTGCATCTTAATGCTATCCTACCTACTCAAGGTTAATTTCCCTGAAGACAGAGCGGCCATGCATCTCTTTATTTTATTTGCTGGAGCGTTCGCTTTTATCCTAGATGATATCGCTCAACAGGCCAAAAAAGTCGCCTATTTGGGAGGCGTATTGTTTTACTTCCCAATCCTTTTTTTATTCCATATCTCGCCCACACATACCGTATTTTCACCTGAAGAACGAACCCCTTATGCTTTTTACGAATACGTCAACGAAACACCTCAAAACTTCAAATTTCCAAACCTTGTAGGAGGATATAAAACACAGGAATTTTGCTGGTATTACATGAGTAATCGAGACGGCGGGAATGCTGGGAAAATCCACACCAATTACCATGTCGCTTTGGATGCGGATTTTCAGGTTATCCGAAACGATAAACTGACTGATTCAATCCTCTTCGATTATTACACACCTGTCTTAACTGATCCTGCAACAAAACTGACGCTTTTTGAACGCAATAAAAAAATAAGGAAAGAGGAAATCTATGTCACCGCTGTTCATCCTACAAATGGCGTTGTCGAAGATGAGTTCCACAATATCTTAGAGATTCAGATCGATTCACTGCGGGGAGAACTTCTTTATATTGGTGCTGAAATGACGCTGCTTGCAGAATCTAAACCTTTTATATCTTGGTTATCTGTCACGATAAATGATGTTAATGGAACATCACTTTATCAGGAATATATCGCCTTGGACTGGCTGCGAAAAAATTGGGACGGCACAAGCAACAACCTCCTTCAAGGCACCTTATTACACAACATTCCTGCCGAGGCTTCGGTGTTAAAATTCTATATTTGGAATATTGATAAAACAAGGTTTTCCATTCCAAACGGAAAGTGTTATCTTTATCGATTAGAAAGAGATTTTCCTACACAAGATTAAAAATTATGGCGTTAGATAAAATTGGAATTGCAAAACGAATTGCGCAAGAACTGCAAAATGGATGGTATGTTAACTTAGGAATTGGAATACCGACCTTGGTTGCGAATTACATTCCTGAAGGAATTGAAGTTGAATTTCAATCCGAAAATGGATTGTTGGGCATGGGACCATTTCCATTTGACGGGGAAGAAGATGCAGATCTCATCAATGCAGGAAAACAGACCGTAACAATAATGGATGGCGGTGTGATTTTTGACTCGGCAACCTCTTTCGCTATGATCCGTGGGCAACATGTACAACTTACTGTCCTCGGTGCAATGGAAGTATCACAAAATGGAGACATTGCCAACTGGAAAATCCCTGGAAAATTGGTAAAAGGCATGGGAGGGGCAATGGATTTAGTTGCATCTGCAGAAAACATCATTGTGGCTATGATGCACACCAATCGCGCTGGAGAAACTAAAATTCTTAAAAAATGTTCCCTTCCGCTTACTGGCGTTGGCTGTGTAACAAAAGTAGTGACTGATCTTGCTTTTATGGAAATAAAAGACAATGCATTTCACCTAATTGAGCGAGCTCCAGGCGTTTCAATTGATCAAATTAAGGCCGCTACTGAAGGCGATTTGGTTATTCCATCTGTTGTACCTGAAATGCAATTTTAAGATCTTGAAAAATAAAAAAATTGCCATAATTGGAGCAGGACCGGCAGGCGCGACAGCGGCATACGAACTTTCTAAAGCAGGATTTGAAGTTACTTTATACGAAGCGAGCAACGAAGTAGGAGGTCTCTCAAAAACAATTGATCTTTGGGATCAAAAAGTAGACTTAGGTCCTCACCGCTTTTTCAGCAACGATACAAAAGTGAACAAGTTGTGGTTGGAGGTTGTCGGCAAGGATTACAGAATGGTCGATCGCTTGACTCGTATTTACTACAAGAAAAAATTCTATTATTATCCGCTGAAACCATTTGATGCGCTTTTCAAATTGGGGATAGGCCGGGCCTTCCTTTGTGTGACAAGTTATTTGAAAGAAAAAGTCCGCCCGACTAAACAAGATGGATCTTTTGAAGCATGGGTAACCGCACGATTTGGGGCGCGACTCTACTCTATCTTTTTTAAAACATATAGCGAAAAACTATGGGGAATTCCATGTTCCGAATTAGATGAGGATTTTGCCGCGCAACGGATAAAAAAACTCTCGCTTTTCGAAGCCGTTAAAAACGCCCTATTTACCAAAAAAAACACAAAGCATAAAACACTGGTAGACCAGTTTGCTTATCCGATTGGTGGAACAGGCATGGTCTACGAGAAGATGAAAACCCATATCGAAGACAAGGGTGGAAAAGTCATTTTAAATACGCGCGTTGCGAAGGTCAATGCGGTGAATGGAGAACCTGTATCGATTCAATTGGAAAATGGAGAAATCCATCCTTTTGACCACGTCATTTCTTCTATGCCCATTACACATTTGGTAAACAATCTTCCAAATGTTCCTGAGGATATAATTGAGGCAACAGCTGCCTTAAAGTTTAGAAACACGATTTTAGTTTATCTTAAAATAGAGGGTAAAAATGTCTTTCCTGACAATTGGCTCTACGTGCACGCGAATGATTTACAAATGGGGCGAATCACGAATTTTAGCAATTGGGTTCCAGAAATAAATCAAGGACAAGCGGCTACAATTGTTACCTTGGAATATTGGAGTTATAATGAGGATGAGATTTGGAATGCAACGCCTGAAGTGCTCATAGAATTAGGCAAAAAAGAACTTCGCTCAACCGGCTTGATTAAAGATTTAGTGATTTCTGACGGACATGTCGTTAAAATCCCGAAATGTTATCCTGTTTATGGCAAAGGCTATAAAGCACCACTCGAAAAGGTTGAAAAGTATCTGTCGAGCATTGAAAACTTATCCGTTATTGGTCGTTATGGCGCGTTCAAATACAACAATCAAGATCACAGTATTTTGATGGGATTGTTAGCAGCTGAAAATTTAATCAAAGGAACAGATCACAATTTATGGGAGATCAATACAGACTATGAAGTCTACCAAGAAACTTCAACAATTACAGCCTCAGGTCTAAGCACGGATTCATGAATTGGCTCAAGCGGCATAAGTTGAATGCAATTGGTTTGACTATTGTCACCCTACTCTTTTTAATTTCTGTGGTCATTCGCCAGCCCAATTATTCAACGCCACTTCAAGCGAACGAATGGATCACGGCCCATACATTAATCACGGCAGAAATTTGGGATCAAAACGGCGGCCCGTCAGCTTATGACTTTAATCCTATATATAATTACCCTGGCGAAGGAAATGCGTATCGTTCTGCTTTAGGGGGTATCGTTGCCGAAAATGGGGAGGTGTTTTACGTATCCTATCCACCATTCACCTTTATATTTTACTATTATGCCAGCCAAATTTTTGGCGGACCGTCAATTTCATCCATTCGGATAATTTCACTTTTTATTCACTTTTTAACGAGTCTGCTCATTTTCTTTCTTTTGCAAAAAATACGAAGCAAAAAGAACCAGCACTTGTTTAATTATGGCGGATTAATTGCGGCAGGATTTTACCTGTTTGCTAAAGGTAATCTTTGGTTTCATGGTAACCTCTACTTTGCTGACACATTGGTTCAACCCCTTTTTATTGGAGGTATACTCCTTTCACTCCACTATTATAAAGGTGAGTTTAAACGAGAAAATCTAACGCTAATCGCTTTGTTTTTTGTCTTCTTTTTTGCTACTTATACAGAGTGGATTGGTTTATTAAGCGCATTTATCACGGGTCTGTTTTTCTTAATAAAAGCGATAGGGCAACGAAACAAGTCCTATTTAAAACCCTTTTTCGTAATTGGAATCGCATCTTCTTTAGCCATAGCACTTCCAATTGTTCAGTACACCTCAATAGATGGGTGGGAAAGTTTAAAAACGACAACAAGCACGAAATATGCAGAAAGAAGTGGTTATGACGACCAAGCAAATTCTGCCAAACTGTTCAACATACACAAAAGCGATACCTTAAAGTTCCTCATTGGAAATTTTGATGCGAATTATAAATACGTTGAATATTACTTTGGCTACACAGCAGGTCTTTTTCTGCTCCTATACCTCATTCGAAAACGTATTAAAAAGCCAGAAGACAAAATAAGGCAAACAAATAACCCTACTCTTTTTGTGTTGACAATTCTAACCTTACCCGTACTTTTGCACTACCTACTCTTGTTTAATTTTAATGCCATGCATCAATTTGCAGCACTCAAAACGGCCAGTTTTTTGGTTATTGTTATTGGATTGATGATAGCAAAAATTCAAGTCATCTCGAAAGAAATTCATCCCTATTTGCAAATAGGATCGCTGCTTTTTTTGTGTTTATTTTTTATTTTTAAAGCCAATCAATCAAAAGACAGTTATTTGGAAGATTTCAATCCTGAGAAAAAAATTGATTTCGAAAGCATTGCAACGGCTAAAATAATGCAAGTGGAAAGCAAGCCCAATACGGCTACTTTTGCTACAATGAGCTTAAATCCTAATTTAATTTATTACGCTAAACACATCTACGCTCCACTTACAGAGTTTGATGCAGAGCAGATTTTCCAAATTATGGAAATGAGGCGAAATGAATACGGAGATTTCTACCAGCATGAAGAAGATGGTTTACATGCTATAATTCGATTTCGAAAACTAGACGACCGCATAGAAATAATAGATACGCTCAACTATTAATAAGAAGATGAAAGAACAATTACCTGACAAAACAATCACCGATATCATTCAGTGGGACATTAAAAACTGGTCTAAATGCCTATCATTTTGGAATGAAAATGCGGACCTTTCAGCTCCCAAAAAAGTGCTTGCATTGGGTGAGCGTGAAGGCGGTATGAGTTTGTATTTTGCACTGAATGGTCATGATGTGATTTGCTCGGATTATAACACCATGCCAGACACAACAAAAAAAATGCATGCAGCGTATGGCGTTTCAGCGCTTATTAACTATGCAGAAATTGACATGAAAGCGATTGATTTACCGGATGAATCAGTAGATGTTGTGCTGTTTAAATCGGTGATTGGAGCACTGGGAAACGCAGAGGATCAAGCGAAAGCTATTTCGGAAATTTACCGCGTCTTAAAAAAGGATGGTGTTTTCTTATTTGCCGAAAACCTTACAGGTTCAAAGATTCACCGCTATTTACGCAAGAAATTTGTGAGTTGGGGAGAAAGATGGCGTTATATTAATTCGGCAGAAATGGAACAATGGGGCCAAGATTTTAAATCAAAATCAACAAAATCGTATGGCGTGGTCGCTTTATTCGGCCGATCTGAAAAACAACGGGTATTTCTGTCGAATTTCGACCGAATTTTAAGCCCAATTACACCTTCAAAATGGCGTTATATCTTATTCGGTGTATTTAAAAAATAAAAGCGGTTACTTTTTTTCTTTTTGACGCACTCATTGTATAGTAAAATGACAGACCAATTGATTGGGTGATCTCTAAAAAAAATGCTATCTTCAACTAGCGAATTGTGAATCACCAACATCTAACCTACATTATGTTTAAACACGTTTTTCCTATTTTCCTGCTCCTTGGATATTTTTCTATTCCAGTTTTTGGTCAAAAACCGACCGAACCTGCTATTGAAATTGTAACACAAGAGCGCATTCAGGGCGTGATTACCCAATTAGCGTACAGCCCTGATGGACAATTAATCGCTTCAGGTTCTGAAGGTGAAAATTCGATCAAAATTTGGGATGTAACATCTGGTAAAATCATTGGAAAACTCGAAGGTCACCTCAATGAAACGACTGCGCTATTTTTTAGTGAAGACGGTAAAAAATTAGTGAGTTCGGCAAACGACAACATGGTCATCTATTGGGATTTAATTTCATGGAAAATGCTAGACTCCCTTACTCTTTCAGATGCTGCTTTAACGATATGTGCAGGACCGAAAAACTCAAACACATTTTTAACAGGACATAAAAACGGCGCAATCTATCAATGGAACACAGCTAACTTTCGACAACCGAGCCTACTTTTTACACACGAACATGCCATTAGTAAAATCGATTGCTTTGGACAAATTATTGCTTCAGGAGACGCCGCAGGGAACGTCAAAATTTATGACCTACTAACGAATACAACAAAAATTGAAAAGTCAATCTATGTTGGTGGAATAATGGGTCTTCATTTTTACAAAGACGGTAATGGCTTGCTCACCGCCAGCCAAAATGGAAAAATCCACTTATGGAATCTCAATGATTTAAGCGAGAGCAAGGAGGTTGATGCATCCAATTATGCTTTAACCGCTTTTGATGCCAATGTCTCCAAAGATCGATTTGTGATTGCTGCACAAAATAGTGACGTGAAGGTCTATGATCTCAGTGGAAATCAGCTCTATTCCTTCAAGAGTAAAACCGGTGAATCAGAAGACCGTGAACCTGTAAAAGCTTTAAAAATAAGTCCTGACGGCAGTGCAATGGCAAGTTCTGGTTTTCAGCGCTCACCCTTACGAAAAGAAAAAGAAGACAAAAATGTAATTCGAATTTGGGATCTAAAAAGAGGAACGCTTTACAAAACGCTCGAAGGATCAGTGAATCCAATTTATTCATTTGATTTTCACCCTACTCAAAACGAATTGATCACACTTGGTGACGACAATATTATCACATTTTGGGACTTTAATTTAGCTGAAAAAAGGGGGCAATTTAGCCTTCAAGAACCTAAACGAGAAATTCCACCGATTCGAAAGCTAAACAAGGGCGGAATCGGATTGGATGATATTCAAAAAGGTCGTCGCCTTGGTAATGTTTTAAAGGATGTCGCCAATGGTAACTTGGGTGGAATTAAAGATGAATCGAAAGATATTGGTAAAACCGTCGGCGTTAATTATGCGAAACGGATGTTTAAAGAAAGGTCGATTATCAAATACTCCGAAAAAGGAACATATCTGATTACCAAACAACGAAATGATGAGATCAGGTTGTATGAATTTGAAGATGGTAAACCCGTGTATCGACAAGCTTTATTTTCTTATCAAGCTTCCATTAATCAACTACTCACATCACCAGATGAAAAATTCTTAGCCGTACTTGGCGCTGGCGACTCAGCCGTTTCAATCATTGATTTAGAGACTAAAGTGATAAAACGCAAATTATTCACAGCTGCGCCAGAAGATAATTTTCGTTTTATTTATGAAGCCAATTCCTTGGCCTTTTCGCCCGACGGATCTTTACTTGCCGTCTGTTTTAATACCGGTAAAACCTTTGTTTTCTCAACTTCCTCTTGGCAACTCGTTTTTGAAAATATTTTACCCGACAATTTGGGATATGTAGAAAGTCCATTTGTAAATTTTAGTGAAGACGGCAAATATATGGTTGTTAAATCCATGTTGGGACTAAAAAAATACAATACCTCTAATTTCGATATTTTCGGATCAGAGCCTCTTCGAATTAACGGCTATTCTGTTCCTATGGATAAACCACAAAACTATGCCATTACAATCTTTGAAGATTATATCTATTTCGAGGATCTGTTCACGAGTGAGGTTAAAAAGAGCATTCATGTCAGTCCCGAGCAAATCACTCACATCTCCATCAATCCGAAAGGATTGGTTGGTATAACCTTTAGCAGTGGACAATTTCAACTACTAGACCCCAAATCTGGAAATGAGGAAATTTTACTCGTTGGAGAAGGCGATAATTACATCTTTAAAACCGTCGAAAATTATTATAAAGTTTCCAAAGAAGGATATGATTTGGTTACTTTCCGAATCGGCAATCAAGCCTTTCCTTTCGAACAATTTGACGCTATTTTTAATCGTCCTGACCTGGTCTTACGCAAATTAAATTGCACGGATGAAGAACTGATCAGTCTTTATGAAAAAGCTTATCTCAAAAGAATTACCAAATTAGGCTTACGCCCAACCACCTCTATTTCTCTGGCGGACATCCCCAAAACTGCGCTACTAAATACGGCAGATATTCCGGCAATCACAGAGCAAAGTACGGTTTCTTTATCCATTAAATTAACCGATCGGACTAAACTGAGCAACTATAACGTATGGGTCAATAATGTTCCCGTTCATGGTAAAAATGGAAAACTAATTAGCGGAACGTCACAAGAAATTAAAGAAACGGTTTCTCTTATTCATGGACTCAATAAAATCCAAATCGCGTGTCGCAATGCAAATGGATACGAAAGTTTGATTCAGACCTTTTATGTCGAAAAAACTGGACCTAAACCTTCACGGGATTTGTATTTAATAACGATTGGAACGGCCAATTATAAGGATACACGCTATAATTTATCCTATCCCACTAAAGATGGACAAGACCTTGAGCTACTCATGCAAAGCAATACATCAGGGATCTATAATAACATTAAAACGAAAAGTTTGTACAATGAGGCAGTCACAAAAGAAAATATCGCTGGACTCTCCACTTTTCTTAACGCTTCTAAACCCAATGATGTCGTGATTATATTTGTGGCTGGCCACGGAATATTAGACGCCAATTTCGACTATTATTTTGGAACCTACGATATCGATTTCACTCAACCTAACCTGCGTGGATTGGCGTATGAAAAACTCGAACAACTCTTAGACGGCATTAAAGCCAATCGGAAAATACTCATTATGGACACTTGCCACAGCGGTGAAGTAGACAAAGAGGATGTTTTTTTTGCTGCGAATGATGAAACGCCAGAAGATGATGATGACATTGCCTTTAGAGCTGTAGGAGAAGCCGTCAAATCAGACGAAACCAAAGCGACTCCTAGTCGTTTAGCAGGTGAATTATTCAATGATTTACGCAAAGGAACAGGAGCAACAGTAATCTCATCTGCAGGGGGAGTAGAATTTGCAATGGAAAGCGCTGAATGGAAAAACGGACTGTTCACGTATTGCATGTTAAACGGACTTAAAAATAGGACGGCCGACCTAAATGGTGATGGTGTAATTATGCTACTTGAACTTCAAGCGTACGTTGTGGATAAAGTAACAGGGCTGTCACATGGACGCCAAGTGCCTAATACTCGTATACAAAATATCGAACTCGATTTCCCTATTTGGTAGGTTAATTTTACGACCGCTATACTGTATTTTATACCTACTAAATTGTGATTTAAATCCATTCACTTCCCAACAATTTCGTGTGGTTTGATAAAGTTAAGTTCACATTTCCCTAACCTTTAACTCGGTTTACAACACGTTCTTTGAGTATGAAAACCACGAATGTATACCTTACCGATAAGCGGTATAAGCAATATACTGAGCAACAGTATCATGAATTGATTAATGCGCGCCTGATTCAAGAAGGACTATTGCCAAAAAAGCGTCATTTTAGTCGAGTCTTCGACGAATCTTTCGTTTTATTTAAACCTTTGAATATTATATCAGGAGATTTTTATTGGGTTGGAAAACGAAATAAAAATAAGTATTTAGTCGTAGGCGATTGCACAGGCCATGGTATATCCGCCGCGCTCCTTTCTGTACTTGCCATTAACCTTTTTCAATATGCAATTATGACGAAAGGTTTGAAACGAACCGATCAAATTTTAAGAGAAGTTGATCGAAAATTTATTGAAAGTTTTAAAAGTGCAAAAGGAAAAAACTTTGATAATCCATGGATCGATTTATCCATTGTCTGCATTGATGAAGAAAGTAATACCTGCTATTTCTCTTCGGCTAATCGCAAACTACTCTTGGTTAAAAACAAAGAAATGCTTGTGAAAATTGGAAATCGTTATCCAATCGGTGGTTGGCAACTTGAAAAAAAGCGAAATTTTGAACCGCAAGCTTTTTCCATTGAAAAGGGAGACAAAATATTCTTAGGATCCGACGGATTTCAGGATCAAATTGGAGGTGAATCGAATAAACGGTATAAATCCAAAAAATTGCACGAATTCTTGTTCGAAAACCGCCACATCAGTCTCCTACATCTTAAGAAAAAACTAAATCACGAATTTGACACGTGGAAAGCAGGGCAGGACCAGGTAGATGACGTCTGTATTGTTGGTATAAAAATCTAACCATTGGCTTGCATTTGATCAAACTAAATATGAACGTTTACTGCCAATGGATTGAATTTAACCTCTCAATTAATTGGGAATCACCAGCAAGGGGAGTTTTGTGCGAACCGCCATATAACTGGTATGACTTCCTTTAAAAAAAGCTTCAAAAAAACCAAGTCTATGCGGAATCATCACGAGCAATTCAGCAGGATATTCAGCCAAGCCCATCTCTATTCCGTCGCCTACACGTTGAGAAATAACATAACGATAAGAATGGTTCACAGTACTTAAAATACGCCCTATCTTTCGCTCTAGTATTTTACGCTTCTCTTCCGATTCGGCTGCCATAATGTGCATAACGACTAATTTTGATCCCGTAAGCTTCACAAAATCTTTCAATTGACTCAATGAATTATCTGGGTCTAAAATAGATGGTTCGCACGCAAAGGAAACCGTCTTAATGGGCACATAAACTGCATTATCAGGCACAACAAGTAAAGGAAATTCCATCAATTTAATCGCATCCGTGGTCGTATTCCCAAATAATTTATAATCCGTTAAGTTATTTTCAATGCCCATCACGACAAGATCGGCTCCTTTTTCATTCATGAACGCTTGCAAACTGTCAATGGTATCATCCTTACCAAGTTCCCATGAAACTTCAATTTGAAACGCTCCTTCAATTTTAGCTTTTAATTCGTTTAATTGATTTTCACTCTTCTCCTTGAGGTTTTGCATGCTCGTCGCTGATACCAGCGAATTATTGGCGTGTACGCTTAACTTAAACACATTGAATAAAACAAGATTAGCAGCAATATCTTTTGCCAAATGAGCCGCATAATTAACAGCATTGGCGGCAACTTCTGAATGGTCTGTAGCAACAAGTATCGTTTTCATCTTCGTGTATATTTATACACGAAGTTCGACTTTTTATTGATACAAAGAAATGATTATGATCAGTTATAGTCCTATTTAAACGTAAACCTCAGTGGCCCGAGCAATTTACTTGAGAATACTATCGGCATCTACTTCAGGACCGAGGGTAAAATAATTTGCATTTGCAAAGATCCGCTGAAAATCAACCCACTCTTGATCAATTTCTAGATAGGTTTCATAGGCAGAAAGATATTTATCATTGAACAATTTTAATTCTTTATCACTCCACTCACTGTCCGGTTTTGACATAGGTTCGGCCAGTTGAACAATGTATTTATCCAATATCTTTTCGACAATACCCACCCATTTATGAGTCAACTTGTCAAATTCAGACTTCTTCTCCCACCGTTTATCTTGATACAAAACCATAGCTTTCCGCAAGTCAAAAATAAGCGACCTGCACAGATTAATTGTAAGATTAAACTCCGTCAAGGCCGCGTCTTCTTCGTCTAATGCCGTAAACGAGTTAAAGTGCGCATCAATCTGAATGATATAACCGAAAACACCGTCAAAATAAGTAACTGCATCTGTCGCTTCTCCATTGGAAAGCGTTCGTGCATTTTCTTTAAAATCATCTACCCCGCTCTCATATGAAGGATCCCCATAATTCAATTCGATAACACCCTCTATTTCAAAATCATTGGCTACTGCAAATTCATATTGAAAGGCAACCCAATCCTCATCAACAACAAGATAGCGGTCATAAGCGACTAAATAACGTTCATACAATTGATGGTTTTCTTCAACCCATGTATCGTCAGTTCGTGAAAGTGGTTCCGACAGTTCAATTAAATAATTTTTAACGAGGTTTTCAACTTCATCTAACCAATTCAGCGTTTTTATCTCTAATCGTGACCGAAGAGGCCAAGATTGATTTTCGTAATTTTTCAATGCGCTTCTTGTACGCCCAATCCGCTCTAAGCAGCGATCGGAAGTCGCGTTAAAATCACTCACCGGTGAATTTTGTTCGTCTAGCTCGTCAAATAAGAGCAAATCATTTTCGGCCAATATCATTCCTGCCAAGCAACCTCGAAAATAATTCAACCCTGACTTGGCGTCACCATTTTCGAAACTTACCAAAGCCAATTCGAATTCTTCTATCGTCGTTGAAGTCTTTTCTAAAGCCCCCTCATCCTGTGCATGAACCATTCCGGCTACAAACAAGATCAATACTAGCACTACATTTTTCATCCCTAAATACATTAAAATCGTGTTGAGAAAAGACAAGGTCTAATCCTACCCCATTAACAATTTCCGCAAGCTTACTTTTTCTTGAATAATTCCGTGCAAATCATCTATTGAAACACGCACTTGCTCCATGGTATCACGGTCGCGAATCGTAACCGTTCGATCCACCAATGATTCTTGATCCACCGTAACAGCAAACGGAGTTCCAATCGCATCTTGACGGCGATAGCGTTTACCGATATTATCCTTTTCGTCGTATTGACAATTAAAATCAAGTTTTAAACCGTCTATTATTTCACGCGCCATTTCAGGCATGCCGTCTTTTTTCATTAAAGGTAAAACAGCTACTTTATAGGGCGCCAATGCAGGCGGAATAGACATCACTTTTCGAGTTGTGCCATCTTCCAAAGTTTCCTCTTGGTAGGATTGCGAAAGAACCGCCAAAAACATCCGGTCTAAACCAATCGAAGTTTCCACAACATAAGGAATATAAGATTCATTCGTCTCAGGATCAAAATAACGTAATTTTTTACCCGAATGTTTCTCATGTTGTTGCAAATCAAAATCGGTACGAGAATGAATTCCTTCCAATTCTTTAAAACCCATTGGGAAATTGAATTCAATATCTGCCGCAGCATTCGCATAATGCGCCAATTTAATATGATCGTGAAAACGATAGGCATTGTCTGCAAAGCCTAAGGCCTTATGCCATTTCATGCGATAATCTTTCCAATAGTCATACCATTTCATCTCCTCGCCTGGACGAACAAAAAATTGCATCTCCATTTGCTCAAACTCGCGCATTCTAAAAATAAATTGGCGCGCTACAATCTCGTTACGAAAAGCTTTACCAATCTGTGCAATTCCGAACGGAACCTTCATTCGACCCGATTTTTGAACGTTTAGGAAGTTAACAAAAATACCTTGCGCCGTTTCAGGTCGTAAATAAATTTTTGCCGACTCACCCGAAACTGAACCCAATTCAGTTGCAAACATGAGGTTAAATTGTTTAACATCCGTCCAATTTTTAGACCCACTTAAAGGGCAAGCAATTTCCAGATCTTCAATTAATTTTTTAAGATCGTCCAATTTTTCATTCTCCAAGGCATCACGCATGCGATCTTCGATTCCCTTAATCTCAGTTTCGCGGCGTAAAACATTTGGATTGGTGGCTCTAAACTCAACCTCGTTAAAAGCATCCCCAAAACGTTTCAACCCTTTCTCAACCTCCTTATCTATCTTCTGGCGAATCTTTTCAATGTGGTCTTCAATTAGTACATCAGCCCTATATCTTTTCTTCGAATCTTTATTGTCAATCAAAGGATCGTTAAAGGCATCAACGTGGCCAGAAGCCTTCCATACTTCAGGCGCCATGAAAATTGCAGCATCTAATCCTACAATATTTTCATTCATTTGCACCATTGATTTCCACCAATAATTTTTGATATTATTTTTTAGCTCGGCACCCAATTGACCGTAATCATAAGTTGCGCTTAACCCATCATAAATTTCACTCGACGGAAATACAAAACCGTATTCTTTCGCGTGACCAATTATATCCTTTAAATTATCCTCGTTTGTTGCCATTTTAATCCTTTTTTAAAAACCGAAGCTTTGCGTAGGTTTTATATATTATTCTGCCACAAATATACGTGAATATTCGTTTTGCTATGCTGACAGGGAAGATTATGCGCTAAATTAGCCTGTACGATTTTTATAATTCTTTGCGCTTTCTTTGTGAAGGTTGTGCCTTCTTTATGAACTTTGTGGTTAAAAACCAATAAAATAGAACGCAGAAAAACACAGATTCTTCGAAACGCAGATTTACACTGATTTTTTTTACTGTTTCAAACATTCAACCCAGCAGCTCTCGATACATCCGTCAGCTGACGGACACTCGCTTTGACTTTTGAAGCGCATTAATTATTAAACCCTTTGCTACCTTCGCGGTTAAAAATAGCAATCCGAAAATGTTATTTTGACAAGGAAATCTTTTCGGATTAACCACAAAGAACACAATGGTTTTCGCGAAGGTCACTAAGGGTTTTTATGAGAATTCGTTCAACGCGATACACGTAGCACCTAATTTGAATTTTAAATGATCCTTTTTTTTGGGCAATTTTTTTTCAACTCGCTTAAAGAAAGCGAGTTGAAAAAAACCGGGCTCTCCGCACTCGCTTTTTAGCGCATTAAAAATGAGCTAAAAGAGCTCAATCAATTGCTCCTATCCCTATCGCGGCAGCCATTAAACAATACATTCACCCTTTTCACGCCATTTATCCGTGGTTTTATACGTTTAATACTACGGATAATTTCGTTTTTAGTCCATTTTTTGCTCACCTTTACCTATAAAAAAACAGATGCTTTCCCAAATGCCTGCTATCGCCTATAAACATCAACTTCGCAAGTCGTGTAAAACCCTGCTCAGCCGCATTGGTTTATTTGCGCGCTTAAACCAAGTGCAACACGTTTGTAATTCGTCAACAGGTCAAACGTGTTTTTTAATTCATTATATTAGTGGCACAATAACATATAAAAGGGATAAACGCTATCTCGGCTGAGCCGAGATAGCGTTTATTCAATTGTTATCTGCAATTCAAAAAAAACTAAATTACGAGTAAAAAACACCTGATAAATCAACGGATTTTGATTATTCTCGCAAATCAATGTTAAAAATACTTTACATTAAGTAAAATATTATTACCTTTGCGTAAATATTACTTTACTTATTATGGAAAATATGACAACACAAGAAAAAAGACCTTTGGTATTTTTGACAATAGATATCTTAACCTTTTCAATGTATTTTAGTATCCTTTTGAATTTTTATGAGGAGTACATAATCTCAATGGGAGAACTACCTTTTTGGGGTACATCAATATTAGTTTTGATTCCATTAATGATTGCATCAAGAATAATTCTTTATGTTCTTTATAGTATTTTCAATACTCTAATCACGAAAGAAAAGGAAGAAAAATTCCTCATAGATGAATTAGGGGAAATAATAAAACTAAAAGCATCACGTAATTTCAGCAAAACATTTATGCTTGGCTTTGTTCTAACTATGATATTACTTGTTATAGGTATCTCAATTCCTTTTATGTTTAAAATGTTTTTCTTTTCTATATTTTCTGCATTCATAGTGCAAAATATATCAGAATACTATTACGCAAAAAAAGGAATCTAAGATGAAAGACTGTAATATAAACACAACCATTAGGACATTGCGATTTCTTAATAATGAGATGACTCAAAAAGAATTAGCAGACAAGGTTGATGTTACAAGACAAACGATTGCTTCCATTGAAAAAGGCAAGTACTCACCTTCTCTTGAATTGGCTTTCAAAATTGCTTTGGTTTTTAACAAACCATTAGAAGAAGTATTTACATATAATCAAAAATAAGATGAAAGATATTCCAAATACCAAATTACAAAAGAATGCTTTAACAGCAGGGCTACTTTATTTAGTAATTATTGCAGTAGGCATGTATGCATTTGTTTATGCTCTACCACAAATAAAAGTTGACGGAGATATTGCAAAAACAGTTGTTAACGTTAAAAATAATTCTCTATTATTCCGAATAGGCATAATTAGTATTATGACAATGAATGTAGCAAGTATTTTACTTGTGTTATCTCTTTATAAACTGTTGTCTATTGTAAATAAAGGATTGGCTATGAGTATGCTCTCTTTATTATTAATTGGTGCAGGAATATCTTTACTAAATGAGATTAATCACTTCGCTATGATTATAGTTAATGATTTGGGAAACTATTCATTAATTGAAAAACAAAATCTTACTCATCTTTTTGCAGAAATGCAAAAACACGGTAGTTATATAGCAGTAATATTTTGGGGACTTTGGCTCTTTCCTTTAGGTTGGCTGATTTTTAGTTTAAAAACCTCTATTTCAAAATTTATTGGAATTATGTTAATAGTTGCAGGTATTGGCTATGTTTTAGACTCTTTTTTCTTGTTTACATACCCGGAAATGAAAGTGCCATCAATATCTGATTACACTTTCATAGGCGAATTTTTACTGACTATATGGTTACTAATTAAAGGAAAAAATATTGCACAATTAGTTCAAAAAAATCAAGCTATATAGAAAATAATAATGAATGCCGTGAAGACAAATATTTTAATTCTTAGAACTAATATTAAGACCAAGAAAAGAGTAAAAATCATTAAACATATTTTCAATAATCATCCGAGTATTATTAATTGGTCAATAGATACAGAAGATATTGATAATGTTTTAAGGATTGAAGCAACTGAAAATATAGACGAAAAAGATGTTATTACTATTCTAAAATTAACAGGTTTCTATAGTGAAAACTTAAATTCCTAATTAATAAAATTGAACCCTGAAACTCCTAATAAAAAAGGAGATAATAAAGAATAGTACTATTAGTATTTAAAACAACAAATTATGAAAAAATCAAATCACATTAAAGTTTTATGTTTAACAATGTTATTTATGGCATTCAACATATCATCAAACGCACAAAATCAATCAACTAATAACAATGAGTGGAAACTAATTAAACAAAAGAAAAAAGGAGATGGATGGCAGCTGTATAAAAGGAAACTATCGGATTCTAAATTTCAAGAGGTTAAAATAGTCGGAAAAATAAATAGTTCTATGCAAAAAGCACAAACAAGCTCAATGGAGTTTTTTGTAGATTCTACTGCCTATATATCTAAAAAAGGTAAATCGCTTGGTTGGTTTAAAATTTTTAAACATACAGAAGATGAAATAGAGCTCTATTCATTTATGAAGGGTAACTTTTTGACCAAAGACAGAGATGTTTTAGTACGTTACAAAACATATGAGGATTCTGCTGGAAATGCAATGGGAGTAAAGTGGCATCATATAGAAAAAGAAGGTTATGAAGCAACCGATACAGTAATCAGAATGCCAGTAGATATAGGGAACTGGCGATTTGACAAGCTTGATTCAGAGAGCTGTATGGCAACAATGACGTTTCAGTTTCATCCAGGTGGAAACCCTCCTACTTGGTTGGTTAATATGATTGTTAAATATTATGCGCCACACGAACTTGAGCACCTAAGAAGCATTTGTAAAAATGAGTAACAAATAAAAAAAGCAGATAACACTATATAAAAATAATAGCGGTTTTAGTGCTGAATTCAAAGTTAGTATCTTTGATGAAGTTTAGTGCTAAATTGAAAGGTGAGTACCTTCAATCCCGCTACTATTCTTATACAAACCGTTAACAACTATCACATTGTCACTCAAAAAAAACTTGACATTGGTGCGAATTTGACGTATATTTACACCAAAATGTTGTTATGTCAAGACAAAGTATTTCTTTTACAGGGCCAAATGAAGAGTGGCTCAAGGCTCAAGTGGAAGCCCAAGAGTACTCTAGCAAAAGTGAATTAGTAAATGACTTGATTCGTCAAGCTAGAAAACAACAAGCCAAAATTGATTGGGTTGCTGCTAAATTAGAACAAGCGGAAAAAAGTGGAATCACTAATGATTCTAAGGAACAAATTCTTGCTGAATCCAAGAAGCAAATGAATGATTAAATACGTTTTAAGCGAATCGGCCAAAGAAGATTTGATAAAGATTCATCAATACGGAACTAAAAGGTTTGGTGAAAAACAAGCTGATAAATATTTTAATGAGTTCTTTGACTACTTTGAATCAATTACAAAAAACCCATTTGCTTTTGAATCTGTGGACTACATCAGAAAAGGATACAGGAAATGTGTTTGTGGGGTAGATACGATCTACTTTCGCATTTCGAATGATACAGTTCAAATAATAGCTGTAATAGGAAAGCAAGACATTGATAAATTGAAAAACAGCTGGTAACAAAAAATAAAAATTACAGCGAAGCTGTTCGGCATAAAATGCCTATTTTTTTTCAAACGTTGTGCGTGACCGACCACTAGCGGTTTGACGGATCCGTGCACTTCGGCAGCGCTCAGCACAGGTGGAGCCATTTTCAATCACTATGTGTAATCCGTCAGCTGACGGAAGGTGCTTATTTGGGATTGATTGTTGTTTTGAGCACTATCCTGTTTTCATTAAAATTTTACTTTTTTATTCTGTTTTCTTTATTTTCATGTCCTTTTTTAATCTAAATCATTGATTATTTAGCTTTTACTAAAATTCAAGCAATGGTTTTCCAGCTCGTATTATACAAGAATTATGAAGAGTATAGACCCCAAAATTTTAAAAGCTTACCTGAGGAAACTCGGCTTTATTTGGCCAGAAGTGCATACTTACGTAAAATCATTTTTAAGTTACCTGAGCAACTTTATTTATTCTAATCATCAAATTTATTCTTCCAATTATAAAGTGTTGCAGTAGAAACATTGTACTCTCGTGAAGCTTTTGATACTCCATGCTCATCAACATAAAGAAGAATCTCTTCCTTCTCTTTTTGACTCCATTTTC
>Ga0222659_1000576_pt1 | contig 20460 bp, 14 predicted proteins | sample AntAcemetagen547_FD_179850 | JGI IMG/M metagenome (GOLD analysis project Ga0222659, IMG submission 179850) | Saline water microbial communities from Ace Lake, Antarctica - #547 | ecosystem: Environmental > Aquatic > Non-marine Saline and Alkaline > Saline | place: Antarctica: Ace Lake...
CCGATGTCCATACTTTTTTAAAGACCTCTTCTATCCCCATTGAAATCAATCTTTCTGAAGAGGTTGGAATTCTCATCAATGGTGGCTGCTCGGTGATGACCTTTTTTGGACACGCCAGTTCCGACGGGTTCGATCAAACCATCGATAATCCCAATAACTACGAATGGAATGGGAAGTTTCCTTTCCTTTTGGGGAATGGATGCTATACAGGAGATTACCACGGGCTTGGCTCGGGAAGCACGTCAGAACAATATACTATCCTCCAAGAAAAAGGAGTAATCGGATTTTTAGCATCTACAGAGCTAGGGTTCGAGGCTTCTCTAAATGACTACAGCAGAAAGTTTTACCGAAACCTTTCCATTGAAAATTATGGAGGAACGGTGGGTGAACACATTCGCCGAACCATTCGCGAGATTCAAGCCCAGAACAGCCCCGATAATCTCTTTGTGATCAATACCACTTTGGGAATGTCCCTTCAGGGTGACCCATCCGTCGTGATCAACTCTTGGCCAAAGCCTGATTTGAGTATAAGTGCTCAAGATATTTTCTTCACACCGTCAGAGATTACCGCCGAGACAGACAGTTTTACTGTAAATATGGTGGTGACCAATATCGGGAGAGGCACGTACCAGACTTTCTCAGTGACACTCGAACATGAAACTCCCGAAGGCGTTGGTGATTCCATTTACGTAAGAACCTTGGAAGGACTTCTTTACAAAGACACGGTGAAGATTAATTTGCCAGTCGATGTGCAGTTTGGTCTTGGCTTACACCGATTCAATGTGTTGGTAGACATTCCTAGTAGTGATGTGGAAGAGCTGGAGGGATTTGAAACGGTGAACAACCAAGTTTTTGATCGGCAACTCTTCATCTCAAATGGTGGTGTCGTCCCTGTTTATCCCTATCGTTTTGCAGTAGTAGACGAAAACCCAGTGAATCTGCGCGCCTCCACGGGTGATCCTTTAGCGGAAGCGGCGACCTACCGAATAGAAGTAGATACCACAGATACTTTTGACAGTCCAGGATTTCTTTTCACCGAAATCACTCAAACGGGCGGTGTTCTGGAGTGGGAGCCTTCGCTCAATTACTCGGATAGTTTGGTGGTGTATTGGCGTTGTGCCACATTGGGCGATGACGAAATCAACTGGCGCGAAAGTTCCTTTCAATACATTCCAGAGAGACGTGGCTGGGGCCAGGCGCATATTTTCCAATTTGAGAACAATAGCCTCTCCCAAAAAGAATTCAATCGAGCTGAGCGCCAAATTGATTTCTCCTCTGGATCAGCGCGAATCACAAACAACGTTTTGGGAAATTCGACCTCCTTTCAGAACGAAGTATTGCTAAATACCAGTGTCGTGGAATACGGGCTTTGTTTCGGGACTCCATCCGTTCATTTGGTGGTTTTCGATCCCATTACTTTTGATGCTTGGGGTACGAACTACAACAATCAAAATCCTCAAAATGTATTTGGCAATGCCAATGAAACTAGCTGTCGGCAGAGGGTAGAATACTTCTTCATTTTCAGGCAGAATGACACTGATCAGATGCAAGCTCTCGCGGACCTGCTGCTTTCTGATGTTATCCCCGATGGTCATATCGTAGTGCTCTATTCGGCGCGGTATATCAGTTATGATGATTGGGATCAAACTCCAGATATTTACGAAGCGTTCTCTTCTATGGGAGCTGGTATTATCGGTTCGGAGATGGCTCAGGACAGTGTTCCATATTCGCTCATTGCCCGAAAGGGAGACCCCGACTTTGCTTTTGAACTCTATGGAAATGCCATAGATGATGTGCTTAGCAATATTGTCGATGTTCCCGCATCGGGAAATTCGGGCTTGATGGTGTCACCACGCATTGGGCCTACGAGTGATTGGGGTACTTTAAGCTGGCAAAATTTTAGTCTCGAGTCCACTCCAGGTGATACTTCGAGGGTCTCCATAATTGGAATAAAACCAAACGGTGTGAAGGAGGAAATCCTTGAAAGCCCTTACGCTGAAGTCGCCAACTCGCTCAGCAATATCGGGGCTGTTATTTCTCCTCAGGAGTATCCTTATCTGGAACTTCAGATCTTCTCGAAAGATGAAGAAACTCAAACCCCACGTCAGGTAGATCGCTGGCATGTCTTGTATGATGAGGTAACAGAATTGGCCGTGAACCCCAATCGGTTTTTTGCTTTCTCAGGAAATGAGGTCGCGCAAGGTGCCGAAGGGTTTTTGTCCGTGGCCATTGAAAATATTTCGATGACCAATTCTGATAGTCTCTTGATTCGGTATTGGGTTGAAGACTCAGATCGCAATGAGATTGAAATTCCTTATCCCATCCGAGATTCACTTCTAATCGGAGAGGTTTTGATTGACACCGTCTTTTTTGATACGCGCTTCCTTCAGGGGGAAAACACCCTTTGGGTAGAAGTCAACCCGCTCGATGCGGAGACTGGAATGACACATCAGCCCGAACAGACGCGTTTCAACAACATACTTCGAATTCCTTTCGTGGTGACTAGCGATGAGGAGAATCCGATTCTCGATGTCACCTTCGACGGAATTCACATTATCAATGGAGAAGTGGTTTCTCCAAATCCCGAAGTGCTGATAGCGCTCAAAGATGAGAACCCCTTCCTCATTATGGATGAGCCTGCCGACACTTCCCTTTTTAAAGTATTCATAGCCGCTCCTGGCACGAATCTAAGGCGTGTATACTTCACCAATCTCCTAGGTGAGGAAGAGATGCAATTTATTCCAGCTGAGAATGAGAAAAATCGAGCAAAGATTTTTTATCGACCAGATTTGAAGCTGAACGGCGATTACAAAATGCTTGTCCAGGCCAGCGATAAGTCTGGAAATTCCTCGGGTAATGCCGATTTCGAAATTGACTTTGAAGTGGTGAAAGAGTCGACCATTACCGAAGTCCTCAATTATCCGAATCCATTTTCGACAAGCACCCAATTCATATTTACCCTTACTGGAGATGAAGTCCCAGATGAGTTCAAGGTTCAGATCATGACGATCTCTGGGAGAGTTGTCAGAGAAATCATGCAAGACGAATTCGGCCCGATTCGAATAGGGCGAAACCGATCGGCCTACCGCTGGGATGCGCGTGACGAATATGGTGACCGTCTGGCGAATGGTGTTTATCTCTACCGCATTATTGCCAAAATAAACGGCGAAGACATCATGCTGCGCGACGGTGGCGGCGCCCAGTATTTTGAGCAAGGGTTTGGGAAGATGGTTCTCTTCCGGTAGTTCATAATTCTTGTCGATGAGCTCTTCGCTCTAAACCATCTGAATTCGGGGAATTCGACGCCAAACTTTCTTATTTTTGCCCAACGAAAAAAACACCATTCATGGATCAATACGATGTGGTAATTATTGGCTCCGGCCCCGGAGGTTATGTTTGTGCCATTCGCTGTGCTCAATTGGGCATGAAGACGGCAATCATTGAAAAATATTCTACCCTTGGCGGGACTTGTCTCAATGTAGGCTGTATTCCCTCCAAGGCGCTTTTGGACTCATCTGAGCATTACTTCAAAGCGCTTCACGAATTTGCGGAGCACGGTATCGAGTTGAAAGATCTGAAGGTCAACTTGCCTCAGATGATAAAACGCAAGGCCGAAGTAGTGGATCAAACTACTAAGGGAATCGACTTCTTGATGAAGAAGAACGACATTACCGTTTTGCACGGAATGGGATCCTTCATCGATAAAGAGACGGTTAAGGTATCTTCCGACGAAGGCGATAAAGAGATTAAAGCAAAGCGAATTGTGATTGCTACGGGTTCGAAGCCAAACTTCTTTCCAGGTATGGAGCCCGACAAAGACCGCATCATCACAAGCACAGAGGCATTGGAACTTCTGGAAGTGCCAAAGAAAATGGTAGTCGTGGGCGGTGGAGTAATCGGTCTCGAGCTTGGATCAGTATACGCCAGATTAGGTTCGGAGGTGACTGTAGTGGAATTCACTGACGGCATTATTTCGACCATGGATCGCACCCTTGGAAAAGAGTTGGCCAAGGTTCTGAAGAAAGAAGGAGTCAAATTCAACTTTAACCACAAGGTTCAGAAAGTTGAGAATACCGGCAAAGGAGTAAAAGTAACGGCTCTCGATAAGAAGGGCGCCGAAGTGACTTTCGAAGCAGATTACTGTTTGGTTTCTGTTGGCCGAAAGCCATACACACAAGGATTAGGTTTGGAGAATGCAGGTTTAACGACCGACGACAGAGGAAGAATCGATGTGAATGACCAGCTCAGAACCAAAGTCGATAATATTTACGCCATTGGCGATGTGGTGCGTGGAGCAATGCTGGCTCACAAAGCCGAGGAAGAAGGCGTTTTGGTAGCCGAAGTAATGGCTGGTCAAAAACCACATATCAATTACAAGCTCATTCCGAATGTGGTCTACACATGGCCAGAAGTGGCGGGAGTAGGCTACACCGAAGAAGAACTTAAAGCCGACGGAAAAGAATACAAAACAGGTACTTTCCCTATGCGTGCCCTAGGAAGAGCGAGAGCGAGCGGAGACACTCATGGATTGGTTAAAATCTTAGCCGATAAGGAAACCGATGAAATTTTGGGTGTCCACATGATCGGCCCTCGTGTGGCCGATTTGATATCAGAAGGAGTAGTGGCGATGGAATACCGAGCCAGTGCTGAGGACATCGCTCGCATGAGCCATGCCCACCCGACTTATTCTGAAGCGGTGAAGGAAGCTGCACTCGCGGCTACCGAAGACCGTGCGATGCACATTTAAAGGAAACATGTACTTCCGATTCTTGTTAAAGTCCATATGAAAAAGAAAGTAGGCGTTTTGTTGATTAACCTTGGGACTCCCGATAGTCCAAAGGTGGGTGATGTGAGAAGGTACCTCACGGAATTTCTCAATGACCCTCGGGTAATTGATATTCCTACAGTGCTCAGAGCCATATTGGTGAATGGGATTATCGTTCCATTTCGAGCGCCGAAATCTGCCAAGATCTACAAACAACTTTTTGATTTGAATGGCGGTAAATCACCGCTATTGGAATACGGCTACAAAGTGAGAGACATCTTGCGCGAGCGACTGGCAGGTCATGCCGACGTGGAGCTTGCCATGCGTTATGGGAAGCCGAGCTTAGACGAAGTAGCTGAGAAAATGGACAAGGCTGGTTACGATCGAATCATCGTTTTCCCGCTTTTTCCTCAATACGCTTCTGCCTCTACTGGCTCTGCTTTAGAGAAAGCAATGAAACTTATCCGAAAGTGGTATGTCATTCCCGAAATAGAAATTATTTCTCAGTTTTACGACCACCCTGGATACATCAATACGGTAGTTGACCAAGCCAAAAAGCACGATTTAAAAGAGTACGACCACATCCTCTTTTCTTATCACGGTTTGCCAGTAAGGCAAGTCAACAAAATCTACGAGGACAAAAAATGCTCCAACCACAGTTGCGAGAACGAAATCAATGATGAGAATCGCTTTTGCTACAAAGCGACATGTTACGCTACTACCCGCTTGATAGCCGAGAAGATGGGAATCACCGAAAAGGATTACACGGTTTGTTTTCAATCCAGGCTCGATAAGAAATGGCTTGAGCCATTTTCTGACAGTGTGGTCGAAGAATGGGGAAAGAAAGGTGCTAAGAAGCTATTGGCTTTTTCTCCAGCTTTTGTGGCTGATTGCTTGGAAACCAGTATCGAGATTGGAGATGAATACCAAGAGATTTTCGAAGAGTTCGGCGGAGAAAAGGTTCAACTGGTGGAGAGTCTCAACGACCACCCGATGTGGATTGAGACGATGGAATCTATGATAAAAGAACGACTCTGATTGGCGTATAGCTGGCATAAAGAAATCCTGACTCAAGGTGAGAGCGATCAAACTTTGAGAAGAATTATTACGCTTTCGTCTCATTACAGTCACTTCGCTCTTTACCTCACCGAATCGGCTGATTTCACATTTTATGCAGGAGCGAAAAGAACAATCTCCCTCGCGCAATCTGCGGGTGCCTTTGAGGCTCTTAAAGTTTTTCAAGGAGAATCTGCTCGCGAAGTTTGTGGATTCTTGGGGTACGACCTCAAAAACGATTTAGAAAAACTTACATCAGAAAATTCTGATTGCTTAGATACTCCTGCAGCTTCTTTTTTCGAAGCCGAATTAAGGGTGAAATTCCAAAATGGTATTCTGTCTTGTGATGCCTCCGATGCTCAGAAGGGAGAACAGTTCGTAGCGTTTTTAGATAATTCAGAGCCCGTTGGTAACGAACAATTTGATGTATTTCCAAAGCCCTCCACTTCGGAGCAAGAATACCTCTCTGCTGCCAATTCATTCAAGGACCACCTCCAACGGGGAGATATTTACGAGGCAAACTACTGCATTCAATTTACAGCAGATTGTCCCGATTTCAATCCTTATTCTGGATTTTATGCCCTTTGGCAAAAAACGGAAGCTCCCCTATCAGTCTTTGCCAAGCTGGGAGATTTCTTCGTCATGTCTGGTTCGCCTGAACGCTACATGAAAAGAGAGGGAGACCGACTTATTTCTCAGCCAATCAAGGGAACAGCTAAGCGATCTATCGACCCGATATTGGATGAAAAGTCCAAAGCCGAACTTCCGCTCGACCCCAAGGAGCAGAGCGAAAACGTAATGATCGTCGATCTGGTTAGAAACGATCTATCGAAGGTTGCCTCTCGCGGATCAGTCCATGTCTCGGAGTTATTTGGGATTTATTCCTTTAAAACCGTTCACCACTTGATCAGCACTGTCGAGGCTGAGCTTAGAGAGGGCTTAGATTCTTGGGATGCCATCAAGGCTACCTTCCCAATGGGGTCGATGACGGGCGCGCCTAAAATCAGCGCGATGAAACTGATCGATAAGTATGAGAATTTTAAACGAGGAGCTTATTCAGGGGGCTTCGGTGTAATGCACCCCAACGGAGATTTTGATTTTAACGTTTTGATTCGCACCTTGTTTTTTGAAAACAACACCGAGAAATTGGTCTTTGGAGTGGGGAGTGCCATCACAATTCAGGCTGACCCTATGAAGGAATACCGAGAATGCTTACTTAAAGCTGAAGCCTTGATGCAGAGTCTTCGAAAACCACAAAATGAACTTAGAGGAGAAATTCAAATCTAATCTTGATCGACTGGGTATTCCCGAAGGGGAGTCTGTTCTGATTGCAGTAAGCGGGGGTGTAGATTCTGTAGTGCTCTTGAATCTCTGTCAGAAAGCTGGCTTAAAGCCAATGGCTGCCCACGCCAATTTTAAGCTTCGGGATCAGGAGAGTGAGGCAGATGAAGCTTTTGTAAAAGCCAGTTGTCAAGCCTTGAATGTTCCTGTTTTCACCAAAACGCTTTCACTCAAGGAACAGTCAAGTGATATTCAAGGTCAAGCCAGAAAGCTCCGTTACCATTGGTTTTCGGAACTCATGGAAGAAAATATCATCCGATTTATTTTCACCGCTCACCATTTGGACGATCGATTGGAAACGTTCTTTATCAATTTTCTACGCGGCACAGGTTTAAAAGGATTAAAGTCTATTCCCGAACAGAATTTCCGCATTTACCGTCCGCTTCTTCCTTATCGAAAGGCAGAACTGATTGCCTACGCCAAAGAAAATAGAATCGAATGGAGAGACGATGCGTCAAACGAGAAGGACGTATATCTCCGAAACCGAATCAGACAGCAAATGATTCCTGTTATGGAAAGTTTAGGTGAGAACGCCGCAGAACTAGCCAGTCGATCATTGGAGTTTTTGGCGGAAGCCGATACCTATTTTAAAAGAGCCGCAGGAAAGTTCATGGCCAAACTCGAATCGGATGGTTTCGTTTGCGAAATTTGTGATGCCGATTGGGACTCCCTTTTTGACCACCCTCCTTTGCACAAGTACGTTTTCGAAGAATTGGGTTTTGAGGCGAGTCAACTGGAGCCATTGGAAAATCTCAAAACCAGCGCTTCGGGAAGAAAAGTCATCGGAAAAAGATTCACGGCGTTTCGAGATCGCGGAGGATATGTCCTTAAGATAAATGTGAATCAAGTGACCGACTCCGTGTTTATTGAAGACCCTTTAGGAGGGGAAATGATGCAGCCCATCGCTTTGAGCTGGAGAAAAGAGGACGCACCCGTCGAGTTCAAAGTCGGCCCATCCGAGGCTTGGTTATCTGCCGAAAAAACTCGATTTCCATTGGAAATAAGATTGTGGCAAAACGGAGATAGATTTGTTCCATTTGGGATGAAGGGCAGCAAAAAAGTGAGCGATTACTTAATTGATGCCAAGGTGTCCGTTCCCGAAAAGGAGCGCACATTTGTTCTGGTATCTGGAGGCGAGATTTGTTGGCTAATAGGCCACCGAATTGACGATCGATTTAAGGCGGACTCTACGAAATCGGAGATCATTCATTTCAAGATCCAGTGAATACCACAAAAAGAAACAACGAAGCTTTTGGCTTGTATCTCCTTCTGGGAGGGTTGTTCATTACCGCGCTCATCACTTGTAATTTGATAGCCAATAAGTTTGTGACTGTTGATCTCGGCTTCAAAGTATTTACTATTTCAGCGGGAGTTCTGCCTTATCCCATTACATTTCTACTCACCGATATTCTCTCGGAGATCTATGGTCGAAAGAAAACAAACGCCGTTGTTTATACTGGTTTTGCCGCTTCGCTTTTCGTATTGATGATGCTTTATCTTGGTAGCCTGTTCCCTTCCATTGAAGAGTCTCCCGTAAACGATGATTATTACAATACGGTATTTCAAAATTCATGGAGAATCATCTTAGCTTCTATGGTAGCTTACCTTACCGCTCAGCTGGTTGATGTGCGTCTTTTTCACTTTTGGAAAAAGTTGACAAAGGGCAAAAAACTTTGGCTCAGGAATAATGCGTCCACCATACTTTCACAATTTGTCGATACTACTTTGGTCGTTTTGGTTTTGTTTATAGGGGTACTTCCTTTTGGAACTATTGGAGACTTTATCCTCGATGGTTGGCTTTTCAAAGTCCTTGTGGCTCTAGTCGATACCGCTTTTATTTACTTTTTCATTTGGTTGATCAGGAGCCGTTTTAAATTAAAAGAGGGAGAAGAAATAGATTTTCTATCATAGGATTCAAACAATGATTTCGGATAGATTGAACAAAAAATCAAAAAAAGGTAGCTTTGACTCTGCTAAAATCACACCTTCACGCATGTTGAAAATCAAAGCATCGATAGTACTTTTCTTTTTTGTGGCCCTTTCGGTTCACGCACAGATTTACGATCCTGTCAAGTGGACTTTTGAGGTAGAAAGCACAGGAGACAATACGGCTGACTTGGTCTTCTCTGCTACGATAGAAGAAGGCTGGCATGTATATGCTACTACGCTTCCATCGGATATGGGGCCAATCCCGACATCGGTTACACTCGATGAAAGTTCCGATTTCAAAACGGCTGGAGAGTTAAAGGGAGGAAAGTTCAAGACGGAGTTCGATCCGAATTTCGATATGGATCTGAATTATTACGACAGCGAAGCCGTTTTCCGACTGCCCATTGAGCGAATTTCTAGTATTGATTTCATCGCTACTGGCTACCTCACCTTCATGGTGTGCAACGACGAAATGTGTCTTCCACCTGATGACATAGATCTCGCTATGAAAGTGGAAGGGGCGAAGGCAGCGCGAGAAGGAGAGGTGAAGTCAAAGCCTGCTTTGGCACCCATTTCGATTCAACCCATTACAGAATCCGAAATTCTCGAGCCGGTTAAATGGAGTTTTTTCGTAGAAGACGAAACGGATTCTACCGCTGTATTAGTTGTTGAGGCCACCATAGAAGAGCCTTGGCATTTATACTCAATCAATATTGAAATTGACGACGACGGCCCGATGCCTACTGAATTGGTTTTTGAAGAGATCGAAGGATATTCCTTGATCGGAAAGCCAACTGAGACTAAGCCAAAGACAGAGTATGATGCGGTATTCGATATGGAGATCGACTTTTTTGAGAAAGACGTTCGATTTACCCAGAAAATAAAGAAAGAAACGGTGGAGCCCATTTCTGTGAAGGGCTATGTGATTTACATGATCTGCGATGAGTTCAAGTGCGTTATGGATCAAGCTGAATTCACGTATAGGGTCAAAGGTGGTTCTGAAAGTGCTTCCAGTGTTTCTACTTCTGATGATGCGATTGGGGAGGATTCTCCAAAGGAGAAAAGGTCTTATTGGAAAATTTTCTTGATTTCATTCATTAGTGGTTTCGCAGCATTGCTTACTCCTTGTGTTTTCCCGATGATCCCTATGACGGTTAGTTTTTTCACTAAGCAAAGCAAAAACAGAGCGCAGGGAATCAAAAACTCAATCATCTACGGAATTTCAATTATTGTAATTTATGTGGTGCTCGGTGTAGTTGTGACCGCCGTTTTCGGGGCTTCAGTTCTGTCAGAGCTGTCTACGGACCCATGGTTTAATCTCGTCTTTTTTGCCCTTCTCATTGTATTCGCTATTTCCTTCTTGGGGGCATTTGAAATCACCCTTCCCAGTTCTTGGATTAGCAAGGCGGATTCCAAAGCCGACAAAGGCGGCTTAATTGGAATCTTCTTCATGGCTTTTGTTTTGGCGCTGGTTTCGTTCTCATGCACTGGGCCTATTGTAGGAACCTTAATTGTTGAGGCTGCCTCGATTGGAGGCACTGCGCCCGTTATCGGAATGTTCGGTTTCTCTTTGGCAATTGCTTTGCCGTTTGCGCTTTTCGCCGCTTTCCCAGGATGGATGAATTCACTGCCTAAGTCGGGAGGCTGGTTGAATTCGGTTAAGGTCGTTCTAGGATTCTTGGAATTGGCTTTGGCATTCAAGTTTTTGTCAAATGCCGATATGGTGCTTCAGCTTCACTACCTCGAAAGAGAGGTGTTCATTGCCATCTGGATTGTCATCTTTGGTTTCTTGACCATGTACCTTTTAGGAAAGCTTAAGTTGCCTCATGACAGTGAGTTGAAGCATATTTCTGTGCCTCGCCTTCTCTTGGCTGTACTTACTGGATTTTTTACGATTTACATGATCCCGGGTCTTTGGGGAGCACCTTTAAAATTGATTGCTGCTTTCCCGCCACCTCTTCAATACAGTGAAAGTCCTACCGGTGTTGGCTTTACGGGCGGTGGTAGTGGTGTTTCTGAGAGTCACTCAAGCGATCAGCACGTCGGGCCACAGGGAATACTCGTGTTTCACGATTACGATAAAGGTTTGGCTCATGCCAAAGAGATTGGTAAACCATTGATGCTCGATTTTACAGGGTGGGCATGCGTGAACTGCCGAAAAATGGAACAACAAGTATGGTCTGATTCTGATATAAAATCAATGTTGGCCAATGACGTAGTTTTAGTTTCTCTTTATGTTGATCAAAAGACTCCATTGCCTGTGGAAGAGCAGATAACAGTTGAACTTACTGGTGGCAGAGAGAAGAAGCTTCGTACCGTTGGAAACAAGTGGGCTGCCTTCCAAGAAATCGAGTACGGTGTGAACGCCCAACCCTATTATGTCCTTCTCGATCACGATGAAAAGAAGTTGATTGAGCCCTCAAATTACCAGGACTATGGAACAGTCGATGAGTTTAAGGATTGGTTGCGCAGAGGATTAGATGAATATAAAAAGTAGCAGAGTCATGGCCTCTTACACGAATATAGATGCGTCACGATTTCCTTTGGTAACGATCATCTTTACAGGAGTGCCTTCAACTGATGAGAATTTTGAGCAGTACCTCACGGAAATGAAGGCTCTATACGATTCGGGTGAAAAGTTGGCTATAATTTTTGATGCTTCCAATGCAGCGCTCCCGTCCCTGAAACATCAGCAGAGGCAGGCTTCTTGGCTGAAGCAGAATGATGAGATGCTCAAAAAGCAGTGTCTAGGAACAGCATACGTGATCACTTCAGGTGCTATAAGAGTGGTACTACGTATGATATTTGCTATTACACCCCAGCCTGTTCTGCATAAGATATGTAGCAATATAGATGATGCTGAAGAGTGGGCGCTCGCCCAAATATCTGCTTGAAGTTTCCTTACATTTGATCTATGGATCAACCTTTAAAAGCCCATTTTACTGAGGCCAACGAAGTATTAAGCAGAGTCCTTGCCGACCCCGCATTTTTTGAAAAAATTGAAGCTGCAGGTGCGGCGATGGTAACATCTCTCAATGACGGAGGCAAAATCATCTCTTGTGGCAACGGGGGCTCTATGTGCGATGCTATGCATTTTGCCGAGGAGCTTACTGGTAGATACCGCGATAACCGCAAAGCACTTCCAGCAATTTCTATTTCCGACTCTTCGCACCTGGCCTGCGTGGCCAACGACTATGGATATGAATACGTTTTCTCCAGGTATGTGGAGGCTTTAGGAAACGAAGGAGATGTCTTACTCGGCATAAGTACCAGCGGTAATTCTGGTAATGTGGTGAAGGCTTTTGAAGCTGGGAGAGAAAAAGGAATGAAACTAATTTCTTTAACAGGCAATGACGGAGGCATACTTGCTGGATTAAGCGACGTAGAAATTCGAGTGCCGCACAAGGGCTATGCCGATCGAATTCAAGAGGTTCACATCAAGATCATCCACTCATTAATTGACTATATTGAGCGTAACATCGCTTAATTAGAGTTTGCCTACAAAGTCCGCTACTGGCGTTCCATTTGTTTTAAAACTACGTGAGACTTGCCATCGAACTTTCTAGCTCAGGCTCATGAGGATATTGCCAGACACAAAATAACCAAAACCAAAGTATGCTAGTCAAAACTTACGGAAGTGCGGTTTATGGAGTAGATGCTATTACCATCACCGTTGAAGTCAATATTTCAGGTGGAATCAATTTTCACTTGGTCGGCCTGCCGGATAGTGCCGTAAAAGAGAGTCAGCAAAGAATTGATGCTGCACTTTCCAACAATGGGTTTAAATTGCCGGGAAAGAAGATCACCATCAATATGGCTCCAGCGAATATTCGCAAAGAGGGATCTGCTTATGACTTGCCCTTGGCACTGGGGATACTCGCTGCCAGCACTCAAATATCGGCACCACACTTAGAGAACTACCTCGTAATGGGGGAGCTTTCACTAGATGGCGGATTGCAGCCGATTAGAGGAGCGCTGCCCATGGCTATTAAAGCGCGCGATGACGGTTTCAAAGCCTTTATCCTACCTGTACAAAATGCACGAGAGGCAGCAGTCGTAGAAGGCATCGATGTGTTTGGGGTTGAAAGTCTCAACGAGGCCATCGAAATTGTAGCTGAAATTGGAAACCCTGAACCCGTAAAGGTAGATGTGGCTGAAGTTTTTAGCGAAAAGGAATCACATACATCGGTCGATTTTAGTGATGTGAAGGGTCAGGAAAACGTTAAGCGTGCTTTGGAAATAGCCGCTGCGGGTGGGCACAATATCATTTTGATCGGTCCACCAGGAGTTGGGAAGACCATGCTTGCAAAGCGCATCCCCACTATTCTTCCCCCACTTACTTTGGAAGAATCCTTAGAAACAACGAAGATTCATTCAGTGAGTGGATTGTTGGGATCGAACGATTCTTTGATTACCCAAAGACCATTTCGCAATCCACACCATACCGTTTCTGATGTGGCATTGGTAGGAGGAGGGAGTAATCCCAAGCCAGGAGAAATATCACTGGCGCACAATGGCATTCTCTTTTTGGACGAACTGCCTGAGTTTAAACGATCGGCCCTAGAAGTATTGCGTCAACCGCTCGAAGATCGCGTAGTCACTATTTCACGGGCTAAAATTTCGGTTGATTATCCTTCATCTTTTATGCTTGTCGCCTCGATGAACCCTTCTCCAAGTGGAGATTTCTTTCAGCCGGGAGAGTCAGTGGACAGTGAATTTGCCGTAAGGCGTTACCTAGCAAAGATCTCGGGGCCTTTGCTCGATAGAATTGATCTTCATATCGAGGTGAATCCTGTTCCTTTTGAAGAACTCCGAAATCGTGAAAATGGGGAGTCCTCCCGATCTATTCGGGCACGAGTGATTGAAGCTCGAAACATCCAGACAAATCGATACAAAGGTGAAAAAGAGATATACTCCAATGCGCAGATTACTCCAAAAATGCAGAAGAAATACTGTGAAATTGATCCAGCGGGGGAGGCATTATTAAAAAATGCTGTCGAAAGATTGGGGTTTTCGGCTCGTTCTTACGCTCGCATTCTTAAAGTAGCCCGCACGATAGCTGATCTAGATGCTTCCGAGAATATTGCGACACATCATTTAGCAGAAGCGATTCAATACCGTTCTCTAGATCGGGACGGATGGATGATGTAACTTTGTTGTTCTTAACCAAAATCGAGGAAACCTTTAGCACTTCTTTCCGTATGATTTACTAAATAAACAGTGCTATGCGAGGACTTATTTTAATCCTGATTATATTTTTTCAGTTTGGATCTATAACTGCAGCCACAATAAGTGATTATTCCGCCATTTATTTGGATGAACGAATGCAAGAAACCCAAAAGAAGAACGCCACTTATTATTGTGAATTGGTTGGTGTTACTGACGAAACGTATCATTACAAGGCCTATTTTCTTTCTGGTGAGCTCAAAATGGAAGGATGGTATGTAGATGAAAAAATGAAAGAGCCTCAAGGGTTATTTACTTTCTACTACCAATCAGGACAAATGGAATCGAAAGGTGAATACCGCGAAGGAGAGAAGTTTGGGATCTGGCAGCGATATGATCGCTATGGAAACGAAAAGCCCGAAAAGGTTTATGCTTTCTTGCCAATACTCAAAGAGTTGGAAAAATCGAAAGAAGAATAAATTTAAAGGAATTAGAAATACTCTAAGCCATCAGCTATTCGTTGATGGCTTTTTTATTGCCTTCAAAAAGCGAAAATAGGAAGGCGAGACCCATAACCATGCCGCAGCCGATTACATTGAAGTAGAGATAGGAGATGTTATCGGATTGGAATTGGTAGAGGATCAAGATGGAGGCCTGAGTTAGAAGAGCCGCAAAGAAGACGGCATTTCCTCTGACTTTTTTTAGGAAGAAGGCGGTCAAGAATATTCCCAATATCGTACCGTAGAAGAGGCTCCCCAGAATATTTACAGCTTCAATGAGGTTTTCGAATAGATCTGCGTAAAGGGCAAATCCAATAGCTAGTACTCCCCAAAAAGCAGTAAGCACTTTTGATACGAGTAGGTAGTGCTTGTCATCTCCGTCTTTCTTGATGATCCTTTTGTAGAAATCGACTGAGGTAGTAGATCCCAATGCATTGAGCTCAGCTGCTGTGCTGGACATAGCTGCCGAGATGATTACCGCTAGCAGCAAACCCACTAAGCCCGAAGGCATAAAGTTCAGTATGTAACTGATGAAAACGTAATCTGAATCTCTTTGCGTATTTTTTGGAAAGGCTTGCTCCACCAGCGCTTTTGCTTCGTCACGTTTATCTAATGCTTGGGTTTTGAGTACGTTTAATTCTTCTTGCGCAAGAAGGGTACTTTCTTCTGTCCCGTTTTTTTGTTCTTCCAAAAGTTGAAGCACCGCTTCTTTCTTTTGAGCGTGAATCTCATAATGGGCGGTTCTTATTTCTTCCAGATCATCCTTGTATTCTGTTCCCTCTACCAATTCCAGTGAGGTGGTGTCGAATAAAACATCGTGAGGTTGAAATTGATAAAACACGAATACCATTACCCCTGTGAGGAGAATGAAAAACTGCATCGGTATTTTGAGAATGGCATTGAACATCAGTCCCATACGACTTTCTCTGATGGAAGCTCCACCAAGATACCTTTGAACTTGAGATTGGTCGGTTCCGAAATAGGAGAGAGCTAGAAAAAAGCCTCCAGTAATTCCAGACCAAAAGGTGTAACGTTTGTTCCAATCAAAGCTGAAGTCAATAGCCTCGGTTTTCCCCATTTTCCCTGCCAACTGCAGCCCATCCAAGAACCCCACTCCGCTGGGTAGGTTGTGAACGATAGTTCCGAATGCAACGGCCATTCCCAAAAGGATGACTCCCATTTGCCATTTCTGCGTTAAGCTCACGGCCTTCGTCCCACCCGAAACAGTGTAAATGATGACTAAGATGCCAACTACGATAATGGTTCCGCTGAGGTTCCAGCCTAGAACAGATGAAAGAACGATAGCAGGGGCGTAGATGGTAATTCCAGCGGCGAGACCGCGTTGAACCAAGAACAGAAACGCCGCCAGCATTCGACTTTTAAGGTCAAATCTCTTTTCAAGGTACTCGTAGGCAGTGTAAACTTTGAGCTTGTAATAGATCGGTATGAATACCGCTGAGACCACAATCAATGCAAACGGAAGTCCTAAGTAGTTTTGGACAAAAGCCATTCCCGACTCGTAGGCAAGGCCCGGCGTGCTCAAGAAAGTAATCGCACTGGCTTGAGTTGCCATTACCGAAAGGCCGATGGTAGCCCATTTCATGTTTTTATCTCCTAAGAGATATCCTTCAATGTTTTTACTTTTTCGGGTCTTGTATGTACCGTAGGCAACGATGAACAAGAGTGTGCCACCCAGAACGAAATAGTCTAAAACTGTCATGCAGTGAAGCTGGTGAAGAGATACATGAAAAGACAGAATAGCGCGAAGAAGCCAATTACCAGCAGGTAAACTTTTCTCCAGTTCGTGGGGTCGGTGGGTTTATTCGTTTCCTCCATCCTGAGATTTTGACAAAGCCAGAATATTCGATAGTAATCTATATGCTCCCGAAACACCTGCGGGAAGTTCTCTAAAGAAAGAAATTCCCGAATAGACGAAGTACCCGTCTCCGTAAGGAGCTACGATGAGGCCTCCATTTCGTGAGGGCTCATCGGGATCTGACCAACCAAGAATCGGAACGAAGTTATCGTCCCATTCATTGGCAAAGTAAAGCCCGCGTTCCTGAACCCATCCGTCAAAATCAGTCATAGAAAGTTGATTGGGTATGTTGAGAACAGGATGATTTGGTGCTAAGAATTCGGGACTTGCCGTTTCGTCGGTTACTCTTTCTCGGGAAAGCTCAAAAGCATATGGGCCGATTTGATCTACTTTGATTCGGCGACTGGTATTGTACTGCACCAGCCAAGTGCCGCCATTTTTTACATATTCGTTTAACGATTCTTTTGCAAAAGCGAGGTCTTCGCGTGTATTGTAAGCTCTGATCCCCGTTACAATTGCATCGAATCGATCGAAATTTCCAGTCACCATGTCATCCTCCTGAATGATTTCGACATCGTAACCTACGGCGCGAAGGTATTTCGCAACTTCATCTCCAGGGCCTTCTATGTAGCCGATTTTAGCTACTCCTCCAAGATTTAGATCCACAGGTACAATCTTTACGTTTGAAGGTGAAAGTTCGATTTGCGTTGGGATGTGATCGTATTCAATAACCCTCAAACTCTGAAGTTTTTCTGGTTGCGATCCGTCCTTCTGAAATTCGAGTCCGATCAGACCTTCACTTGGATTTACTTCAGGCTTAATTTCGAATGTCAGCAGTTTGGTTTCACCCGCCGAAGAAAAATTTAATTGGACTTCCTGCGGATCACACGTCCATCCTTCAGGTGGAGTTGGCCGCAAGACTCCCGCCATTTCTCCCACATGAGATTGCGCTTTGATCGATATTTCTTTGGCTTCGCTTCCTGCAGCCACAATAGTGTTTTCATCAAAACCAGCCGTTATTTCAGGAACGATGTAAACGGGGCTATACAGCACTGCTCTAGCTGGATCCACTTCTTTTTGAACCACCTCCAAAGGAATGGACAATGCGTAGTTATTTATTTTTAGATCGACTTTGAGAACTAGGCTTGGGTCATTTTCAGGTTTTCCTAAATCGCTGTAGCCCAACACTTCGTAGATACTTTCAAAAGGCGCATTCAGCCAGTATGGATTGCTGTAGTCGGCATTTTCATCAATGGTGAGAATTGCTTCCGTATAATAGAAGTCGTTTGTTTTGAGGCTCCCACCTGTCGTGTCAGAAAAGCCAAAACCAGCAACTTTCATCACCTCAGTTTCTATGTCACTGGTCAAATTGATCTTTACCTCGCAGGAAACCTTAGAACCTGTAGCGACCAAATACTCCTTGGTAGTAGCCTCCATTTCCAAACCAGCTAGTCGTATTAGAAGATTTTCTAGCTCTGGAATTTTTCGATCTACCAAAGGAGTAGATTCGGCTTCGTTCAAAAGAGTTAGTGCTTCTATTATTCCAGAAACACTGGCCCCTGGATTGGTAAAGTCGTAGTCATTAATGACTTTTTCTAGTATTCGTCCTACTTGCGGGACTTCAGTTTTGTCCCAATCTGTCGGGATGTTCGACAAGAGGTTATCCCCTTTTTCAACTTTCTCTCCTAAGACGTATTCCATGAATTCCATTTGGTTTCCCATCGGGTAATCCGATCCGAAACCTTGGCTCTTGTGCTTGCTTCTGCTTCGGGCAGCAATTTGCGAGTAAGACTCACCGATCAATGTATTGTATTCACCTACATTGACAATTATAAAATCATCAGATTTCTGGGCTTGCTCCTCTAAGTCTTTTATCCACCAAGTGCTGGTATTGAAGTACAGTCGCTTCGGTTGCCAAGTATCGACAAATTCGAGTTGTTCGGGAAAGGCATTGGGGTCGGCGGCCATATCAAAGACTTCTTCGGCTACTATGGCGCTTGCCTCGTGATGACCGTGACCAGCATTGTTTGTGGGTGGAAATCGAGTGACGATCACATCGGGCCGAAACTTTCTAATCACCCAAACCGCGTCTCTCAGTATGTTTTCTTTTCCCCATTTGTCGAAAGACTCATCTGCACTTTTTGAATAACCGAAATCAACGGCGCGTGTAAAGAATTGCTCACCTCCGTCGATATCCCTCGCGGCCAATAGTTCTTGGGTTCGCAATATGCCAATTGCAGAACCTATTTCAGTACCTATGAGGTTTTGTCCACCATCTCCTCTCGTTAGAGATAGATAGGCCGTTCTCGCGTGAAGGTTGTTCTCGAAGTAAGAGATCAGCCGAGTGTTCTCGTCATCAGGGTGAGCCGCCATATATAGGATGGAGGCTGTATTTGATGCCTTAAGAAGTTCGTGGTAGAGTTCGGAAGAAGATTCTTTTTCGGGAAATTGCGCTTGAGCAGCGAATACGAAGAGTGAAAACAGCCCAGATAGGAGTAGTCTCATGAATTATTTTTTGCCTTTGGGGGCAAATATAACCGGAACTGTGGGTGTTGTGTTAATATGGGCGCGGGTCAGCACAAAACTTCTTCACCCATTCGAGGCTCTCGCCTGATCGGATGGCCTCGTAGAAGTCATCGGGACTAAGCGTATTGAATGTTGAGATATCAGAATCGATTTCATTCTGAATATTTTCTAGGGAAGTATCAAAAGATTCGACCGTTACATAGTAAGTAGTCGAGCAAGAATCCGTTCGGCGACTAACCGAGTAAGTCTCAAACATCAAGTTAATCGATGCGTTGGCAGGCAACCTAGTGACCTCGCGAGCACTCAGAAGGCTTTTTGAAAGACCTTGTTGTTTAACCGAAACAAGAGTTTTTGTAAGTCTTTCGCATGAAGAATTCTCGTCTTCTTCGCACGCAAACTCGCAAAATTCGTAGGAAGGATCTACCAGAAAACGGAGCGTATCTAGTGCACTCTGATGAATTTCGTCGGTAGTTTCTATTGAGCGTTGAGTCAAAAGTTGTGCATCCATGTCGTTTTGAACTTGACTATAGGTCAGGAATCCACCTGAAACCACTAGCGTGATCATCAAAACGAACAGTGTTATATGGCCAAATTCTTTTTTCACAACATAAAGAAAGTTAATTCACGATTAAACAACTGACCCTATATCATAAAAGGTGCCAAAAGTTGTCAATCGGTCATTTCTAAACGATAAAAGGAGTTGACTTATTTTCTTGTCCACTTCTCTATGCTGAACGAATAGTCGTGGCGCTCATCTTTCGGATGATTTTCCATGACTTCTTTGGTCCAATTGGATTCATCAAACTCGGGATAGAATGAATCCGCTTCGAATGACTCATGGACTCTGGTGATGTACATTACGTCCACTAAATTTTTCTCCAGGGCCAATTTGTAAATCTGACCACCTCCGATAACGAATACGGTCTCGTGCCCTTGGTCGTTGCAAAATTTCAGGGCATTCTCGATGGAGTTGTAAACCAATGCACCACCTGCATCATAGTCTTCACTTCTAGTAAGGACAATGTTGATTCGATTGGGTAAAGGTCTGTACTTGTGTGGAATACTCTCGAAATTTTTCCTACCCATGATCACCACCTTGTTCAGTGTAGTGTCTTTGAAGAATTTCATGTCGTCGGGAAGATTCCAGATCAAGTCATTGTCTTTTCCGATGGCTCGATTTTCGGCAATAGCGGCAATGGAATAAACGGTCATATGGCTATGGGAGCTTTAATATGTGGATGCGGATCATAGTTCTCTAACTTGAAATCTTCGAACGTAAAACCAAAAATGTCTTTTACTTCAGGGTTGAGCTTCATGGTAGGAAGTGCTCGGTGCTCCCGGCTTAATAGCTCTTTGACTTG
>Ga0222659_1000577_pt1 | contig 20415 bp, 20 predicted proteins | sample AntAcemetagen547_FD_179850 | JGI IMG/M metagenome (GOLD analysis project Ga0222659, IMG submission 179850) | Saline water microbial communities from Ace Lake, Antarctica - #547 | ecosystem: Environmental > Aquatic > Non-marine Saline and Alkaline > Saline | place: Antarctica: Ace Lake...
TAGATTTGACATATCCGCCATTATGCGCTTTAGCCCAGTTTATCATTTCAGATGCGGTTCTACTTCCATTATAGTAATCTGCATTTCCATTATGTACTTTAAACATTGTTGGGTATCCCATAATTTCAATATGTTCTCCTTTTAATTTGTTATCTTCAATATCTCTAATCTTTGTGTCTTTATCAAAATCAGAATCTTCTATCTCGATAGTTTCAATATCCATACCTAACCTGTTTTTCATTTCATTCCATTCTGGTTTCATTGTTTGACAATGGGGACACCAATTAGCATATATTAAAACAATTGTACTTTCGTCTTTGGTTTTCTTTTTATTAGATTTGGTTACTTTCTTTGTTTTATTTGCCTTTTTTTTTACTGGTGTAGCCTTTGTATTTTTAGTGGATTTCTTTTTAGATGTTGTATTTTTAGCTGGTGCCATTATATATTAACAATAGAAAAAAACGATTGAAACTCATTCTTTTCCTAATATATATTATAATAATTATGAAAAATACAAAACTATTCGTCATACTTTTCTTATTGATAGTATTTGTGCTTGGACTGTTTGCTACTATGTATTTTAATCCATCTAATACAAACGAGAAAAAAGATATTGAGAACATGGAACAACAACAATCTGGATGCCCTGACATGTTAGTAAAAAAAGGACAATCTTTAGCACTTTATAATACAAATCAACCTGTTATGGAAGGAAAGAACCCTATTTTATTCCAAAGTTTAGATGATTATATTGAATTTGTACGCATTCAAGAAAAGAACGGAATCAATTGCCCTATTCTATATTTACAAGAAGAAGTGAATACACAAGGTGAGAATGTTTATCGTATGCGTCCAAGTCCATTTGACATGCAAGGTGGATTACCTACCACAACTCCTGAAGTAGTTGAAATATCAGATGCGAATCGTACAAACTTCCCATATAATGAGAACAATTACCCCGGGTTTGACCCAGAAGGTCAATATGTAGGCATTTATACCAATTTAGACGCCGTACACGATTCTACTAAACAATCAAATAATAGTGACAACCCAATGGACCCTAACTGGGGAGGAGTAGAATATACCAGAACGGCAGTAAAATCGGGTAAATATGAAGATAGAGAAATTACAAAACCCATATTTGGTAGAACTGTAAATACGTCACTCGTTCATGAATTGCCATCTAATGTAGAGAAACCAATCGATATTCTTTAATTGTATGTTTTCATAGAGAACATAAACATACAATTAGTCTGTGGAAGTATCAGCTTCCATTTCAGTTACTGGTTTAGTATACAATAAATATTGCCGTATATTTTCCAGGGAAGATTTACTAATTTTACGAACTTTTCCATTGGAAGTTGCGGTGAATGTATCAATACAGTGTGGATTTGATTGTAACTCTTGTATGAAATGATTGAAAGATGTAAAATGACTCATAATAGCCATAGCGGTTACCGAACTAATGCCTGGAATCTGACATAATACAATTTCACCAATGTTCTCGGGCGTAACGTTTTCTTTCTTTACCTTCTTTACTACAGAACAATAATCACTACCACTCGGTTCTTCTTTGTGTGTAACATTTGTATCTTCTTGGTCTCTGAGACGTAACGTTCCAGCAAATGTTTGTGTTAAGTAGTATGGAATACGTCCTTTGCCAAATTCTCGTTCTATCTTATCAGCTGTAAAAATTAACCATTCTGCGGTTTCATCAACGGTTGATGTTTTATATAAACTAAACCCTTTGAAAAAATGTAAAGATGTCATTGAAGAATACACTATTTTCTTTTCGAGTGGAGTTCTCAATTGAGAAAATAAACCTTCTAATAAATATACAACAGAATGCAGTGGATATCCAGATGAATGTATTAATCTATACGACTGTTCTTCATATCTACCATCTTTAATGGATGCTAATAAATCTGTATAGGTTTTACGCTCTATTAACATAACCTTTTTACCTTCATCTGTTTCAAGAAGTATATCCCCAAGAGGAAGTACACGTTTCTCTAAAATAGCAAATGATGGAGTTTTTAAACTACTAAGTCTTGCGTCTAATCTATCGTATAATGCGCGTTCGCGTTCATCAACAATTATTTTCATGATAAGAATATAATAAGTGTATAAGAATTATTATATTGTTTTAAAAAGTATTATTTAACGCCAGACCATTGGGCTGACACCAATAGGACGAGATACCTTAACGTTGGGGTTAGCAGTATCCTTAACCTTCTTTAATCCGTAACTTGCGAAACGAACGCCTAAAGCAGATGCTCCACCGATGTGGATTGCTGCGTATGCGTCTTTTCCAACTTGGTGTGGAAGACCGGCTTTCTTACTTCCACCTTGAGAATTTTGATTAGTTATACTGGCCGTAGCCGACACTCTTTTAGTAGCACTTAATACCATAATTATATATTTACTAAATATTTTTATTTGTTATTTATTAAATATACTATAAACGCATCCAATATGAATTAACGCCAAACCATAGGACTGACACCAATAGGACGAGAAGACTTAACATTAGGGTTTGCAGTTATAGCGACCCTCTTTAATCCGTAACCTGAGAAACGAACACCTAAAGCACTGGAACCACCCATATGAATTGCGGTATATGCTTCGCGACCAATTTGATAGGGAAGACCTGCCTTTTTGGGTCCTCCGCCTGAATTTTGATTCACAATACTTGACACGTATGTTGTTCTTTTAGAACCACTTAGTACCATATTTTATATATTTACTAAATATTTTATTACACTCCGAATATATTATAGTAAAACGATATAAACTGATTAATGCGTACTATGTTATAACATTCATTTTATTACCAGATAAGAATAAAATGAATACCGACGAAGATATCCGAATTGAAAAAAACATAAACGGTGTAGAATCATACATATTTGACCCATATAATCCATTAAATAAAGTAATTACTGAAGACGAAATAAAAGGAGTATTGTCTAATTATGGTATAAACGCGAGTATTTATAATTCGATGTTATACAAACGTGCGTTCGTACATCGTTCGTATATTAAACGCCCTGATATTGAAAATGAATACAACAATATTACAATTGTTCCTCAACCAGAATATTGTTTACCGTTATATACTAAATCAAACGAACGATTAGAGTTTGTGGGAGATGGTGTATTGGAATGCATTACCAAATATTATTTATATAAACGTTTCCCAAAAGAGAATGAGGGGTTTATGACTGAAAAAAAGATTGCCCTTGTAAAGAATGAAGCAATCGGAAAAATAGCATATGAGATGGGATTACATAAATGGTTAATTTTATCTAAACATGCTGAAACAAAGCAAACGCGAACAAATCTAAAAAAACTGGGTTGTTTATTTGAATCATTTATTGGGGCTATGTTTTTAGATTTTAACAAAATATCAGTTAACGATGATGAGAATTGGTTTAGAGACGTATTCGCAACGGGTCCTGGGTTTCAAATGGTACAAGTGTTCGTAGAAAGTGTGTTTGAAAAGCATGTAGACTGGATAAGTTTAATTAAGAATGATGATAATTACAAGAATATTTTACAAGTCAAAATTCAGAAAGAGTTTAAAGTAACTCCACATTATATGGAAGTAAGGGAACATGATCCAGATACAGGATATCATATGGGGGTCTATTTATGCTTAGGCCAGCCTATTCATAGTGTAAAACCAGAACAATCCATCTCAATCACCGAATTTCATAAATATACAGATATACATCAATACATGTCCCAATACAATCGTATTTTCGTGTTTATGGGTGAAGGTATCCATAAAATAAAGAAAAAAGCAGAACAAATCTCATGTGAAGATGCTATTCGTAAATTAAACAATTTTTAATATTTACTTTGATTGACAAAAACAAAATAAATATAATTTGTATTGTTACTATATACATATTATACGGCGATGAATATTCCAAATACATATTTAGAACTATTACAAACCAAGGTAATGCCAAATACACAAACCGGAGTAAAAATAAGGTTTAATGATAGACAACAAATAAATGATTCTAATTCTGTAGAAAATATTGAAAAACTTATTGAAGACGAACCGGTGAAGTCGAAACCATTTACTATTTTAGATAAACGACGTAGTTCTACTGTAAATCGTGATATCATTCTTGATAAGTTACGCAAACAAGACGTTTTTGCTGTAAAACCACGTCCAAGTGATATTAATAGAAATTTGTATGTTCCAAAAGATTTACCAGAGCCAGTATTAATAGATAATCAATCAGTAAGTAAATTAAGTACTGATATTGTAATATCAGAGGATGTTCCATTTGAAGAGGAAAAGGGCGAAGAAGAATCAGATGAAGAAATATTTGATATTCCTTCTCCAAAAGAGATAATTGAAGTTCAGGAAGAAGAATTACAGGAAATTACACAGTTAACTGAATTAGAAGAACCAGCTAAACTGGTAGAAGAAGTACAGGAAGAGAAAATAGATGAAATTATTGACGAACCTAAAAAACGTGGAAGAAAACCAAAGAAAAACGCAATAGAACCAGCAGAAGAACTACCCGAAGTTGACTTAACAACCGCAGTTATTCGTACTCAAACGGTAGCTGATAGATTACCAAAACAGCGTGAGAAAAATATTATTGTTGCTCCCCCATATTATATGAATAATCGCAAACTATTTATTCAAAAACTAAACAAAATACTCCAACCAAGAGAACAAGAATTACTTAATTCGGACGACTCCGTTAGTTGTGATAATAGAGGTGCTTCTGAAGAGTTTTCATTACTTACCCATCAACGTATAGTAAGAGATTATTTAAATCTATACACTCCTTATCGTGGATTACTTTTATATCATGGTCTTGGATCCGGTAAAACCTGTACTTCTATCGCTATAGCAGAAGGTATGAAAAGCAATAAACAAGTGTTTGTACTTACTCCAGCATCATTAAAGATGAATTTTTTTAGTGAGATGAAGAAATGTGGTGATGATTTATATAAAAAGAATCAATATTGGGAATTTATTTCCATAGAAGGTAATCCTGAATATTTGACCGTATTATCAAAGGCTTTGTCATTACCAATTGATTATGTCCGCAAAAATAAGGGTGCTTGGTTAGTAAATATAAACAAAGAACCTAATTTTTCTGAATTATCTTCTGATGAAAAAACATCTGTTGATTTACAGTTGAACGAGATGATCCGTTCAAAATACAAGGATATAAATTACAATGGGTTAAATATGAATATATTAAATAAGTTGACCGATAATCAAACCCGTAACCCTTTTGATAATTCAGTAGTAGTTATTGACGAAGCTCATAATTTTGTAAGCAGAATTGTGAATAAAATCAAACAAAAAAAATCGATTTCCTATATTCTGTATGATTACTTAATGAAAGCTACAAATGTGAGAATCGTATTATTGTCTGGAACTCCTATTATCAATTATCCAAATGAAATCGGTATTTTATATAATATATTACGTGGATACATAAAGACATGGAATATGACAGTTACCGTTCAGACTTCTCAAAAAGTAGACACAAATGCGATTTTAGATATGTTTGATAAAGCTGGATTAAAAACCCATGATTTCGTAGAATATAGTGGTAATAAGTTAACAATTACACGAAACCCATTTGGATTTGTCAATACTAAGAAACGAGGTGCTTTAAAAGGAACACAAAAACGTGTTGTAGCAGACAAGACAAAAACACGTAAAATTAAAGGTGGTGCACAGGGAGAAAGTTTCCAAAGATATGATGGAGTAAAATTAGACGATAGTGGTAATATAAATGATGCGGATTTTTTGAATAAGGTTTTACAAATAGTAAAGAAAAATGGATTGGACGTTCAAGAAAAAACAATCGAATTAGCGATGAATAAATGTTTACCTGATGTAAAGGATGATTTCTTAAAAACATTTGTAAATAGTGATACCGAGCAGGCACAAAATGTTAATTTATTTCAAAGACGTATATTAGGATTAACATCTTATTTTAGAAGTGCACAAGAAAACCTCCTTCCTTCCTTTGTTACCACCGAAAATGGTGATAATTATCATATTGTTTATAACGAAATGACCGACCATCAATTTGGAGTTTACACCAAAATCCGTAAAGAAGAAGCAGATAGAGAAAAGGCCGCAAAAAAACATAGAAAAAAACAACAAGACAAGGAAGATTTATTTACAATTTCATCTACTTACCGTATTTTCTCACGTGCAGCTTGTAATTTCGTCTTTCCGGATGAAATTGAACGTCCTATTCCTACAAAGAATATTGACAAAATGGATGAAAATGATATGGACGCATTACCCAACGACTCTATACAAGAAGCAGACCCATATGCGAATGTTGATGACGAAATTGATGAAGGTTCAAAAATAGATATTGAAAATTATGCGAAACGTATAGAAACTGCCCTTACAAAATTAAATACAATTGATAGTGATACAGGGAATCATAAATATTTGACAGGTAATATGTTACAACAGTCCAGTCCAAAGTTTTTACAAATATTAGAGAACCTAACAAATCCTGATAATATCGGGTCACATCTTATTTACAGTCATTTTAGAACCATGGAAGGGATAGGTATCCTTCGTCTAATTTTGTTAGCCAATGGATTTGCTGAATTTAAAATAAAAAAATCAGCGGATGATTGGGAAATAGTAGAGGATGAAAAAGATAATGGAAAACCAAAATTTGTTTTATACACAGGTACAGAAACCTCTGATGAAAGAGAAATAATACGTAATGTATATAATGGTGCTTGGGACCTTGTTCCAGTAAATATTGCTAATAAATTAAGAGAACAACACGAAAATAATATGTATGGTGACGTGATTAAAATCTTTATGATTACTTCCTCTGGTGCTGAAGGTATTAATTTAAAGAGTACTCGTTACGTTCATATTGTAGAGCCATATTGGCATATGGTTCGTCCAGACCAAGTAGTTGGTCGTGCTCGTCGTATTTGTAGTCATCAGGATTTACCAGAAGAGTTACGTACAGTCCAAGTCTTTTTATATGTAACTACATTCAGTAAAGAGCAAAAAACGGATGATAAAAACATTGAAATCCGAATTCGTGATGTGAGTCGTATAGATAAAGCTACTCCAGTTACAACAGATGAAACATTATACGAAATAGCAAGTATAAAACAACGTATTAATAATCAAATATTACAAGCAGTAAAAGAAACCGCTATAGATTGTAACATTTATGCCAGAACCGCAAAATCAAATGAGAATCCAATGGTATGTTATGGATATGGTAAAATAGAATCTAATGTATATTCATCATACCCTTCATTTGAAATGGATAAAATGCAGAAAGAAGGATTGGATGTAGCCAAAAAAAAGTGGGACGTCCAAAAAGTGAATATTCAAGGACAAGATTACGTATTGAAAAATGATACAATGGAATTATACGATTACAATAGTTATAACGATGCTTTAACTAACCCAAATATAGAACCTAAACGTAAAGGTAAACTGGTAAAGGAAAACGGACAATTTAAAATTGTGGAGTAATACCACATAGTATTATATTTTACATATTTGAAAATATAATATGAGCTAATCAAACTAAAATCCTATCTTTTTTATTATTAAATGACAGGTTAAAGGTTGTACTAATGAACCAGATGATTCATCTATTTTTAATCCGCCGGGCGGCGAACCCACAGGATTGTTAATACTTAATATAGATTCTGACCCACTTGGAGTAGTAATAATTGACATACCAACTAATGGTCCACCGCCAGATACACCAACTACGGTTTGGACGAGCTCATTGCCATTCAATACAACTATTAATTCACCGGTATTATCAGTTGTTACTTGGAATGTGATTTCAAAAATACAATCTGGAGGCAATGTGAACTCGTTTGGGCTGGTACCTTCTTTACGTTGTATTATACCAAATGGATTAACCAATGGACTTGGAAAATTTACAGATTCACCTGGACCAATATCGTCGGGATTATCATTTATACCGCCTTGGCTCATTTGACCGTAAAAGTCAGCAAAATTAGAAGCAAAACTTGGGCCGGTAGGACCCACATCTCCCTTTTCGCCAGTAGGACCCACATCTCCGGTAGGTCCAGGTTCACCATTCTCACCAGTTGGACCAATTGACCCAGTTTCACCATTCTCACCAGTTGGACCAGTATCACCTTTTGGTCCAGTTGGACCAATTTCTCCATCATCACCTTTCTCTCCGGTTGGACCAGTAGAACCAGTATCCCCTTTTTCTCCAGTTGGACCATCACAACCGGGTTCACCGCAATGACCGGTAGGTCCAGTATCACCGTTATCACCAGTAGGGCCAGTTTCACCGGTTTCTCCTGTTGGACCAGTATCTCCTTTATCACCATCACAACCAGGTTCACCACAATGACCTGTAGGACCAGTATCGCCTTTATCACCAGTAGGACCAGTTTCACCATCATGTCCGGTAGGACCTTTTTCGCCATCATGTCCGTCGCATCCATCTCGCCCATCACAACCATCTCGTCCTCTTGAACCAGTTGGACCAACCGGTCCTTCATCACCTTCTTCTCCACGAGGTCCAGTAGGTCCCATATCACCGTCACACCCATCCCGTCCATTGCAACCATCTTTTCCATCTTCACCATCTTTTCCATCTTTTCCGTCACGCCCATCTTTACCGTCAATACCATCAATACCGTCACATCCGTCCTTTCCGTCACGTCCGTCACGTCCATCTTCGCCATCTTTTCCATCTTTTCCGTCACGTCCATCAATGCCGTCGCGACCATCACACCCATCATGTCCGTCTTCACCGTCACATCCATCGCGTCCTGGTCTACCATCTTTTCCGTCTTCTCCATCCTTACCATCTTTTCCATCGCGTCCATATTTACCTACTTTTACCACTTTTTTACACCCACTGGTGCGTTTCTTTCTTGAATAACAATAGTTACATTCTTTATGAGAACTATCATCGCAAGTACAATATGAATCACCACAACTCGCCATATTATATATATATATATGCTTAATATACTTTATTCTAAATAATTAATCGGTAGCATATGTGCTTTGTGAATTACAATAATAATTACAAGTTATACTAATGCGTATCATAATAATAGATTCTATTACTATTATTTACAAGGTCTAATTTTAATGATAATACATTTTTCTTCATTATTATAACATTTACTTGATTTACATTTACTTGATTTTTTGTGACATTTGTCATGTGGTCTACATGAGTAACACTCTTTAACTGGTTTACATTTTTTGGGTTTATTGCATTTGCGACATCTACATGATGTAGATGGCTTTTCGTTTTTTTCTGACACATATGAATAGTGGTCGTCATCGGAATCATCTATTGAATATTCGTCAAAAGAATAATATTGTTTTGGCATATTATATAGTAAAATTATATAATAACCTAAATGTACTGCATATATCACGTTGTAAATTAATATGGTAATTATAAAAATACAATATTAATAATAGTAATTAGAAAGTTTTACGTGTAATTGTACCTTCTGATAATACATACCAGTGATCTTCTACGTAATCAACAGATGTAAAGTAATCGATGAACTTAGCATTTACCATACCTTCACCGTCTTTAAACTTAACGACAACAAAAGGGTTTGTCATGTTTCCGTCTTTATCTTGGTATGACGCAGTAAAACTCGCACTTAATACTTCACGTTCTTTAAGTTCTCCATGAGAATCTACAGCATATATTGTACCGTCAGCATTTGTGAATATTGAGATTAATGGACGTTTACCACCTTTGAGAATGTTAATAACAGACTCATTTAACTGTGTGTAGTTTGCACTATTTAGAGGGATAGGAGTAGCCATACTTATATATATATATACCTATAGTATATTTTTTCTAAATCTATTGTAACAGAATGTATATTCCAAAACGTTATATACCAACTACTTTACACCCTTGAAGATTTAAAACGCCGTTTTTTGAAACAATTATAATAAAAATTATATAAATATTTTTTATTATGTATAGTATCGTAATGGATAAGGATGAAAAAATAAAAGAAATGGAAGAACATATTTCCAATTTAGAAACAGAACTTCAAGCAACCAAAGAGCATCTCAAAAAATATACAGCACCAGCAAGTAGTAAGGGTGGAAACGCAAGTGTAGTCGATTATCATTTATTACATTCTGGATGTAAACCGAACAGTAAAGCTCTTAAACTCGCAACGAAAACATGTCGTAAAAAAGGGAAATGTAAAAAATACACTGTAAAGAAACATTCTAAAAAATAGATATAATACAAATAAAATATAAAAACAAACGCATTGTACTAATTATATTAATAGTATTATGAATGAAGAAAACAATGTATTAACTATAAAAACCGTTCAAATTCAGCCTATACGAAATATGATTACTGCTATCAAAGACATTTTAACTGATGCTACAATCACATTTACTAAAGATGGTATGAAAATAATAAATTTTGATAAAACACATACTATTTTAGTGAATGTATTATTAGATGCGAGTAAATTTGAGACATATGATTGTCAACCTGATAAAATTATTGTATGTGCGAACACTCTACACTTATTCAAAGTGATATCAACCATGTCTAATGATGATACATTATCGATGTATATTGATAAAGCAGATTATCATGATGGTATAGTATCACACTTGGGTCTTCAATATGATAATGGAGATATTAAACAATGTTACAGTCAGAAGCTGCGTTTAATTGAACCCGACACAGATGAATTGTTTATTCCTAACGTTGAATATTCTACCATTATCAACTTACCTACTTCAGATTTTCAAAAAATTATTCGTGACCTAAATAGCATTTCGGACCGTATTGAAATCAAATCTGTAGGCAGTGATTTAGTATTTTCATGTGAAGGAAGTTTTGCGAGTTCCCGTATTTTTAGGTCAGAGTCAAAGGACAATATGAATTTCATTCAGAAGTCGGACGATTCTGTTATTTACCAAGGCGAATTTTCATTGAAGAGTTTGTCTCATTTTATTAAATGTACTCCTTTATGTAGTCATCTTGAAATGTATCTTGGTAATGACTTACCCCTTATTATTAAATATGATGTAGCCTCGCTTGGTAGCATTAAATTGTGTTTGGCGAATTTGCCTCCATTATAAGTTTTATGTGTTGAATAATATACAAAATTATATTATTCAAATTTACGGAATAACCATAAAAAAATAACAAGTGTACACTTTATATGAAAACTATTATAGTAACTGGTGGTGCTGGATTTATTGGTTCTAATATGTGCGAACGATTATTAAATGATGGCAATTATGTGATATGTATAGATAACCTGTATACCGGGAATTTAAATAACATCTCGCATTTGTCTGAAAATCCAAACTTTAAATTTATAAACCATGACATAATTAACCCATTATTTATACCCGAACACAAAATAGACCAAATATACAATTTTGCATGCCCGGCTTCTCCACCAAAATACCAAATAGACCCTATTTATACATTAAAAGTGAATTTTCAAGGCATATTAAATTTATTAGATTTAGCAAAAGAACATAACGCAACTTTACTGCAATCATCTACATCAGAAGTATATGGTGAACCTGAAATAACCCCACAACACGAAGACTACCGAGGTAATGTGAATACAATCGGTATTCGTAGCTGTTATGATGAAGGAAAACGAGTAGCAGAAACACTCATGATGGATTATCACAAACAATACAATGTAGATATTCGCATTGTCCGTATTTTTAATACATATGGTCCAAAGATGGATAAAGATGACGGTAGAGTTGTATCCAATTTTATAAATCAAGCATTAAATAATGAAAATATTACCTTATATGGTGATGGTAGCCAAACGCGTAGTTTTTGTTATATTGAAGACCAAATGAACGGGTTAATCAAACTAATGAATTCAGATTATGTATATCCTGTTAATATTGGAAACCCATATGAACTAACTGTTAAAGAATTGGCAGATGTTATTATTAAATTAACCACATCTGAATCACAATTGGTATTTTGTCCGTTACCATCAGATGACCCAACCAATCGTAAACCAGATATTCAAAAAGCTCAATCCATTTTAAATTGGAATCCAGAATATAATCTAATAGATGGTATAACAAAAACTATCGAATATTTCAAAAAATGCTAATAACTAAGTACGTCATGAATAATACTTAGTTATTTACACCGATGGTATGTGCTTTTCGATAATTTCAGCACGTTTTTCCCATGTACAGTTCTCTATATAACTTTGTTGGTTTGTCAGTAATTGTTGATTATATTCACTATAATAATTATGAATTACATTTATTGTCTTTGTTACAAATTGTCGTATATAACTTTCTGGGATTTTTTCAATTTGAACTGGATTTTTGATAAAATCATCAGCAACTACTTCTTCATGTAGAACATCAAGGTGAGGATTATATAAGTTAGCAAACCCATTTGATGTTTCTGGTATAGCACCCAATTCAGATGAAATTACATTACACCGATAAGCCATTGCTTCCAATATAGAAGTACAACATGTTTCGGCATATGTATTTGGATAAAACAATACCATTGATGATTTAATATGATTAAACAAAACGGATTGAGGTACAGAACCGTAAAAATCAATATTTGGGTCATCTATTAACAATTGGTATATTTTATGATAATATCTATCCATTTCGGTATGATTTACTTCATTAATATCTGTAATTGGCATATATTCTGTTTTGTTTTTCTCCACTTCACGCGAAAAACAGGAAAAAACCTTTAATTTAATATCAGGTATATGTTTCTTTACTAATTGGAATAGGTGATATGCTACAATTAACCCACGAAAAGGAGTACTATAATAAATCATCGTTTTTTCTTTTTCTATGAACTTTAATTCGTCTAATTTAATCAATGGAGATATACCATTTTGCATTGTAATACATTTATTATGTTCGAGTCTGTATTGTTGTATAAATCGGTTCTTTTGCCAATTACTTACAAAAATGTATTTATCGAATGGATATTGAACCACCTCATTTGTTATAAAGGCTACATTTATGTCATGTTCCATTAAATTCCATAATAGAATATTTGGATTAATACTTGTTAAGATTTCCTTACTTAATGGGCATTGTCCCTGAAAAATAATAATATCAGGAACGATTGTTTTGATAGAATCAACATTTAATGGGTAATATTGTAGATTTTCATGAATAATCATATGTGTTTCTGTTCGGGTCATAACACTAACATCATATTTTTTAGATAATACATTTGATAGATTGTACACGGCGGCTTCAGTTCCTCCCAAAGCACGTTTATTTATGGTATCATAATCCCATTCCGAATAATCAATAAATAACACTCTTTTCTTAGGTAATATAATTGGAAGTGTCGTATGTAGTTTTAAAATCATTTGTTTGTGAAAATTATGCATATCTTGAATATTAATCGTGTCGTTTACAATCGTAGAATAAGGTTTAATAATAGTATCGGTAATGTTATACTTATTTAGGTGGGTTTGAATTAAATCATGTTTGTATTTGTTGTCGTTTTTATCGTAATCATTTTCACCTGTACTCGTATATTTGTATGACACACTTTCTTCATTTACCGCATTATATAGGTATATATATGGTTCTGAAATATGGGTAATAGTAAATGCTGGATTATTATCCTCTTTATAAAGTAGAACTGTTGTCATAAAATCGTCATAAATATACATTCGTTCGTCATATAACTGGATATATTTGGATAATAATTTTCGGTTAATACATATTAATCTACCCGGGGTTGCAAGTGTCGTGTTAAATTCGTCATTCAAACTATTTATATTTTTACATTCTTCTACGTTATAATATAATTGTAAATTATATGTACTATTTGAACTGTGGGAGTCACCCTTTAATTTATGATAGTTAGAATTATTCATTATAATCTTCGTGTTTCCATATAATGAAATAACATCGCTATTTTCAGTTGTAAGAACATTATTTATTCTCTGTATAGCATTTGGAAATAGGAAATCATCACCATCTAACATAATTAAATTATCATAACGATAGTCTTTATAAAATGTTTTTAATACTGAATTATGACCTTTACCTGGAGAACCATTTGATTCAGTTCTTATGATTTTTCTCAATTTCGTATAATTATTCTTACCAAATTCGTACATAACATCTTGATAAAACTCTTCGTTCAATGTATTTACTATAATCATTATTTCATAGTCATCATATCCAATTTGGTTGAGAACACTTAAAAGTGATTCCTTTAATAATCTTACGTTACTCGAACATAAAATACCAACCAAATATTTTACCATAATATAAATAGTATAATCATCTATATTTATATTATTAATGGTGGATATATTCATTATTTATTCGTATAAGTGCGAATAACGTTTTATCGTAAAAATTGTCGATTATTTCAGGATTCGCATTCTCCTGTATCTTATCTTGGTATACAGTTATGTTAATGTTACTAATTTTATAGTCGGTCAAATCATATTTCTTCAAAAGGTTATCTCTAATATTTTTATCATGATTAAAAATACCTACATTATTATCATGATGTTTGGTTACACTATCGTCATTAATACCATTGTATAAATAAATATATGGGTCACTTAAATGAGTTATCTTATAATCAGGATTACGCAGTTCTTTATAAAATATAACACAATACTCTATATCTACCCCTTTATACATCTCATCATTATATAATTTCATGTATTTTGATAATATTTTACGATTGACACTTAATAAACGTAATGGTGTTATTGTCAATATATCAAAACCATCATCTATTTGTCGTATATTGTTGACTTCTTGAATATGAAATCCTAATTGTATATTATAATCACGACAATACATATCGGTATCTGGGTCTATTTTTCTTTGTTTGTTGTATTTAAATATAGTATTACTTACGCTACAATTCCCTGCTAATGTTATTACATCACTTTTTTCTTCAGTTTGTATATTGTTAATCCTTTCAATCGCATATGGAAATAAAAAATCATCACCATCTACTTTAATTAGGTTTTCGTAATTGTGATTATTATAAAATATTTCCAATACTGAATTATGTCCTTTTCCAGGAGAACCATTTGATTCTGTCCTAATTATTTTTTTTAGTTTTTCATGTTTATTATATCCAAATTCACGTATAACATCTTGATAAAACACCTCGTCTAATGTATTCACAATGATAAATATGTGATAGTCGTCAAAATTGATTTGGTTGATTACACTATTTACAGATTCTCGTATCAATCGAATATTACTCGAACATAAAATCCCAACTAAATATTTCACCATTGTATAAATAATATAATAACTATTATTTATACCGATTTACCATGTATTATCATTCATTCGTGTATAATATAATTCACAATTGTGTTCGGAAGCACTCCAACAAGTAAAAAATGTTTCTGCGTACCACCTCTTTTCACTACTGTCTTTATAAATTTTATATTTTTCATCTGATAATTGTATATTTGTACCAACATGATAATATTTATATATAGGAAAAGCTGTTACGATATCACGTTTATTTGTTATACGATAATGGGTTAGGTTGTTAGTCTCTTCAAATGACTTTTTCCATGCGTAATTACCTACCCGTGGACTTGCAAAAGAAACTACATTTACATTATTTTCTATATTATTGGCTAACATATATCCAAATAAGGTGGATAGCGCTCCACCTAAACTATGTCCTGTGACATAAATATCAAAATCAGGATGTTCTTTTAAAATCGTTTTAATATTTTCTACTAATTCATCGTATACAGAGTTAGTTGTAAGTTGTGTATAAAACCCACTATGTACGCAAATATCATCTTTTAATTTGTGTTTGAATACCATTAAATCATAATACCAATCTGACATTGATTCGCTACCGCGAAATACAACTGTTATTCTTTTTTTCCCTTCACTGATAGCAATCCCTACTTGAATGTCTGTGTCTGGATCATTTATAAATTTATGTAATTTTCCAGTAGGCACATTTTCAGAAATCTCAACTAACACATTTTTGTTTACTGAATTCATTTCTATTTTTTCTAATGCGTGTTCCTCTTTTAATTCAGAGACAAACTCTTCTATTGTGTCATCTTTATTTTGTACTTTAAAATTTTTTCCATAATTGTAAACTAATAATGTTGCTCGTAATAAATCTAACATTGTATGGTGAGATATGGTAGTAACTGTATTGTTACTTTCAACAAGGTTATCGTTTTCTTGTTCGGACATTCTATATATTGGATTCACAAAACAATTTATACAGAGATTATTTTCGAATTTGTAATCATAACTTTACCAGCTATATTTGTTTTTTCTACATTTTTAACATAAGCATACACTACTTCCAAATTTCGTTGTGATTTATATTTTGAATTTTCTTTACATACAAGAGCTCCTTGTGTTATTATTTGTCGATTTTGTTTTTTTGATAAATTTATAGTATCTGGTATTATCGCTATAACATGTCCGGAAGGTTCATTGTTAATGTGAAACCATATATCGTCTTCTTTTGAATTATCGATTATTTCAAAGTTATCACTTGCGTGCTGTCCTATAATATATTCTATATCGTCACCTAACGCTGAAATATACCTACTAATCGTCTTCATGATTATTGTTTATTTACTCATAAACAATAATAAATATTATCAATTTTACATCTAAAATTCTGGTTCATGTTTCTTAAATAGACATCCTTGTTGTTGGAGATTAGGTATGGTTGAAATGATACTCGGGTCTTGTAATGTAGATACATCTAACCAAATCTTTATGATACAAAAGTTTTTTTTGGGCGAAACGGTGATTCCATTTATATGCTTACTGTGCGAAATATCTTTACATAATGTTTCTCCTGCTATCATATAAAATAATTTTTTCCATACTTCAGGAACACATCGGTTTGATATTTTATATGAAAAACAACCACCGTGTCGATTACGTGGGTCTTCCCACATGGGCGTAATACCTTCCCGCATTACAAACAACATACAATTCTTTAATACATTATCATGAATAGTCTCATTTAATGAAATAACTTTTTCGGCATTATCAATCTTATCCATAATTATTGAATAGCTTGATACATCCCAGTTTTTGTCTTGTGGTAAATGGTAATATAAACTCCATTTACCATTCAACATATGTTGGTGGGATTGAATACTCACTGTATCCATACTTTACGCCCGTAATATACTAAGAGAAAAATCTTTATATTTTTTTGGTTATAGTTATTCATTTTTTTATAACTTTATAGGAATCTTCTGATAATAAAATGGATTGAGAATAGGTAAGTGTAATCATATTTACATTATTGTCCATCAAATTAATGGTATAATTTTCATCAAATATGAATTTTTCGGGTTGATATTCCAAAAATCTCTTGATAAATAGAGGAGATAATATTACATTGTTAGTAAAATATAATTCTTTTTCTAATCCCATAATGATTCGGTTTGGCATTTTCGGATGAGTATATTCGATGGTTAAAAAAGAGGCTTTTGAACGTGTATTAGAATAGGTAGGTTCCTCAGTAGTTTTATTAAATGAATGATTCGTTGTTCCATCATCCAATTTCATAGTAACCATTGTTTCAATTACATTATTATCAGATTTGGCAATTGATGTTGCTATTTTTCCAAAATAAGACAGACAATTATTATAATACTCAATTTTACTTACATCTGGAGTGGTATGTGATTTAATATGTTGATAATTTTCTAAATATATTTGTTTATTACCTGTAAATAGATTTTCATCATTCTTTAACAATATTGATATACATACCCAGTTGTTATCAAATGGTTCAATACGATAATTATTATAATTTGCTGTTAATTTATCTAAGTTATATGATGATGTATCAACTGTATTTTTTACAATGTCAAAATTATTATATAAATAATTACCAGTTTTAGTCACTCGTATCTTCATATCTACAAATATAAGAAAACCTTTGGTTAAAAATGTGGTGTAGTCAATGTTTCGTATTTCATTTATCATCATATTTGTAGATTGAACCAAATATTCAACATTTGTAAATAGTATAACACTCAACATAGTATATACGTTTGTAATAAAATCCATTTTAATAATATTAATGATATATTTTTATATACTTCAATAATAAATAATAAAGATTACATAAATATATATATATATTTTAACTATGCCAATAAATACACGAGGGTTATTTATATTTCATCGCGACTTTCGTATTTCAGATAATATTGCGTTAAATAATTCTGGATTTATATGCGATAAATTATACACTTGTTTTATATTCACACCAGAACAAGTAACCAATGTCAATTCATACAAGTCAAACAATTCAGTTCAATTTATGATTGAGAGTTTACAAGATTTGAATGATACAATTAAGACAAATGGAGGTGAATTATCATGTTATTATGGTAAACAAACTGTCATATTAAAACACCTTATTAGTGAGCTTAATATTACACACGTATTTTTTAATGATGATTATAGTCCATATGCTATACAACGTGATGATGAAACCAAAATGCTATGTAACAAGTTAGATGTAAAATGTATTACTCATCCAGACTATTATTTATATGAACCGGGAACAGTCTTAGTTGAAAGTTCAAAAAATGCGTATAAAAAATATACTCCTTTCTACAATACGGTTTTAAATAATACAGTTTCAAAACCGATAAATATTACTTCATTTCCATTCTCGATAACAAGTAAAAAGTTAAAGTATGTAATAACTCTAAAAGAAGCCATGAATAAATTTGTAAAACCGAATAACCATATCTTAGTTCATGGTGGTAGAACGCAAGCACAAGAAAAATTAAAAAATGCTTTACGAGCTCAAGGAGAATATGATTCATCAAGAGATTTCTTTACTTATAAAACAACCCATTTATCGGCATACATCAAATTTGGATGTTTATCTATTCGTGAAGTATATCATGCATTCAAAAAGAAATTTGGATTGAATCACGGTTTAATACGAGAACTTATATGGAGAGAATTTTTCGCTCACGTGTTGTATTGTTATCCCGAAGTAGTAGGTCAATCATATCAACAAAAATACCGTTCTTTAAACTGGAGTCAAAGTAAAATAAATATTGAGAAATGGAAAAATGGCATGACTGGATTCCCATTAGTTGATGCTTGTATGCGTGAAATGAATACAACGGGTTATATGCATAACAGAGGGCGAATGACAACCGCAAGCTTTTTAATTAAAACTTTATTAATTGATTGGCGAGTTGGAGAACAATATTTCGCACAACAATTAACTGATTATGATATTGCTTCTAATAATGGTAATTGGCAAGGTATTAGTGGAACCGGTGTTGATATGAAACCCTATTTTCGTGATATGAATCCTTGGATACAAAGTTCTAAATTTGATGTTGATGCTGAATACATTAAAAAGTGGGTACCTGAATTGGAAACAGTGGATTCACGCGATATTCATAAGTGGAATGAAACCTATAGTGATTCGAAATATAAAGATATCAAATATCCAAAGCCAGTTGTTGATTATTATTTACAAAAGGAAAAAATGTTGAAAATGTATAAATCAGCATAAAATAATAACTTCTCAATAAAATTATTATTTTACATTCTTGATATATTGAATAAATAGTAAAGACCCAATAATGTAGTTTGGACGACTAATCCAGACACACCATCCGTATACATACTTCTTGCTACTCCTAATTTATCGTAGTAATGGGTAACTAAATGAGGAAATAAATTACTCCATTTCATTATGAACCCATATAATGCACTAATTATAAACGATAACACCATAAATTTACTAACATACCCAAAATCAAAAATACTTTTGGGAAAATCCATCATAGATAGAATAATAGGCTGAGTAGTTGCTCCTACAAATCCTGCGATTAACGCAGCAGCTAACATAGTATGTTGCTTAAAATATGGAATTAAATCCTCCACGAAATCCATTTGAAAATATTTAGGTAGTTTTTCATAATTAAGAGACATAAAGCGCAATACAACGTCCCATAAAGCTGTGACAATAAAGGTTAAGATAATTAGTTTATAATCCATATAATATTACATGGGATAATTATTCAAAAAATACATGAGTAAAATTAAAAACGCATAGAATAAAATTTTCATTATATACATAAATTGAATATTAAAATTCATATGAATTGAAATACACGCACTTAGATATTTCATAAATACATGACTTTATGAAATAGTTATCAAACTTTGTATTACCAATGGTTTAAATATCCAATGACACAGTGTTCTTGTTAGAAGTATTCTTCTTACGTGCTCGCTTAGGCATATTTGTATTTTGCATTCCATTCAATGATGAAATGGATATTACGGAGTCTTCGTCGTTAGACATACCTTGAGTGGTTGTTTGAGGA
>Ga0222659_1000583_pt1 | contig 20287 bp, 25 predicted proteins | sample AntAcemetagen547_FD_179850 | JGI IMG/M metagenome (GOLD analysis project Ga0222659, IMG submission 179850) | Saline water microbial communities from Ace Lake, Antarctica - #547 | ecosystem: Environmental > Aquatic > Non-marine Saline and Alkaline > Saline | place: Antarctica: Ace Lake...
AGCCAATACTCTACTATAAATAAAATAAAAACCGATTTTAAATCAAATGCAATGTACGCTAAATAATCATAGTTAATAACCTACACAAATTGAACAACTAACCAATGTATTTGTAATCCAATATTTTATAGCTGAGCTATTTAGAAAAAACATTTAAATTTATTGGAGATTGTGAGGTGCAGTAGATACCCAAACCCCGTTCATATATATTTTTTTTCTTTTTAAAAAATTTCCAGAAATATCTATTTTTTGTTCAATTTTTTTAATAATAAATTTTTTATAATCCCTTTTAAATAATAGTGTATTAACAAAAGATTTTTCTTTACCAATGTAAAGATTTTTAATATCCTGAAAAGAAACTAATCCTTTATTTACCCCTTTACATTTTATATCGAATTTATTTAAATATGAGCAAGCGTATACTTTAGGTGCGATAAAATAAGCTTCTTTAATTTTACCACATTTTTTCATAAAACCTAGCTTAACGTCCGATAAATATCGCTTATGTATTGGATATTTACAAAAAATGGAATCCGTGTCAGAGTAAAAAATTTCATTATTAAAATCAGATTTATATTTATAAACCACAATCCTAGCATATGATGTAATCGCAGATGCAATTTGAATTGGTGTAAAAAATGATTTGCTTAAAGATTCATCTTTTAAAATATTATATTTCTTTTCTGTAATTAAATTAAATTTTAATAATAAATCTAGTTTTTCTAGAACCGGTTTTTTAATAAAAACTACAATTATTTTTTGATTAAGAACTGTTTGGTCTAAAATATCATAAATAGCTTGTATCTCATTATACTCCTGTTTATCAACAATTTGAGTCACTGGAAGTATAGGTTTCATACCAAAGCGACCGTACAAAGAATTCATTAGTAATTTTAAAATAGTATTGCTAGGTGAGTTTTTTGAAAATTGACTACGTAAACCATGAAATTTATCAATTATGCTAGCAAATATTTTTTTTTTATTATAAGAAACACCCCTAATAATTTTAAATATATATCCTAAAGATTTAGCCATTTTCAATTCTTCAGAAAAATAAATATCTTTCCAACTACCTGAAGGACAAATTAAACCTTTAAATTTATCATATTTTGTTAATAATGGGATTTTTATATAGGCTGGACAATAAACCTCAACTTCAAGAAAACCAAAAAAAGTATCTAAATCTATTTCATTATTTGGAATAAAAACTCCTTTTCCAACTGGATATTTAAATTCTTTCATTACATAAGGATAAAGTGAATTAATATCGTAATGATAACCGTTTCTCATGTAAGGGTTAAATACATCAACAGTACCACCTTTATATGATTTACGTATAAAAATTTCTTTATTACCAGTACAATTTTCAATAGCTCCCTTTTTTAAATCATAAAAATCTTTTAAAAATATCTTTATAGCTAAACTGGGTAATGAAAGGCATAATAATGGATTAACAAATAAAATTTGTTTTATTTCTTTAATAAAACACTCGAACCCTTCTTTTAAAACTAAAGAATCATTTAAACAATATATTTCTAATTTTTTTTTTAAATTTGAACCTTTGTTTTTCGTGGTATAAACCTCTAAAGTATTTAATGAATAATCAAATTTAATTTTTCTATATTTTTTACAAAAAATATGTCCCATTCTTTCTAAACTTATATTTAATAGTAAATAAGTATCCCTGAATTCTAAGTCAAAATTTTTAGCTTGATTAAGAATAATCATTTTATAAATCGTTTTATTTCGGGTAATTAAATTAATTTCAAATTCTTTTTTTTTAGATAAACTATTAATTATAAAAAATGAATCAAATTTATTAAAATTATGAAATAAAAATAAAATTTTAGTACTAATTATCGAAAAAATATTTTGCTTTAATTCAATACAAACTTCTATAAATAATAATATTAATTTACTAGATTCAAATTTTATATTTGAAGCATTAACTGAAAATAATGATTTAGAATAATAAATTCTCGAGCTGACAATTGAAAAGCAATTTACATAATGAATATTATTAACTAAAATAGTTTCAAAATCACAATAAAAATTAACCGAATTAAAGCTAGAGTAAGTTTTGATAGGTTTTAAAAATAAATGATTTGATTTATTTATAGATTTCATAAATTAAATATTTGTAATTATTTTTACTTTAATAATGAGAGATATTTTTTTAAAAGAATTGTAAAATTCTAATTTTTCTACTAAATTAAACAATACATTAGCAAACCACTCGTTAAAATTATCTAAACTATATAATTTGTTGCTATCAGATAAACTATGAGTATATTGATTATTAGTACCTTCTTCATAAAAAATTAATGTAGAAATAATACTAATAACTTTTTTTTCAATAGTAAGTTTTTTAATATCATTTGAGATTTGAGACATGTTTATTAGTAATGGTAAAAAAAAAATAGCCAAATTATCACCGTTATAGTCTGATTTATATTGAATTGTATCAAAAAGAATTTTAGATTTAATAATTTTATTTTTATTAAATGAAAAAAATTTAAATATATTATTAGGTATTAAAGAACTATATTCTATTATAATTTTTAAAATAAATGTACTCATAAAATAATTTTATACATACTAAAAGAATGTCCACAAAAAACACACCTATGGATCCAATTAATAAAACGCATAATATCCATAATTTGTTATCATCAACACTAAAAAGAATCCGAATTACCTACTTATTTTTTTATAATGTATTAATAATACAAACTCAAATATTTGCGATAAAAAGAAAAAACGGGCTGAATTTTGGTATATCCCAAACAATAATAAAGACCCCTTTTTATTCCAGTACCCACCACCTATCTTTAAAAAAACCAAAAAACTCTTTTAATATTTTAAATTAATAAAAAAATTTTGTACCGAATTGAGTTGCATCTGTAGAGGAATAAAGTACATTATTAGTACCGCGTGCAACAGCAGTAGGACCAAAAATTTCTAATAAACCTCGATCTAATCGGTTGTAAGGATATTTTTTTGCAAAGACTAAAATTGAAGTACTTAATATCTCATTTACTAGACGATCTGTGTACCATTTCTTTAATAAAAAAGAATATATAGATTTAAAGAAAACACTTTGTTTTCTTTCAAAAAATTGTTTTTTATTTCTTACATATAAACAAGTAGAGAAAATCATTCCTTTACAAACAGCTAATAATGGAATCAATTTATAAATAGGATCAATGAATTCAATATCACTTACATTATAATTATTGATATTAAAAAAAAATGAATTACCGTAAAAAAAACTTCCTAACCCTGAAAAAATATCAGTTAAAAAATAACCGGCGGTAATACTTACAAATGCTAATATAATCAAAGGAATTTTTATATTGTAAGAACTTTCATGAGTACTATTTACAAAATACTTATTATTATTTGACTTTGCTAAAAAAGTAAGAATCAAAATTCTAGTAGAATAGGCAGAGGTAACAATAACTGAATGAACCCCAAGCCCATAACAAAAAATTGAAGCAGTAGTTATTCCTGTAAACGCTAACTCTAAAATTAAATCTTTTGTATAAAACCCACTTAAAAATGGGATTCCCATTAAATTTAATGAACCAATTAAAAAACAAGTGTATGTTAATGGTAAATAACGTCTAAAACTTCCATATTTTCGTACATCTTGCTCATCAAACGCTGCGTGAATTATGGCACCTGCAGCTAAAAATAATAATGCTTTAAAAAAAGCATGTGTTACTAAGTGGAAAAATGCTGCATTATAACGTTCAAGACCACAAGCAAGCATCATATAACCTAGCTGACTACAAGTTGAAAATGCAATTACTTTTTTAATATCATGTGAAAATAATCCAGTATAAGCTCCAAAAAGGGCAGTAATCGACCCAATAATTGCGACTAACTGTAAAACTGAAGGTGCCATTTCAAAAAGATATGAACAACGAATCAATAAAAATATACCTGCAGTAACCATAGTCGCAGCGTGAATTAAAGCAGAAACTGGTGTTGGTCCTTCCATTGCATCAGGTAACCAATTATGAAAACCAAATTGCGCTGATTTACCCATAGCACCTAAAAATAAAAATAAACAAATAAAATCTAAAACAGATACATGGTATAAACCGATAGTTATGCTTAAATTTTTAACAAAAGGAGCAGTTGCAAAAATAACTTGATAATCAAAAGTTTCAAAAAGTAAACAAATTGAAAATAATCCTAACAGCATAAACATATCCGCAACACGATTAAATAGCATTGCTTTTATGGCAGCTTTATTTGCTTGAATTCTAGTATGCCAAAAATTAATTAATAAATAAGATGATAATCCAACACCTTCCCACCCAACAAACATTTGAAGAAAATTACCTGCTGTTACAAGAATAAGCATAAAAAAAGTAAATAATGATAAATAACACATAAACCGCTGTAAATGTGGATCATTTTCCATATACTCACTCGCGTAAAGATGTACAAGCGTCGAAACTGAAGTCACAACACAAACCATAGACAATGTTAAATTATCACAATATAATTCCCAATTTATTTCTAATGTATTACAAACAACCCAAGGGCTTATTATTAAGGTACATATTTTATTTTGTAAGAAATTATTACATAATAATAAAAAACCTATACAAAATGTGATAAAAATATGAATAGTAGTAAAAAAAACAATTCCTCGTCCCATATGACGCCCACAAAAACTACCTCCTAAAAAGGCCGCCAAAGGCAGCCAAAGGATTAACAGGAGCATCCAGACATAATTATTTTAAGTCTAGTCTTTGTTTTAACTAAACTAAAATGATCCCCACAAGTAGAAAACAATGTATAAAAACAACCAAACAACGTCTACAAAATGCCAGTACCAAGCTGCTGCTTCAAAACCAAAATGGCGATCACGATTAAAATGATCAAAATACAAACGGTATAAACATACAATTAAGAAACAAGTACCAACAAATACGTGAAAACCGTGAAACCCTGTTGTCAAATAAAAAATTGAACCATAAGCACCATCTGCAATAGCAAATGGTGCATTAGCGTATTCAAAACCTTGCCAACCTGTAAAAAAAATAGCTAAAAGCACAGTAACTAACAGACCAAAAACCGCTTGCGATTTTTCACCCCATACAATAGAGTGATGTGCCCAAGTTAATGCTGCTCCAGACGATAATAATAAAGCAGTATTTAATAGCGGAACTTCATATGGATTTAAAATAGTAGTATAAAGTGGAGGCCACACACTTCCTAATTCCATAGCAGGATTAAAACTAAAATAAAAAAATGCCCAAAAGAATGCAAAAAAGAACATTATTTCAGAAACAATAAAAAGAATCATACCCCATTTTAAACCAACTAAAACACGAGGACTGTGTGAGAAATCAAAAGTACTTTCTCTAAGAACATCTCGCCACCAACAACCTGCACAAAAAAAAACGTGAATCAAACCTTGTTCTATTAAAGTAGATCCAGCAGCGTAACCATGAAACCACATCGCCATACCAAATGTAATAGCTAACCCTCCTAAAGCCGAAAACAATGGCCAAGGACTTTCACTAACTAAATGAAAATTGTGTTTTTGATTAAATTTTTGCATAAAAAAAATTGACAAATATCAAGTGAAATTAAAGCTATAAATTCTCAACAATAGATTAAAAATCTATTTTAAAATTCTAAATTTTTTATATTTTTTTCTACGCATTTTTTTCGCTCGACATCCATTAAAAATTTTACTAGATTTAGAAACCAACAAATACATTTGGTTTCTAAAAAAAAACTGTAATTTTCGTACAACTTTTTTTTTAATAAATGACATTCCACGTATAATAATAACAAAATTAGTTTTACGAAATTTTTTTTTTAAATATTTAAACATTTGAATTAATAAAATATTCGTAACAAACTTTAGCTGACGTTTAGAAGCATTAAGTTTATATAAACCACAAGACCAAATTTTAGATACTCTATTAGTTCTTAAATTCAATAATGTTACGAACAAATTATTTTGTTTTATACGTAAAATTAGTAATGTCTTAAATAAACTTGCTTTTCGTTTAAAATAAAATTTATAGCGTTCAAAAAAAAAAACTAATCGAGAATTATACTTTTTTTTTCGAATATAAACCTTTTTTATTAAAATAAAACGAAAAAATTTCTTATGAAATCGTTTTTTTAAATTTTTTTTTTGAGTATATTTTAAATTTTCGTTTTCTTTTTGCATTTTAATGATCCCCATATATATTACACAAGACTATACAATATAAAAAATTAAATAACCTGAATAAACGTACTTTAATTAAATTAATAAGTAATAAAACAGTTTATCATACTTAAAGTAGGAATATTAAATATATAGACTTTAAAAACTAAACCGTCTCTTTGTTTTCGCGTTTGTTTTTGTGCGTTGCCCACGACTGGGTAATTTTAAATGATGACGAATACCTCTATAAACCCTAATTTGACTTAAAAATTTTATATTTTTTCGAATTTGTAATTTTAAATTTTTATCATACTCCTCAAATTTAAAATTTTTAACTATAAATCCATTATTTTTTTTTTTTATTTTTATATCCTTATTTGAAGGATTTAGTCCAAATTTTTGACATAAACCTTTCACTTTTTTAGAATTAACCCCGTAAATACCACTAAAATTCTTTAAAAAAGAAACTTTTGTATTATTATTATTCGCTAACATATAAATTATATTTTTAGTTTAAATAAAAGAATTTATTAAAACAAAAACTACAGAAGAATGAACAAATTGAAAATAAATATATGGAATAAAACCTAAGATAAGAGTAAATATTAAAAGAGGTAATAGAATAGAAAATTCTCGAAATGTTAAGTCAGAATATTTTAATATATAGAAATGTTTTAAATTTCCAAAAGAAAAACGGTTATAAATCCATAAAGAATATGAACCACATAAAACAACACTTACAACAACAATTAATGCTATTACAAAATTAATTTGAAAAATACCCATTAAAATTAAAAACTCACCTATAAAACTACTGGTACCAGGTAAAGCAATATTTGCCATTGTAAAAATTAAAAAAAAACTAGAACAAATAGGCATGATTTGCACCATACCACTATAATAATAAATGGAACGTGTATGATAACGTGCATAAATCATACCAACAATAAAAAATAAAGCGGCAGATACAAAACCATGACTAATACTTTGTAAAAGAGCACCTTCGACTCCTAAAAGATTAAAACTAAAAATCCCAATTACTATTAAATTCATGTGAGCCACAGATGAGTACGCAATTATACGTTTTAAATCAGTTTGCCTTACAGCAGCTAAAGAAGTATAAACAACACCAACAGCACATAAAGTATGAATTATAGGAGTAAAATATATGGAAGCTACAGGAAATAATGGTAAACTAAAACGAATAAAACCGTAAACACCCAACTTTAAAAGAATACCAGCTAAAAGAACTGAACCAACGGTTGGTGCTTCTACGTGAGCTTCCGGCAACCAAATATGTAATGGAAACATTGGAATTTTAGAGGCAAAAGATAAAAAAAAAGCTAACCATAAGAAAAATTGTTCAGTATGACTAAAATTATAACTTAGTAAAAACTCAAAGTTAAAAGTTCCAGTGATTTTATAAATATATAAAATACCAAGTAATAACAACAACGAACCACATAAAGTATAAAAAAATAACATATACGCTGCCCAATTTTTACGTTCACGTGACCCCCAAATACCAATAACTAAATACATAGGAATTAATATCGCCTCAAAAAATATATAAAATAATAAAATATCTAAAACTGAGAATACTAATAAAAGTAATAATTCAATAATAAATAAATTTAATAAATAATATTTTAAATGCTTCTCATCAAAAACGAATAAAACGCATAAAAAAATTAAAAAACTACTTAAAATAAAAAAAAATAAAGAAATACCATCCAAACCAAATGCTAACTGTAAATTCATAAATTCAAAATTTACCGAATAACGAATAATATTTTGAAAATAATAATCACTACAATCAAACAATAAAAGCAATCTCACAGAGTAAATAAAAATGATACTTGAAAATAATAAGGAGCAAAATTTTAAATATTTAGTATCATTTAAAAAAAATAATATAATTATACTTAAAACTAGGAAAAAATATATAAAAGAAAACATATTTTTTATTTAAAAAATGAAAGAAAATTTGATGTACGAGATAAACGTCTAAAAACTGCATTATTTAAGCGCAGCTTTTTAAAATCTAATGAAAGTATAACAGAACCAACAAGAGCTAATAAAAGCACTAAACCGGCAATTATAACTAGCACAATTCCAAAATTGTAAAGAACTTGTCCTATTATAAACATTTCATTTAAATTCTCTTCAAAATTTTCAAAACAAATAAAATCAGAAGAATAAAAAACACCTGGCAAATATGTAAACGGTTGAATATATGAAAATATGTATATAATTAAGTATGAATTTAAGGCAAAATTAAAAGGTAAAAATAATAATACATCAAACTCATCTAATTTTACACGTAACATCATAATTACAAATAAAAATAAAACTGCTATTGCCCCTACGTAAACTAATATAAATAACAGTGAAACAAATTCAAGGTTTAAAAATGAAAGAATAACAGTAGATTCAAAGAATAATAAAATTAAGAATAAAATAGAATGAATTGGATTATTCGAAAAAAAAAGAAAAGATGCAGTAAAAACTTGCAGTATTGAAAATATGTAATAAATATTAAGCATATATAAAATAAATTTGCTTCTTTGAAAAGAAAGAAATAATAAAAATTCTACACGAGAATAATTAAATTAACGACGAATCCCAGCGCATAAAGCTAAAAGCCTCATATATTGAGAATAACGTAATGATCGAGGTAATAAGCCGAATATACGTGTTCCAATAAGTTTATTATTTTTCTTTAATAAAATCACAGAATTTTCAAAAAAAGATAAATTATCCCCAGAGAAATAAGAATTTTTTTTTTTTGTTCGAACAACTAAAGCACGTATAAGTTGACCTTTTTTTATTTTAGAAGCAAAGCGTCGGTTTGCTCGTAATTTTTTTACAGAAACTAATAAAATATCACCTGTGTATGCGTACCGATATTTCTGATTTGATACGATTCGTATACAGCAAACACTTTTGGCACCAGAATTATCGATAACTTTTAAAAAAGTTCCTTTTTGAATCATAACTAAATTAAATTTTTAAAGCCCAAAATATAAAAATATTTTTAAAAAAGTTTATATATAAATTGTTTTTTTGTTTTTTTTCGAAAAAATTAAAAGGTAACAATGTTACCGATTTTTGTAACGAAAAATTAAAAAATACTGTTAAATCATTAAAATTTATTTGATGAGAATTTTGATTGATTTTGTTAGAAAATACAGATATAGGAGTAGAAAATATAAGATGTAAATGTTGATGCTGTGGTTTTCCACTAATAAGATTAGAAGTAACTAAAGCTGGAGCGCAAACTGATTCCAGTGATTTATTATTTAATAAAAAAAGCAAAGAAATTAGAAAATCAAAAGTTTTTTTGTGTGAAATATCTATAATGATTTTAGATTTTAAAGTCATTGTTTTTATTCTTTTTTTTAAACTTGTAAAAAAATTTAAAATAATTTTAGAACAACAAAAATTATATAAATAATAAAACAAAAAAGCTTTATATTGCGCTTTTAATTTTATAGCAAAATTTTGTTCAACAGCAATTTTTAAATTTATTCTATTTATTTGTGGAACCAAATATATGCTTTTTAAACTATATTTATTGATTAAATCATAAGAACTTAAATACTTTAAAAAACTGTAATTATTTATTTTAATCATATGTAATTTTTTTTTATAATTTATAAAAATAAATTATATTGTTTTATACTATTTTTAACGAGTTTTTAAATAAAAAATATTAATGTAAAACTAACGATCAACCTCACCAAAAACAATGTCTTGAGTACCAATAATTGTTACAACATCAGCAAGCATATGACCTTTACACATATCATTTAATGACTGTAAATGACCAAATCCTGGAGCTTTGATTTTACAACGAAAAGGTTTTTCAGTGTTATTACCAATTAAATAAACCCCAAACTCACCTTTAGGTGCTTCTGTGGCACAATAAGTTTCACCAGCTCTTAAAGCAATACTTCCTGTGCTTAATCTAAAATGATCAATTAAATCTTCCATATAAGTTTTCATTACATTGTATTTTACAGAGCTTTTAGAATTATTATTTTGAATTTTTGAAGAAGAAAAATCATAGATTTTATTATCTAACTCGTCTATAACTTGATTTATGATTCGTAATGACTGTGCCATCTCTTCAATACGCAATAAGTAACGATCGTAACAATCACCTTTGCTCCCAACAGGTACATCAAAATTTAAATGTTGATAATAATCATAAGGCATATTTTTACGTAAATCCCAAGCAATACCAGTACCACGCAGCATTACACCACTAAAACCCCAATCAACAGCTTGTTTAGAAGAAACAATTCCGACATCAATCAAACGTTCTTTCCAAATACGATTATTGGTAAGCATTTCTTCAATTTCTGCCAAACGGTCAGAAAAATTTAACGAAAAAACTTTAATATCGCTTAACAATTCTACGGGGAAATCACTAGACAAACCTCCGGGACGAATATAAGCCGCATGCATACGTGCTCCTGAAACACGTTCATAAAACTCCATTAGTTTTTCACGCTCCTCAAAGGCCCATAAGAAAGGAGTCATAGCTCCAACATCCATAGCATGACAACCTACAGAAAGTAAATGGTTTAATATACGAGTAATTTCTAAAAACAAAACACGAATTAAAAGAACTTTCTGAGACACAGAAATATTAGCTAATTTTTCAACAGCCAAAGAAAAAGTATGTTCTTGAGCCATCATCGATACATAATCTAAACGATCAAAGTATGGTAATGCCTGTAAAACTGTTTTATATTCAATTAATTTTTCAGTCCCACGATGTAATAAACCAATGTGAGGATCTGCTTTTACGACAACTTCTCCATTTAGCTCTAGAATAAGACGTAAAACTCCGTGAGCTGCAGGATGCTGTGGTCCAAAATTAATAGTAAAATTTTTTAAATGATTTTTTGATTCTGTTTTTTTAAGAATTTTTTTAAAAGAATTTTTAATTAAAGGTACATTATTATTCATAAATCAAACACAAATGATATTACCATTGACTTTCAAAAGTAAAAGCCCTAAATTCTTGAGTAAGCTCTAAAGGCTCAGAAATAATTCGACGTTTATCTGCGCTATAAGATACATCAATATATCCTGACAAAGGAAAATCTTTACGCAAAGGAAAACCGTCAAAACCGTAATCAGTTAAAATGCGGCGTAAATCTGGATGTTTATCAAACCAAATACCATACATATCCCAGATTTCACGTTCCCACCAATTAGCATTATAATAAACACTACATGACGATGAAATTGTACTGATTTCGTTTAAAAAAACTTTAACGCGTAAACGATTTTTAAATTTTAAACTTAATAAGTCATAAACCACTGCAAAACGAAAATTTTTATCAAATTGAGTACTTAAAAAGTCAACTCCTGAAATTGAGCTTAAAACCTTATATTGAAAATTTATATGATTTTTTAAAATAAAAAGACTAAAAAGAATATTTTTTTTATGAATAATATAAATATTTTCATTATTAAATTTTTGACAAAAAATATACGGGAAAACTTTTTTATCAATTAAATATTTTACTGATGGACGTACCTTTAATAAAATATTATACATTTTAATATTTAATTCATTTTTATTAGTTGAAGAATCCGTTGTTAAAAAGCAAAATTTTATTTTATTATTTTTTGATGAATTAAATAAATTTTTTAATAACATAATTAACTTTTTAATGAAAATCTATTATTAAATGAAATATTACCTCGATTACGATAATATAAAATAATAATAGCTAAACCTATGCAAGACTCTGCAGCCGCAATTGTTAAAATAAAGAATGCAAAAATTTGACCTGAAATGTCATCCAATTGCAAAGAAAAAAGAAGAAACAATAAATTTACACTTAATAAAATCATTTCAATACAAATTATTACCACTAAAAAATGACGGCGATTTGTTAAAATCCCTAAAAAACCCATGAAAAATAAATATAAACTAACCATTAATTGAATTGATATCATAATTAAAAAAAAAACTCTAAGATTAACTACTATAAAATTATAATATAAAACTTATAAATTTATAATAAACAAAAAAACTTTTTGAATGATACATTTTATTTAAAAAAACCTGACCTAAACGATTATAAAGAATAATATTATTGAAAATTACTTTTTTATTATTTTTCCCCATAATTAAATCACCATCTGTAATGAAAGTTTGCCCGATTTAAATAAACATTTTGATTATTTAATTCTAATTGTTTGAATGATTCACACGATTTATTTTTTGTAAGTTTAAAAATTTCTAAAAATAATTTTTCTTTTAAAGAAATTTGTAATTTATTTTTATTAACCGCTAATAACAACCATTTTAAAGATAAAAAAAAACGACGTCTAACTGAAATAAAAACAGGAACTAAAGCTGTTTTTCGGCGAGTTTTTATTTTCTTTATTTCTATTTTGCTGTACAAACGAAGAAAAATTTTTAGTAAAATAATATTTTGTGAAAATTTTAAATTTTTTTTTAGTAGTAAAAAAATATCTGAAATAATTTTCTCCCAAATATGCTTTTTACCAGATTTAAAAATAAAACTAACAAAGTTTTTATATAAATTTAACTTACTTAAATTATTTACAGATAAAGAATTAAATTTTTGTTTAAACCTTTGATTCGAATTTTTACGAATAATAAAATTTTTCTGTATTCTTAATGAAAAAATTTTGTTATGTCGAATTTTAGTTATAATTTTTTTCTTTTGAAAATCTAAATACTTAAATAAATATTTTAGTTTTAAAAGATTTTTAGCATTATTTAATTTTTCTTTTGAAAAAACTTTGTTTGAAACCTGTTGAATTGATGAATTAAAAGAAGAATTTTTTAAAGTCATAAATAAATATTACCAAACTGATTTTTTATAACCTGGAATAATTCCAAAACTCATTAGCTCCCTTAATAAAGTTCGTGAAATTTTAAAAGCTTGTAAACTACCTCGACCACGATTAGTCAAAACACATCTACGGACAATACGATTTTTAACGCGAGATTTTTTTGTATTATAAAATTTAAAAAAAATATTTTTTTTTAAATCCATAGATAATTTTGGATTAGCAACTAAATTTCTAAAAACAAAATTATCAATCATTTGTGTTTTTTCAATTTTATAAAATTGTTTACGATGTTTTAAATCTTTAACTTTAGAATGTAACATATTATTCCCATTCTAACGCACCAACAATCCAGGCGTATGCAAAACCAGCAACTAACTCAAATACAAAATCAAGCATCCCACTAAAACTATTAATACTTAAAAAACTTATACTTACACTCCAAGGTAAAAAAAATACAGTTTCTAAATCAAAAACTAAAAATAAAAGAGCAATTAAATAAAAACGAACATCAAAATTATTTCGTGCATCTTCATAAGGATCAAAACCACATTCATATGCCGATAATTTTTCTAAATCTGGATTATCTGGACTAACTACACGTGAAGCAATTATAATAATAAAAGCTAAAACTAAACTACAAAAAATATATATACTAATATTAGAAATTTCATGATGAAAGAATGTCATATTTTAATTAAATTTTTAATTTATTTACAGTAAAAAATTATTTTATTTTAATATGTAATTTTTAAACTTATGTAAACATAAAGGTTCTTTGATTACACTAGAAAAATCACTAATTTTAAAATTATTAAAACTTTTTAAAACAATAATTGTATTTGTATAAAAATCAAGTTCTATAAAAGAAGGTATAAAAATAATTTTGAAATATTTTAAAAAATAATTTTTTAAACTACTAGCCTTTATTTGCGAAAACTTAATAATATCACCTTTAACCAAATAAAAATCAAAATTTTTATTTAAACCATTTACAGTAACTTGCTTATTACGAATAGCTAATCTTGAAAAAAATACGCTACTAAAAATTTTTAAACGCCACAGTAGAATATCAAGGCGAAATTCAGGACGAATAAAAACTGAAGAAATACTAAAACAACGGGTTTGCGGTTTTTTAAATGATTTTTTAAAATATGAAAGAGAAAATTGACCATCAAAATATTTTCTAACAGCATTTTTCATAAATAGACTTTCTTTAAAGAAAAAACGTAAGCGCTGCCATGAATTTATTTTACTTTTTACAGTAATAAAATTAAAAAAAAAATTTTTTAAAATATTTTTTTTTATTTCTTTAATTTTATTAAATTTAAGAGTTTTTTTTGATTGTCTTGATGATATTAAAGTTTTAATTTGAATGTTTAAATTTAATAATTTTTTTTGGGCTCCTAACCATTTCGGACGTTTAAATTGAAAAATACGATTATGAAAAAAGTATGGGTAAATATAAAATCTATTTACAAACTTGAATTTATTGTATTTACGCATAATTATTTTTTAAGAATTTGAAGTAAAAAAATACCTAAAAATAATAATTTTTTGAAATCATTTAAATTATTATATATTTTATAAGATCCTGAATTATTAACACTATTGAAAGAATTAATCTCTTGCACTAGAAAAAATTGATAGAAATTTAAATTTTTATAATTATTATTTGAAAGAAATTTATCTAAAATCAAAATTGATTTTAATTCATTTGATTTTAAACTCGACCCAGGCAAAAGAGTATTAATATTTAAAGTTGTATTTAAGTTATACTTTTCAAATAAAACATTTAAAAATTTAATATATTGCGGATTATCGATACAAATATAAAATAATGTTTTTTTATCTTTCCATTTATTTAAGAATTGAAAAGAGCGTAAAAATCTTTTAACACTTTTTAAAAGCTCAAGGATTGCCAAACGAACAACGTATAATTTTTTAGAAACATGATATTTTTTTGTAACTAAATTAGAAGTTTTTTTTGTATAATTAGTTAAAAATATGAAATCAAATATAATTAAATTATATAGTAATGATTTTTGAATTTTATTATTAAAACCTCTCATATTTTTTTTATTTCTTTTAAGATAAATTTTTGATAACTTTTTAACCATAACCCTTTACCAGTATAATTATTTAATGATTTAAAATTAATAATTTTCTGAACAAAATTACCAACCGAAACCTTATCAGAACCTTCAATCAAAAGTTTTTTTTTCTTAACAATAATATTTAAATTTTCAGGGACATCAAGTAAAATTTTATGACTATAACCTAATTTTAACTCTAAAAAAGTTGAGGGTTTATCTATTAATGTAATTTTTAAACCTACCCCTCGAATTAGAATTGTTTCAAAAATTTTATACTTAAGTTCTTGATATATAGTGAAAAAGGTACGAAAAAAATTTGATGCTTGTGATTCTTTAGTATATTTAAAATTAAGTATTTGTTTACTTTTATTAATGGTAACAAAACTTGGAATTTTTATATATTTTTTAACTCCTGAATTATTTTTTAAAATTAAAAAACGAGTTGATTTACTTAAAATAAAAAAATCAATTGAAACAAAATTTGGTATATTAAAACTTTTATTAAACATAAAAAAAAACTTTTCCTCCAATTTTTCTTTTTTTACACTCATCACTAGTCAAAAATCCTTCACTGGTCGATAAAATTAAAACTCTATTCTTTTCAGATATGCAACAAATTTTTTCGTAATCTAAAAATAAAGAAATAGAAGGTTTTGAAATAATTTTTAATGAATTTAAAATACCAATATTAAACGAATACTTTAGTGATACTACGATTTGAAAATTTTTATTGTGTTTTTTTTCAATACAAAAATTTTGGATTAACCCTGTTCGATATAAAACTTTAGCTAACTTTAAAAATAAATTATTATAATAGAAAAAAACAATCTCCTTTTTTAATACTGATGCATTTTTTAATGCTAACAAAAATTTAACGCTATTACTATGCATATATATATATTTAAATTAAATTTTAATCTTATTTTTTTAAAAAAAAATTTATAATCTACTAAATTATTATTTTTACTAAAAAAGCTAAACTACTACTATAAAAATTATTTGATAATTCTTACTGTGGTAACTACTGCTTTCTCTTCAGAGGTTGTTAAAGCAAAAAATACTGTAAAAATAAATACTATTACAGAAATAATTGAAATATACGAACCAAAAGAAGCTACAAAATTCCAACCAGCGTACGCATCTGGATAATCAGGAATTCTACGAGGCATCCCAGCTAATCCTAAGAAATGCATAGGGAAAAAAGTTAAATTAACTCCAGTAAAAAACAACCAAAAATGAACTTGACTTAAAATACTTGAATATCGACAACCAGTTAAAGTATAAAACCAGAAATAAAAACCAGCAAAAATACCAAAAACAGCTCCCATAGATAAAACATAATGAAAATGAGCAACAACGTAATAAGTATCGTGCAATATAGCATTAATACCAGAATTAGATAAAACAACTCCAGTAACTCCTCCTACAGTAAATAAAAAAATAAAACCAATAGCAAATAGCATTGGAGTATTAAAAACAATAGCCCCTTCCCATAGAGTAGCTAACCAACTAAAAACTTTAATTCCAGTTGGAACAGCAATAACCATGGTTGCAGCAGTAAAATACGCGCGTGTATCTACGTCTAAACCAACAGTATACATGTGATGAGCCCAAACAATGAAACCCATAACTCCAATGGCTAGCATAGCATATACCATCCCTAAGTAACCAAAAACGGGCTTTGAAGAATATTTACCAACAATATGACTAACAATACCAAAAGCAGGTAAAATTAAAATATATACTTCAGGATGACCAAAAAACCAGAATAAATGTTGGAATAATATTGGATCTCCTCCTCCAGCTGGATCAAAAAAACTGGTATTAAAATTTCTATCAGTTAAAAGCATGGTAATGGCACCAGCTAAAACAGGTAACGAAAGTAATAATAAAAATGAAGTAATCAATAATGCCCACACTAATAATGGTAATCTATGAAAAGTCAGCCCTGGAGAACGCATATTGAAAACAGTAGTAATAAAATTAATTGCTCCTAAAATTGATGCTGCCCCAGATAAATGTAAACTAAAAATAGCTAAATCTACTGCAGGACCTGAGTGCGCTAAAATACTACTTAATGGTGGATACATAGTCCAACCAGTACCAGCACCTCCTTCTACATTAACAGAAGCAACTAATAAAAATAATGATTGAGGTAAAAGCCAAAAACTAATATTATTCATTCGTGGAAAAGCCATATCAGGAGCTCCTACCATTAAAGGTAAAAAAAAATTACCAAAACCTCCAATTAAAATAGGCATTACCATAAAAAAAATCATTAAAAAAGCATGACCTGTAACTAAAACATTATATAATTGATGGTTTTCTCCTAGTATTTGACTACCAGGTACTCCTAATTCCATTCGAATAATAACAGACATTGTAGTACCTAAAATACCAGACACAGCTCCAAAATATATATATAAAATACCAATATCTTTATGATTTGTAGAAAAAAGCCAACGTAAAAGCCATTGTGGAAACAACTTATACGCGCCAGGCAAAGAAATTAAAGAGTAATTAAAAAAAATGTTAAACATATATTAAATCCTTTAATAATATAAATGATCCAACGTATAAATAATGATAGTAAAATTTATTTACCTAATATAAAAAATAATAATGATAAACATTAAACAATTTAGAATTTTTAATAAATATAATTAAAAACTTTTACTTTTAAATAATAAATAAAAAATATAAATAAAACTTACTTACTAGAATCTTTAACGACTAATTTTAAAAGTGGAATCCAATTTAAAAGAAGTTGTTGTAAATGTGAAACAAAAACATAAGCATTAGTGTTAAAATTATCGAAAAATTTTTGAAATTTTAAATCAAAATTAAAAACATATAAATTTTTAATTTTAATAAAATAAATAAGATTTGCATTAATTTTTAAATTTTTAATAAACAGATTAAAATCATTTGTGTTAGAAAAAAATGATGATTTTAAAAAATTATTTATTAAAGGTTTACTTAGAGTTTTTTCAAGTGAATGTTTTAACGAATAATTTAAAATATTGTAAAGATTAGAACTAAGTAAATTATTTTTAATACTTGAAGAAAAAACAATATAATTTTTATCGTCGCAAATACGCTTAAATAAAACCGTTTCGATTTTTTTTTTAAAAATTTTTAGCTTCATAAACATGCGTTAATAATCTTAGAAAAAACAAGATTTAAAAAAAAACTTTTTTTTGTTATGGATTTAAACTTAAACTCTAAAAAAAAATTAGACCAAAATTTAATTAAAATTTTATATTGGATTAATATAAACTTTAATTTACTAAAAATTAGTTGACGTCGTTTTTTTGAACTTTTATTAAAATTTTTTAAAATATGAATCTTTGAATATTTTAATAAACTGAAATTACAATCCAGCGATTTTAAACCACTGAAGTTATAAAATAAAATATACTTTTTATATTTAATAAAATTATCTTTAAAAACTAAAATATAAGCTTTCGGGATAAATCCTAAAACCCCTTTAGATAAACCTAAGTAACCTCCTCTACGAATTTTATATAAATAAACAATATGATTATTACTTGACCATGAATTTAATCGGTTTACTAAAGAATTGGTTAAACTAATCTTTTTCTTTTTTTTACCAATACCAGAAAAATAAAATAATAAATTTTTATGCTGATAAAAAAATAAATTTTTTACTAATGAATGACCTACTTTTAATAAACGCGAACGCATTGAAATTATATATTTTTTAAAGGTTATTTCGTATAATTCAGAATAATTATCTAATAAAAAAGTTTTAGAAATTTTTGTTAAACTATTTCTAATTAAAAATTTTGGATATTCGTATTTTGAAAGATATTTATTAATTGTAATATCTTGTAAAATTGACTTAGAGAAAAAAAATTTATTAGCCTTCATAAAACTTAATTAAAATTATTTAGAATGATTTTAGTTGCTACAGGCATTCTGAATTGGGCAGCTTTAAGGGCACGCTTTGCAGTACTAATAAATGAAGTATTAATAACACAAAATATAAATCCGGGCTGTAATTTACAAACCCAAAAATTTTTACCACCTTTTCCTTTACCCATACGTGATCCAGCAGATTTTTGACTAATTGTAGCATTTGGAAAAGAAAAAAATTGAATTTTCCCTATTTTTTTTATAATTTTATTTATAACCTGACGGACTGCTTGCAATTGATCTGAACTCATTAACCCAGAAGATAAAATTTTTAAACCAATGCTACCATTAATTATAATTGGATGATCAATTTTTTTATATATACGTTTAATAGGTTTTGCTCTAAAAGATTTTTTAAATTTCGAAAATTTAGGAATAAACAACATAAATCATTAAAAACAGTTTACTTTGATCTATAAACCCAGATTTGTAAACCAAAAGTACCATAAATTGTAAAAGCGTGTGATTTAGCGAATTCAATTTTTTTATTAAAACTTTGCAATGGGAATTGTCCGAAAGTAATACATTTTTTACTACCGCGTCTTTTTCCTTTAAGATTTCCTGAAACACTTAATTTAAATCCTTTTAAATTTGAATCTTTTGTTTGTATTAAAAAAATAAAAAATTTTTTAATGAATTGAAAAAAGCGTGCATGACGTTTTTTTTGTAAAATTCTAAAGATTTCTGTTAAATTTTTAATATAAAAGTTACTATTAATTTTACCAATAGAAAAAAGAAGACTTAATTTAACAAAATCTAAAAAAAAACGAAAACGTCTTGGAAATAAAGCATTTACGTATCGTTTAAAACTTCTAAAAATTTTTATTATTAAATCATTTTTTTTTTTTAAAAAAAAATTAATACTTGTAAAACAAAATACAATTAAATTTTTATTTAAAATTTGTAGTTGTTTTAAAATTAATGAACAAAATTTGTTTTTAAGAAAAAATAACACTCTAGGTGAAGTATTTTTAAACATTAAACGAGTTGAATTTTTTTTCATTTTCAAGGTTTTTACTACATTAAAAAACAAAACAAAATTGATAAAAATCTTATTCTCTACAAAATTTAAAATAAATTTTGTTAAAAAAATTTTATGATTACTAAACATTTTTTCGACTAATTTTAAAAAAGTGTAACCATAAAGGAACTCTAATGAATTATTTCGATATAAATTTAAGTTTACTTCAGACTTACGTAATGTTAAAACATTTGA
>Ga0222659_1000588_pt1 | contig 20179 bp, 20 predicted proteins | sample AntAcemetagen547_FD_179850 | JGI IMG/M metagenome (GOLD analysis project Ga0222659, IMG submission 179850) | Saline water microbial communities from Ace Lake, Antarctica - #547 | ecosystem: Environmental > Aquatic > Non-marine Saline and Alkaline > Saline | place: Antarctica: Ace Lake...
TGCGCAGACTCCTCAAGCAAATCGCCTCCGGAGTCACTATCACCGGCGACACCACCACGCTGGAAGATTTCAGCGTCCTCGCGAAACTGAAAGGCGAAGAGTAGATCGGCGACTCACACGGCACTTCTGCGGATCCGGGCGAGAAACGCCCCAAGTGGAAACACCGGGTCCGGCTTCCCGAGTGACCAGTTTTCGATTGATGACAGAAGGTCGTCTCTGACATGGAATTTTCCATGGCGGTATGTGACAATTTCGTTATCTCATGATGACAGGACAAGATTTTGGTGCCGGGGGCAGCCACCCTGAGGGAAAGATGATCGAACGGGTTGAAGAAAGGGTTCTCGCATTTATCGAAAGAGGAGCAGGAAAATTTGAAGACCTGATCCTCGAACTCCACGCCGTCCAACGCCAACTTTGCCCGGTCTATGGCTCTTTTTGTTCCCTCGCGAAGAAGGACGTGACGACCTGGAAGGACATTCCGGCCATCCCTCTGACCGCGTTCCGGGACCAGGCTATCCGATGTTTTCCCGCGTCGGAAACCACGCAAACCTTTCGCACCAGCGGCACCACTGGCGAAGGCTATGGCGAACACCACCTTCGCACCCTCACGCTCTATCGCGCCGCCGCCCTCGGAGGATGGGACCGCGCCGGCCTCGCCCAGAACCCCGTCCTCTGTCTCCTGCCCCGCCCCGAGGAGACGCCGCATTCGTCCCTCAGTCGGATGGCGGCGTGGCTCGCTCCGGAGGAAAACTTTTTCCATGGCGATTGGGAAAAGCTCCATTCCCACCTCGCATCCTCGCACTCGACCACGTCCCCCGGGGAGCCCCTGACCGTCTTTGGCACCGCTCTCGGCTTTTGGGATTTTTTCGAATGGCTGGGTTCCCAGACCCTCGTCCTCCCGCCCGGCAGTATCGCCGTCGAGACCGGAGGCTACAAAGGCTCGCTCCGGCAACTTTCCAAACCGGAACTCCATCGCCATTTTGAAGATCGGCTCGGTCTCCCCTCCCCCTCCGTTTGGAATGAATACGGGATGACGGAAATGTCTTCGCAATTTTACACTGCAGGAATGAACGCTCCGCACACCGGGGCCCCCTGGGTCCGGGCCTTGGTCATCGATCCCGAAACGGGACAGGAATGCAATGAAGGCGAGACCGGAATCCTCCGCATCTTTGACCTCGCCAATACCGGTTCCTGTTGTGCCTTGGAAACCAGGGACCTCGCCATTCGCCACCACGACGGATTCGAACTCCTTGGACGTGATCCCGCCGCCCTGGCCCGGGGATGTTCCCGCCGGGCTGATGAAATCCTCCTTGAGGTCTCTAAAGAAGATGCCCCCCGGGGGTGATCGACGTAGTTCCAAGGAAACTTTGGCCGTTCACAAGACCATGAGTTTCTGGAAGTGAGCGTCCACGGCTTCGACTTCCATGCCGTAGTGGCGGGCGCACGCGGCGATGAGCACGTCCGGCGATGGACAGGTGAGCGCCGCCGCTCGCGCGCGGCGAGCCAGGTCGCAGGTTTCCTCCCAAATTTCGGCGGTGATTTCGAGTTCGGGAAGCACCTGCTCGTATCGGCGCATCACGGCCTTTTCGTGGCCGCCTCGCGCGCCCATCCAGAGTTCCAGCCGCACGGCGGCGCACCAGCACGCCTGACCGCCGAGCAGCAGATCCTCCACACGCTGGCGCACCTCCGGATTTCCGCGCGAACGCAACTGCTCGACCCACGACGACGTATCTACGAGCTTCATTTTGAATAAAGCCGCGACGATTTCGGCAAGTCGCGTTCACGCAATTCCATCAATTCCCCAAAGCTCATCATGTCCTTGCACGTGCCGCTATATTTTACCAGTTCCGCCATCCGCTTTTGCCGGTTGAAGTCTTCGAGCACCTTAACAACCGCCTCTCGCTTGGTCTTCGCCTTGGTGAAACGCATGGCATCGCGCATCTCCTTTTCGGGAATATCAATCGTCGTCTTCATGCTTCCAAATGTACCCATCTACGGAATCCTGGTCAATCGATTTTGGAATCCCCCATCGTCTACGGGTGCAATCCTCGAGAGAAGAAACCAAGAAATGGAATCACACGGCGTGGAGACTGCGTCCACGCTTGCTCCCCGGAGCGTTGGGGACAACGCTCCCTCCCGCTATAATTCGTCTGGTGGGGCGGGTTGGAGTCCAGTCCCGCGGTCGTGGGACTGAAGCGAACACGCTGAAGCGTGAACTCCAACGGCTCCAGTCCGAGGACTGGTCACTTTCAAGTCATGCACCCGCTGATCAGGTGCGAAATGCAATTGAACCACGGTGTGTTCCGTGTCGGAGACATCGAGCACCATGTCGCAAGCGTAGGAATACTCGAACCCCTTGCTGCGCGAAGGCAGATCCTTCGGGCTGAGCTTCCACTGGCGCAGCGGGTTAATGTCCGTCGCCGAAGATGTAGTTCAGCCAGGATTTCATCCGTAGCAGCACCTTGCGCATGACAGCGAGGTGGTGCATGTGATGCGTATAAATGGCGACCTGGCCCGAGCTGCCTGGGACGATGTGGTAGCCGTCGAACGCGCCGTCCTCGAACGCGATCTCCACGAGGATTCGGCCATCGCCCTTGATTTGTTCGGGATCGACAAGACTTCCAGTCGGCTGGAGTTGGCCTTGCGGAATATAGGCTCCCACTGTGATCACCTTCCCTTTAAAAAAACGTCCAGGCACCGCAGGCAAGATGACCTCGGCTTCCGAGTCCGCCTCGATGCGTTGCGCACTGTTCTGCAAAAATGCCGCCCCAAATTTTGGTTTTTCTTCGGGCATGAAGACCATCACCGGCCGCAACGGCATCGACATCGCATACATCCCGGGGCGAAGAAACAATTGCACCACCGCGCCGTCGGCTGGAGCCCGTACAACCGTTTGATCGAGTTCGAACTGCGCCGTCGCCAGTTCCGCCTCCAGTCGGGCCACATCCGTGTTCACGCCGGCCAATTCCGCGTCGGCCTCGAGTCGGGCTCGTTGCGCTTCCGCCAGCGCCGCCAGCGAGGCGGCCTCCGCGGAGAGATATTCATTTTTAGCACGCTGAAAATCCGCTTCGGAAATAGCTCCACTCTTGTGAAGCTTCATTGAGCGCTCATAGACGTCCTTGGCGCCGTCACGTTTTGCTCCGGCCGCCTCGGATTGTTGCTGCGCGGTGTTGGCCGCCGCCTGAAGCTGGCCGGTGACCTGCTGGGCGTCGGCGAGCAACGCTTCCTTCGCTTTGACCGCATTCTCGAACGGCACGGGATCGAGACGAAAGAGCACCTCTCCTTTTTTTAAAGGCGTATTCGGTTTGACCGGCACCTCGACGACGGTCCCGCTCACGGCCGGGATGATCGGCGTCGTCGCAAAATAAAACCGCGCCTCCGAGGTGAATGGGTGATTGTAATTCATCCCCAGCAACAGCGCACCGATGAGACCGATCCCGCCGAGGGCGGCCGTCAATAGCGTGAAGCCATTAACCGGAATTTTGAAAAGTTTGAAAATCCCGACCGCAACCGCGACATAAATGAGAATGAGAAGTAGATCCATGTCAGCCGGCTTTCTGTTTTTTCAACTCGGCCTCGACTTCCGCAAGTCGAGCCTCAAGCGCGGCGAGTCGATTCGCCCCGGGGTCCGAGGCTTCCGACACGGAGTCATCCGCTTTTTTCGGGATGCCGCCGTATCCATGCTCGGGATGGTAGGAAGTGGCCCAGATCCAGAGGAATGGCCAGATCGCATGGAGAGTGAATAGACTCACCCAACCGCCGGCGTGGATGGCGTCTTGATGAGGGTGATCGCGTCCCTTGGCAATGTGGTACGGGATGTCATGAATCGCGATCATGCCATACGCGAGAGTCAGCACGACAAAAAATAGAATACCGAGAGCAAAGTAACTGAGACCGTCCATAGAGTAGTTGAGTCGCCTATAAAGCATCGAGGAAAAGAAAAAACCAAGATAAAGTTCCGGGCTGTACCCGCCTCACAAGGGACGTCAGGAAGACCTGAAGCTTGAAACCTGAACCCCTCGAGCTAACCATTCCCCGTACCAAGCTCGGCCGAGGAGAACCTCCTGACTCCGTTGCAAACCTCAAAGTCCTGCCCTCCGATTTCTTATTCATCTATGAACTCCACCGCCCACCGCGCCAAAGCCCTCGCCGAAGTTGCCAGCCATTTTGCGCTTTTGGGATCGGTCAGTGCAGACGAATTTTTGGAAACCGTGGCTCTGGAACTTGGTCACGCCGAGATCCTCGATGGATTCCGTCCCTACGGCCCCCATTTCAGCAAAGCGATTCCGAGTTCCACGATTCTTCATATCGTCAGTGGCAACACCCCCCACGCCGCCTTGCAAAGCCTCCTCCGCGGTCTCCTCCTGGGTGCGCGCAATCTGGTCAAACTTCCCAACGGAGGTCTGCCCGAGGTGGATCGTTTTGTATCCCTGCTCCCGGACGACTTGCGTCGGCAGGTGGTCCTCAGCGAGGAACTCCCTGACGATTGGCTCCGGCAAGCCAGGGCCTGGGTGGTCTTCGGACGGGACGAAACCATTTCCCATTTCCGTGCCCTCGTCGGACCCGACGTCCTTCTGGAAGCCCACCCCCACAGGGTCAGCCTCGGACTCGTCTTTGCCGACCCCCACGGGGCCTCCGCCCGGCACGCCGCCCGCGACGCCTCGCTCTTTGACCAACGCGGCTGCCTCTCGCCCCATGACTTTTACGTGCAAGGAGACGCCCGGAACTACGCCGCCACCTTGGCTGTGGAAATGGCCCGGCAAGAAGCGATTAATCCCCGGGGGCCTTTGACGCCATCCGAAGCCGCGGAAATTCATTCCCTCCGAACCAGCCTTCGTTTCCGCGCTGCCAGCGACCCACGGGTGCAACTCTGGGAAAGCGACGGCAACACCGCTTGGACCGTGATCTACGAGGAGGACCCCGCCTTCACCGCCTCCTGCCTCAACCGGGTCGTGTACGTCAAACCCCTCCCGGCCGATCTCCCCACCGCCTTGGGACCGGCCCGGACCTGGGTTGGGGCGATCGGCATTTGGCCAGCCACCCCGGAACATGCCGAAATCGCCGCGACCTTGACTCCATCCCGCATTTGTCCTCTCGGCACCATGCAGGACCCTCCATGGACCTGGCATCAAGAAGGCCGACAAACTCTTGCTCCCTTCGTACGATGGGTTGATTTCGAATCGGATTTACGCTAGGAACCCAAGTCTCATCCAATGGCGACCAAAGATTCCATTACGACTAACGGCTTGGTGGCTGATGTTTTGCCTGGCACGATGTTCCGGGTGAAGCGCAGCAATCGACACCTTGTACTCGCCCATATTTCCGGAAAAATGCGCAAGCACTTCATCCGCATCGCCCCCGGCGGCCAGATCAAGGCGGAGATGTCTCCCTATGATTTGACCAAGGCCCGGATCACTTTCCGGAATTCCACCCCTCCTTCCCAGAACCGACGCTAAGGTTCTTCGCACCCAAAATGTCCCGCATCCGAGAAAAAACGCTCGCCCACATGTTCCGGAGCGCAGCCGAACGCTATGAGAAACTTCCCGCCTTCGCGTCCAAGGACGCCGAGGGAATATTCGCCTTCCTTTCCTACCGTCAGCTCTATGACCACGGCGTCGCTCTCGCCACCGCACTGATCGAGCTCGGACTTCGTCCTCGCGAACACGTGGGCCTCTTGGCCGACAATCGCGAGGAATGGATCCTCTGCGACTACGGAGTACAACTCTCGGGCTGTGCCGATGTGCCCCGGGGCACTGATGTGACTGAAGCCGAGATCGTCCATATCCTCGCCCATGCGGACGTGCGTTTTCTCTTCCTCGAGAATCTCGTGATTTGGGAAAAATTCTCCCGTGTCCAAGCCCAATTGCCCGGGGTCGAAACCGCCATCCTGATGGACCCCAAAGCCGAGGCTCCGGAAGGCGTCCTCACGCTTGAGGAATTGCTTGAACGCGGTCGGTCCCTCCGCGAAGCCGGAGATCGCCAGGTCGAAGAACGAATCGAAGCAATTCGCCCTGAAGACCTTTTCACGCTCATTTACACTTCCGGAACCACCGGAACCCCCAAAGGGGTTAAGCTGACCCATGCCAACATGGCCTCGCAAATTCGCAACCTCCCCCTTGACCTCACCCCCGGCGACCGAATGTTATCGATTCTCCCGGTCTGGCACAGTTACGAACGGGTTTTCGAAATGATCTCCATCAGCATGGGCGCCTGCACTTACTACACCAACATGCGCTCCATCGGCGAAGACCTCAAAACGGTCCGTCCCACCGTGATGGCCTCGGCCCCGCGCCTGTGGGAAAATTTGTACCGAAAATTGATCGCGAAAACCGAATCTGCGTCGCCCCTCAAGCGATCACTCTTCCAGATCGCCCGGACCAGCTCCTGCCATGTGAAACGAGCCGAACAATTTTTTCTCGGGCAGGAAATCGACCTCGTCTGCCGCGGGCCCTTGGAGACCCTAACCCGCGGAAGCGCCCATTTGGTCCGTTGGGTGATCTTTATGATCCCTCACCGCATCCTCGACCGGGTGGTTTTGTCCAAAGTCCGCGAGGCCGTCGGTTGCGGGGATTTTCGCGGCACGATCTCCGGCGGCGGCGCCCTCCAACCCCATGTGGACGAGTTTTTCAATTTCATTGGGATCCCGGTTCTCGAGGGCTATGGCCTCACGGAAACCTCCCCGGTTCTGGCGGTGCGGACTTGGAAAAAACTCGTCATCGGCACCGTTGGCGCGCCCTATCCGGAAACCGAAATCCGCATCGTCGATTTGGAGGGAGGCAAAATCCTCTACCCCGACACCTCCCGCCGCGACCTCGGCCGGGGCCAACGCGGTGAGATCCATTCCCGGGGCCCCCAGATCATGCAAGGCTACCACAAGGATCCCGAAGGCACCGCCCGCGTGCTCACAGACGGTTGGCTCCGCACCGGAGACATTGGGATGGTCACCTTCAACGACTGCATCAAGATTCTCGGCCGCTCCAAGGACACCATTGTTCTCCTCAGCGGGGAAAATGTGGAACCTGTCCCCATCGAGGTCAAATTGACCCATTCACCTCTCATCGACCACTGCATGGTGGTGGGCCAGGACCAAAAACACCTGGGAGCCCTCCTCGTTCCCTCCATGGAAGGGTTCCGCAGCGCGGGCCTCCTCGCGAATACTCTGGAAGAACTGATCGCAAAACCCGAGGCGACCAAAGCCCTTGCGGGGGAAGTTCGCCGCCTCATCAGCGCGGCGGAAGGATTCAAAGGCTTCGAACGGATCGCCGACTTCCGTCTGCTCAGCACCCCCTTCGAGACCGGGCGGGAACTGACGCCCACCTTCAAGCTCAAGCGTCACGTCATCACCGAAACCTACCAGCACCTCCTGGTAGAAATGTACCCTCCGAATTCCTGACCGGCCTCGGCGTGGCCGGCTACAGGGGCACCTTCAGGCTGAAACCCACGCTCTCCAGAAAAGAATCCGAACGGCCACGGAGGGGCAAGTTCCACCTTGCCCTGCGCATTATCGGATTCGCGCTGAAACGAACCCCTTCCGGCCCTAGGAGCCTGATCGGCGCGGGTCCTCAGGGCTGTGCGACCGGTTCCGGTGCCGCGGCTGGCGTCAACATTGTGCGCAAATTCCCTACCCAGGTCCCAAAGTCGGGATGTTGGGGGAATTCTTTCACCAAGGTGTAAACCTCGACCACGGCGCGATTTTTCTGTCCCACCACCGCCATGTCCTTGGCCCGAGCGAAGCGAAGTTTGGGGCCGTTGATGGCATTGTATCCGGTGGCGTCATGTTCGCGTCCGCCTGCGGTGGCCCGAGCTGCCTCGATCTTCATCTCAAGCTCCCAGGTTCCCACCAACTTTGGATCCGCCGCCTTGCGCATCTCGCTCCGGACATTTTTTTCAAGGATCCCGGAGAGATTTCCAGGGACCATTTCCCAGGCCCCATTGGGCAACCAGGAGTCCATCCGAAGCCATTTGACAAAGGGGCTTTCCTTCAAGGATTTGTTCAGTAGCTCGTCACAGAATTTGGCCACTTGCTTGAGGGAGGGGTCTTTTTTCGACGCCTCATTCAAATCCTCTTTGAAATCGACAAAACTCTGATCCGCTCCAGCTAATTCCATCGCATAGGCAAGAGACGGGCCCACAAAACGCTCGGGCTCATCCGATCCGCCCCGTTCCAAGGAAAGAACCAGATAGTTCAAATGCAATTGCAACGCGGTCTGAAATTCCTTGTTCCGAAAGGCATCCGACATCGCGCTCTTCCAATCGGTGAAGGCGGCTCCTTGACCGGGGACCCCGGCGAATTGGAGTTCCTCCACCGCCTTTTGATAGAGGCTCTTGGCCGCCGAAGAATTCGAGGCCGCCGCTTTAATTTGTGAGACCGCAGAATTTCGCAAGGATTCGAGGGTCTGTTGTTGCTTGGCTTCAATCTGAGCCAATTCCCGCAAAATTGCTTCGGCATTGACCGGGGCGGCATCTTGCTGGGCGAGGGCAAACGGGAGCAGGGAACCTGTCAAAACAACGACAGCCAGGGCGGAACGCAGGGTAAACACGGAGCGAGAACGTGGGTGGAACCGGGATTTCTGTCAACATCAACGCGCGGGTTTCAGGCTCCTTGGCTCGTGAACCGGAGACGACCGCAATGTGTGGAGAGTGATCTCGGGGGGACAAAAAAATCGGGCGGCCACTCCACATCCCCCGGTCCCTCGCGAAGTGTAGCCCTGCAAGCCACCCTCCCTCCAAGGCCCCGCCAGAAGACGGCGCGGAATGGGAGCGTTCCTGATCACGGCGATCCCTCCCGGCAGACAAAGTTGGCCGCCGTGGGTATGCCCGCTCAACATGACGGAGTATCCCAAAGCGGCTGCCTCCTGATAGGTCTCGGGACTGTGACTTAGTAAGATCGAGGTTTCGCCCGCCCCCACCGGGGCCCGCGCCCGGCGCAAATCGTCAGTCTGAAAAAAGTGCGGATCGTCCACCCCACAAATCCAAAGACGGTGTCCAGCCCGTTCGATGGCCTCGGCTTCATTAAGCAAAACACGCAAGCCAACTTCTTCCAAATAGACGACTTGCTCCAAGAAGTCGTGATTCCCCAAAATGGCATAGGCGGGCACCTTCAGATGGGAGGTGAGTCGCCCCATCAGATCCAGAGAGACATCATGACCACCGGCGATTTTGTTGTGATAATCCCCGGTCAGCACGACCGCATCGTATTCCAATCCGGAGAGTTTCCTGATGACGACGTCGATCAAATCCGGCTCGAGATCACAATGGAGGTCACTCAATTGTAAAATCCGAAACCCTTCAAATTCCGGCGGGAGATCCGGGAGGACAAAGGCCTGATGGACCGTTTGCACATCAAGATAGTTCCTCCGACCGAGCCCCGCCATCCCGCTGATTTTCAGCCCCATGGCAATAACATCGTCGAGTGGAAAAAATCTCTCCAACCGAAAAATGCCCTGACCTTGATGAACACTCTTCGCCCAGAGCCCCGCTTGTTTGAGAATGCGTTTCTCCAAGGTATCCCGCCCCATCCGCCCGGCCAATTGGCGATAGTCCGTGTGTCCGGCAGCTTCCGAGGGATCCATGACCCTCAACAATCCTCCCGCAAGGCTCGAAAGGCGGCACCCAAATGCCCAATAATATCGCTGGCAACGAGTGACTCAGGAGATCCTCCGGGAGAAAAAACCGCTTTTTCGGCGGCTCGTCCACAGAGCCAAGCTCCCAGAACGCCGGCGACAAAGAGGTCTTTGTTTTTCAGCTGAGGAATGAGGGCGGCGCAGACTCCGGTGAGGACATCTCCCATCCCGCCGCTGGCCATGCCGGGATTGCCAGTCGAATTGAAAGCGAGGCGCTCCCCTTCGCCGATCAGAGTTCGTGATCCTTTGAGCAAAAGGGTGACCGGATATTTTCTCAGAAAACCCTCCATCCACTGGCGTCTGCTCCGCCCGGCGGCAGGAAACAGACGTTCCATTTCGCCGGGATGGGGAGTGAGCAGACGAGGACCACGACAGCGCGTGAGCATCCCGATGTCCGTGGAAAGAATATTGAGCGCATCGGCGTCGATCAACATCGGTTGGGGCCAGTTCTTGATCAGAGAGAGGATGTCTTCTTCCGACGACCGGCCACATCCGGGTCCGACGGCGAGAACATCGAGGACCTCGTCTTCGACCTCCCGAAAGCGGTTTACGGTCCGAACCATCACTTCAGGCACAGAGGAAATGGCCAGGCTGGATGCGATTTCTGGAGTGGCGTAGAGAGTGACCAAGCCCGCTCCCGCGCGCACCGCCGCTTCGGCACAAAGACGGGCCGCTCCCATGTATCCCGGCGAACCGGCAATGATGCCCACCCGGCCACAGTCACCCTTATGGACATTCCGAAGCCGCGGCGGCAGCCAGGACCGCAGGCTGGCGGGCGTGGACACTGAAATTTCCTCCGGACCGGAAAATTCCAAATCTGGCAGGAGGACGACGACGAGGCTTCCGACCATATTCCCAGCGGGATCCGCCACCAATCCCAGCTTGGTTGCACCGATCGTGGCGGTCAGATCGGCCAGCACAGAGGGCTCGGCGGGAATTCCGCTGTCGCCGTCCAAGCCACTGGGCAGATCGATGGCCAAAACCCAGCCGCCGGCTTCCCGACGCAAGGTATTGATCGTATTCACCGCCTTGGCAATCGGGTCACGCGGAGCGCCATGAGCCCCGATCCCCAGTAAGCCGTCGAGGATCACCAGGGGTCGTCGCCCGGGAAGATTTCCTGGCTGGTATGCTGGAGCCGAAAGAGCCTGAAAATGCCGGGCGGTCCGCTCGGAAAATTGCTCTTCCCCGCAGGCGGCCAAAACAAAAATCTCCCACCCCCAAGTTTTCAAATGGCGGGCGGCCACGAGACCGTCTCCGGCATTATTTCCCTTGCCACAGGCAACGAGACAGGTGCCCGGGTGGGGGAAATAGTTTCGAACAATTCCCGCGATTCCGCGACCAGCCTCGCCCATCAAGTCGGCGGCTTTGATCCCCCGGGCAAAAGCGGCCTGCTCGGCATTTCGCATTTCCTCGCAGGTCACCAGCATAGTCGGGGCAGTTAGCGTTTCACGGGGTTAAGAAAACAAATCCCTAATCCGATCGGTGAAGGTCTTGTGCAACGGGGTATTTTCTTCGCCGCAAAGTTGGGCAAAATGTTCCAGTGCCTTGCGCTGTTCCCCGTTGAGACGGGTGGGAACTTCCACCTGCACCCGGGTGAGAATATCTCCCCGGCTGGAGCTTTGCAAAGCGGGCAGGCCATGCCCTTTAATCCGAAAGACGCGGTCGCTTTGGGTGCCGGGCGGGATCTTCAAGGTCACCGCGCCACTCAAGGTGGGAACCCGGACTTCTCCGCCCAAAGCGGCGACAGAAAAAGGGATGGGCATCTCGCAATGCAAGTCCATGCCATCCCGTCGAAACATGGAATGTTCCTTCAGATGAATGACCACATAAAGGTCTGCCGAAGGTCCCGAGCGCAGACCAGCTTCGCCAGCCCCTGCACTGCGCAAACGTGCGCCTTCATCGATACCGGCGGGAATCTTCAATTTGACCCGGGTGGTGCGTTCCGCGCGCCCTTCCCCATGGCAGGTCCGGCAAGGCTTGTCGATCACCGTACCGGCGCCCTGGCATTTTGGACAGGTTTGCGCGACTTGAAAAAATCCCCGGGAGGCCACGACTTGGCCACGCCCGCCGCAGGTCGAACACGTCACCGCCCGCGAGCCTTCCTGCGCTCCGCTGCCCTCGCAGGTCTCACAGGAGCTCAGTTTGCGAATCTCGATTTCCTTCTCACAACCGGTGGCAATTTCCTCCAGCGTGATCTGCATATCGTAGCGGAGATCCGATCCCCGCTGGCGTCCAGTTTCCTCGCCCCCGCCGCCGAAAAAATGTTCAAAGATCCCTCCGGATCCCCCTCCCGATCCAAAGGCCTCGCGAAAGAGGTCGAACGGATCATGAAATCCTCCGCCGCCTCCCCGTCCGCCGCCAAAGCCGCCTTGTTGGAAGGCGGCATGCCCGTGGCGATCATAAGCGGCGCGTTTTTCGGGCTCCATGAGAACCTCAAACGCTTCTCCCAGTTCCTTGAAGCGTTCCTCGGCGGTGTGATCTCCCGGATTTTTGTCCGGATGAAACTTCACCGCCTGCTTGCGATACGCTTTCTTGATTTCGACCTCGGTGCTCTCCCGGCTCACCTCCAGAATCTCGTAATAATCGCGTTTTTCAGTCATTCCTGAGGAAATCCCTTGGAAACAAAAACCGTCGCTGGCCGAATCAAACGGTCCTTGAGTTTGTAGCCCTTGCGGGCCTGACGAATGACGTGACCCTCGGGCACGTCCGCGCTGGGTTCATGAGCGACCGCTTCGTGCAGATTGGGATCAAACTCTGCTCCTTCCGCGTCGACGACTTCCGCGCCGTGCGAACGAAGAAATTCTTCAAATTGCCGACGGACCATTTCCAGCCCCGCTACCAAACTGTCGGAATCTCCCCCGGCCTGGGCGACCTGCAATCCGAGTTCAAAATTGTCCAAAATCGGCAGAAGATCCTCGAGCAACCGTCCGTTGGCATAACGAATGGCGTCTTCTTTTTCGCGGATCACCCGCTTGCGATAGTTGTCGAGTTCCGCCCGTGAACGCAGAGCCAGATCGCGGAATTTCTCCAACTCCAAGACCGGATCGGGCGTCGGCTCCGGAGTGGCCTCAGAGCGGTTGGGTTCTCCCGCCTCAGGCGCGATTTCGGGTTCCACCGGCTCGGAAGCCGGGTCGAGGTTAGATTCGGTTTTCATTTTTTGCAAATGGCGATCAAAGTGATGTCGTCGTATTGAGGGTGTTTGCCCGCAAAGTTTTTTACGTCCTCGGTGAGGCGTTTGATGATTTTCGAAGCTCCCAGCGTCGCGCTGGCCTGCAATCCCTGCACAAGGCGAGGCAATCCAAACTCCAGTTCCTCTTCGTCCATGGCCTCGGTCGAACCGTCGGTGTAGAGCAACAGGCAGTCGCCCGGAGCCAATTTAAAAGAGAAGTCGGCGCAAACTCTATTAAAGACCTCCCCGCTGTCAATGCCCATGGCGATTCCCTTCGGGGTAAGTTTTTCCACTTCTTGGTCGGCCGCGTGATACCAGAGCGGCGCATCATGACCGGCCCGGGCCATGGTGACCTCATTGGTTTGGGTATCGAGAATGAAATAAGCCACACTGATGAACATGTCCTCTTTGATGTCCGGATAAAGCTGTTCATTGACCCGGCACAAAACCTCGGAGGCGGAAGTTTTCCCCACCGCCTCGCTCCGAATGACACTCCGACACATGGCCATGATGAGGGAGGCGGGCACGCCCTTGCCAGAGACATCGGCGATGGCCACGCCCACCCGGCGCTCGTCCACCTTGATGTAATCGTAGTAGTCCCCACTGACCTGTCGCGCCGGGACATTGATGCCGCTGATTTCGTATCCGGGCACATGGGGGGCGGCCGAGGGCAACAAGATCCGTTGAATATCGCGGGCGATCTCAAGGTCATGGTCCATCCGCTTCTTCTCGCTCGCTTCGAGATAGACAGTCTCATTGTAAATTGCGAAGGCGGACTGTTCGACAATCGTTCGAAAGACAATCAGGTCCTTTTCCGTAAAGGGTGTGCTCATGGGGCCATTGGCCAACCCGAGGACGCCAAGAATCTTCCGCCGATAAACCAGGGGACCCACAATGGCCGAGTGGGCGACCACATTGTCATCAGGCAGCAAAGTGTTCAGTTCCGCTTCGGAAAACGCTTTCGCTTCCCCGGTTTCCATCACCTGACCGATAGGGCCTTCGCCGCGTCGCACCACACTGAGGCGGAGAAAACTCTCCAGAGCCACCGGGTTCGAGTCGGACTGTTCGAGAATGTGGGCCGGAACATTCAGCAGCGCTGGACAGCTTTTGGAGACAAAAGACGGAATGAGGACGCCTTCGGTTTTATCCATGAGGTAGAGAGCGCCCCCATGGGCATCGAGAATCCGGGTGGCACTGGCGACAATCAGACGATGCAGTTCGGACGACCGGATCCCCTCCGAGAAGGCTTCGCCCAACCCGTGAAGAAAATCAAAAACCCGATCCTCTTCGACCTGGAGCTCCGCCCGCTCGCGTTCCCGGTCGCTGATGCGCCCGGTGAGAATGTTCACCACCACAATCAGCGCGACCAGCGTCCCGATAAAGAGCGCAAAAAAAATGTAGGTCCAGAGCATCGGGAGAAAATGATCCCGGCGCTAGGTGTCGCCACCTCGTCCGCTATCGGGAAGATCTTGTTCTTGGCGGAGAAATTCCAACACGTCATGAAACTTGACCTCATTGGCAGAGTCGGCCTCGACCAAAGCCTCGTGCGCTTCGAGGATGATTTTTTGCTGATCGACTGCATTCGGTTCGCTGGCAGCGGGGGGCTGCAGGGGCTTCGCCTCAGCCGGGACGGAAAGGCCGCCGCCGGCTTCTTCCACGGAAAAAAACTGATCCAATCCCAGGCTGCAGAGCAGTCCCGCATTGCGCTCATTCACATTGATGGCCCGCAAGCCACCTTGCCCGATCTTCCGCAAACGCAGGGCCACTCCAGTCAAAGTTCCCATGAAGGTCGAATCCATCTGATCACAATCCTCCAGATCAACGATAAAATCGCGGTGGCCACGGCAAACCATCCGGCCCACATATTCTTTTACTCCCGCGCTATTTTGAAAACTGCCGCGTCCCTTGATTTTGACCCATACGGTTTGCCCATGGCAACCGACCAGCACCGAAGATGTAGTACTCACTCTTTAAACGAACACTACTTCATCCCCTGGAGCTCTGTCAAACCCGGCAGACACCAGATTATCGCCACATGAAGGATTGTTTGAAGGCGACAATCCGTCCGTTGACAATCAAGAGGGCCCGCCAAGAGGTGACCCGTCCAAACTCCAGAAAGTCGTCGCCGATGATCTCGAAGTTTGATCGGAATGAACCCTTGGCCGAAGGATAGTATCGCTCCTGGGCCATAACGTGGCTACTCAGTGAGGCCTGACGGTATTCCAACCGGACGGTCACATCCGCCTCCTGAGAGGTCTGCCAGAAGAAATCAAAATAGTTTCCATACCGCTGCGAGCGGTCAAAATTACTCAGAGCCCCCCATTCCATACGCTTCCGCTCAAAGGCGATTGGCTCGCTGACCGAGATCAATGGGACCGCCGGGTCGAAGAAATACATCTTCAGCTTGCGGAATTGAAACGCATCCTGCAGTTCCAGAGGCAAGACGTTGGTTTTTTCAAGCTTCGTGGCAGGTACTTCCACGGTCGCACAGGAACTAAAAGCGATCGTGGTGATTAAGATTCCGAGGAGTGTCCTCATGGCGCGGGATACAAGCGGCTTTCATGCCTTCTGTCAATTGCCCCGGTGCGGGTGGGGGCTTGACTCCCGCCGTCCGATTCCTCATACGGTGCCATTCCTCACGTTGTCTCATCCTTGCGGTCCGGCCAAAAAATTTTATGAAAGCCCACGAAATTCTTAATCAATTTTCCGACGAGAACGTCGGAGAAATCCTCACCCACCTCCACGAGGAGGACAAGCCGGCTTACCGCGCCTGCCTCCAATTGCTGGCCAACCGGCGGCGTCTCCGCCCCGTCTTCCTCGAGCGCAAGCCCAAGCCGGAACGCCATGCCTGGATGCGGGCGGAACTGGCCCGGGTGGGCAACAACGACGTCGCCACCGAAATTCTCCAAGCCTGGCTGCTCGGCGCCCATCGCCCCATGATTTGTGAATTTCTCGATGCCCTCCATATTCCTCATAACGGCGAAGGCCTTTTGGAAACCCTCCCCGACGAACCCTCCCCGGAAGCCCTCAAGGCATCCATTGATGGCATTTTCAAAAACCATCCTGCGCTCCCCGTGACCGCCTACCTTCGGCTCTTTCCAGAAATGGATATTGCCAACTGGCCAACCTTCCCTCAGATCCTCCAAGATGACCCCCGGCTCTCCGGCGATCAACCTATTGCGAAGACACCATGACGCATTTTCAAAATTCTCTCGCCGAGGCTCTGGAGAGCTTGGAAGCCATCCGCCCGCTGGAAGAACCGCTGGGCCTTGCCGCCGAAACAGTCTTGGACTGTCTCCTTAAAGGCGGCAAAATTCTCCTCTGTGGCAACGGAGGCAGCGCCGCCGACAGCGCCCACATCGCCACCGAATTCACCTGCCGCTTCCAGGAGGACCGCCGCCCCTACCCAGCTCTCGCTCTGACCGTTGATGGAGGCCTCCTCACCGCGATTGGCAATGACTATGCGTTTCAGGAAATCTTTGCCCGCCAGATCCAGGCATTTGGCCGTCCGGGCGATGTCCTCATCGCCATTTCCAGCAGCGGAAAATCTCGCAACATTCTCTCCGCGATCGAAGAAGCCCGCCGCCAGAAGATGAAAAGCATTGTTCTGCTCGGCAAAGGCGGCGGATTCAGCGCTGGTGCGGGCGACATCGAACTCATCGTGCCGGGGTCGGTCACGGCCCGCATCCAGGAGGCCCAGAAGTTCCTCCTCCACGTGCTTTGCGAAATGGTGGAGGAAAAACTTCCGAAAGAGAATGAGGAATGAGAGAGAGCGCGGATGCTCCGACCCCATCTCTTGGAGGGGCAAGTTCCACCTCAAGAATCCAGATCCTAGTCTCCCAACATGCGTGACCTGATTTCCCCTGTCTTTGCGACCATCTTAGGCGCGATCGTCGGTTCTTTTTTGAATGCCTGCATTCATCGGATGCCTCGCAACATCCCGCTCGGCAATCCTCGCCGGTCTTTTTGTCCAGCCTGCCAGCGGACGATCCCCTGGTATGAAAACATTCCTCTTCTGAGTTGGCTCGCATTACGCGGACGGTGTTCGGGGTGTCAGGCCCGGATTTCTCCCCGTTATTTTCTGGTCGAAGCGCTCACGGCCGGTCTTTTCCTTTGGGTCTGGATGCGGTATGGACTCCCTCTCGCGCCCGCCTACGCCCTGATCGTGGCCCTTCTCATCGCCGCCACCTTTATTGACATCGAACATTTCATTATTCCCGATGAGATCACTTGGGGCGGCACCGTCGCCGGCCTCCTCCTCAGTTTCGCGCTCCCGACCCTCATGGGAACCACCTCCCACGGACTGGCCCTCGGACTCTCCTTCGCCGGAGCCGCCTTTGGCTACGGTCTCCTCTGGCTGATTGTTGAACTGGGCAAACTGGCCTTCGGCCGAAAAAAACACTCCTTCTCTCCGCCCGAACCCTTCTCAATCGCCCAACACGATGAAACCATCGTCCTCTCCTTGGGCGAAGATTCACTCACCTGGGAGGAAATTTTTTCCCGCGAATCCGATGAACTCGTTCTCGACTGCCCTGAGCTCGAGCTTGCTGGCACGCCCCACGAAAACGTGCGCCTGCGCCTCCGCCACAATCGTCTCCTTTTCAACGGTCAGGAAACTCCCTTGGAGGACATCCCGAGCCTCTCCGGAACCGTCACCTCCGCCGTGATTCCTCGGGAGGCCATGGGGTTCGGCGATGTCAAATTCATCGCCGCAATCGGGGCCTTTCTCGGCTGGAAAGCCGTCCTCTTCACCCTCTGCTCCGCCTCTTTCATTGGGTGTTTCGCCGCCCTGGCCGGGCTCTTCATTGCCCGGGATCGGGCGGGCTCGCGCGTCCCCTTCGGACCCTTTCTTGCCCTCGGTGCCGCCATTTGGATCTTCGGTGGCGAGGCGATCTGGAATTGGTATTTTCGCATCTTTGCCCATGAGGGCATGGCCTTGTAGCCCATTTTAGGCTCTAGTAAGTCCCTGCCCTATGGCCAAACAACCCAAACTTCCTTTTCGGCAACTCGTACGCGCCTTCTGGGACCCGTACCGCAAGCTCCTCGTTTATCTCGTTCCCTATAAGAAACGATTCATCATGGGGCTGCTCTTTGGCATTGGGGCCGGCATGCTCAATGGGGCCTTTGCCCTCGTGATTAAGACTGTGGGCGAGCGAGTGGTACCAGCCGGACAAAGCCTCAGCCAAGCCGCCTTTTCCGGTCCTGGAGGAAAATCGGATGCCACCTTCGAGAGCGTCATCTGGATTAGTCTCCTCATCCCTGGTCTTATGATCACGAGAGGGATTTTCAGCTACCTGAATTCCTACTGCATGGCTTGGGTCAGTTTTCGCGTCCTCAACGACATCCGGAGTAAGTTATTCGCCCACCTCATGTCCCAATCGATGTCGTTTTTCACCCGGGCCAAATCGGGAAAACTCATTTCCCGGGTAATCAACGACACCCGCATGGCGCAAAATGCTCTCACCTCCATCGCCGGGGATATTGTCAAAGATCCCGTCGCCGTCATCACCGGCGTGGTCGTTCTGGTCTATATTGATTGGAAGTTCAGCCTCACCACTCTGGTGCTTTTCCCCATTTGCATTCTCCCGATCGTGATCTTCGGAAAAAAGATCCGCCAAGCCGGCAAGGACGAACAAAATGAAGCCGGACAAATGGCAGTCATTCTTCAGGAGACTTTTGCCGGCATTCGGGTGGTCAAATCCTTTGCCCGCGAGTCCTATCAGGTCGAACAATTCGACATCTCCAGCACCCTGCAATGTCGCAATAGCATGCGAGTGCGCAAGAGCATCGAATTGGTCGGACCGATCATTGAATCGGTTTCCGCTTTCGGGGTCGTTTTGGCGCTCTTTTACGTTTATTATTTCGGAGTCAGCATCGTTCATCTCCTCGCTCTGCTTGCGGGAATTTTCATGCTCTACAATCCAGTCAAGGCCCTCAGCCGCATCCCCATGCAAATGCAAAAGTGCTTGGCCTCCGCCACCAATGTTTTTGAGCTCATGAACCAGGTGCCGTCCGTCCTAGACGCGCCCGATGCCATCCAAATGACCAAGTGCCGCGGCCAAATCGGTTTCGACAAAGTCTCGTTTTCCTATGGCAACGATCAAACAGCCGTTCACAACATTTCCCTCAAGTTGGAAGCTGGCAAGCAATACGCCCTCGTCGGAGCCAGCGGGGCCGGCAAGAGCACCCTCCTCTCCCTGATTCAACGTTTCTATGATCCGCAACAGGGCGCAGTCCTCATCGATAATCTCGATCTCCGCACCCTGACTCAGCACTCTCTCCGCGAGCAGATCGGCGTCGTCACTCAGGAAACTTTCCTCTTTCACGACACCATCCACGCCAATATCCGCTACGGGCGGCTTGACGCCACGGACGCAGAAATTGAGGCGGCGGCAAAACTCGCCTATGCGCATGAATTCATTCTCGCCCAGCCAGCCGGCTACCAGACCGTGGTCGGCGACAAAGGCTGCATGATCTCCGGCGGACAACAACAACGCCTGGCGATTGCCCGCGCTCTGCTCAAAAACGCCCCGATCCTTCTCCTCGACGAGGCCACCTCCGCCCTCGATTCCGAATCGGAAAAAATGATTCAAGCCGCGCTCGAACGGCTGGCCAAAGGACGCACCGTCATTGCCATTGCCCACCGATTGTCCACCATCCTCCAGTCCGACATGATCGTGGTCATGGATCAGGGAACCATCGTGGAAACCGGCACCCACAAAGAATTGCTCAAATCCTCCCCGCTCTACCGCAAGGTCTACGAGATGCAGTTTCATCACCACGAGGAAGCGAGCGAGCCCGCAGGAAGCTGACCAATGACCAATGACCAATGACCAATGACCAATGACCAATGACCAATAATTCCGTCGGACGGATCGCGGTGATCGGAGCCGGTTCGATCGGCTTGTTCTACGGAGGCCGCCTCGCCGCCCAGGGGCATGAGGTCCGCTTCCTTATGCGGTCAGGATACAAAGAAGCCCAGCGTGAAGGGATCCACATTTTCAGCCCCGACGGTGACACCCACCTTCCCCAGCCGGATATTTTTCAAACGCCGTCCAAAATCGGCCCGGTCGATCTGGTCATCGTGGCCGTAAAAACCACGGCCAGTTCCCATCTCCCCGAACTCCTCCCCCCGCTTCTCGGCCCGGAGACCGCCATCCTCACGCTCCAAAATGGCTTGGGCAGCGAGGAATTTCTGGCCGAGCACTTCGGAGCCGAGCGGATCCTCGGCGGACTCTGCTTTGTCTGTCTGACCCGCCGCACCCCGGCCAGCGTCGATCACGGAGGACACGGGACGCTTTCCCTTGGCGAGTTTCAACGCCCCGCCGCACCCCGCACCCGGAGCCTCGTCGAGGCGTTCCAATCCAGTGGGATCGAAACCCACCTG
>Ga0222659_1000628_pt1 | contig 19208 bp, 19 predicted proteins | sample AntAcemetagen547_FD_179850 | JGI IMG/M metagenome (GOLD analysis project Ga0222659, IMG submission 179850) | Saline water microbial communities from Ace Lake, Antarctica - #547 | ecosystem: Environmental > Aquatic > Non-marine Saline and Alkaline > Saline | place: Antarctica: Ace Lake...
GTTTGTGAATCGATTTCCTTCGGCTCCCCAGAAAAAAGAGGTGTTGGATTTAATGGCTACCATTTCATTCGAAAATGCAAAATTCGCCAACTCTTACACAGCCATCGATAAGTTTCTGAAGGAATTCCCTACCGCTCCAGAAACCATCGAAGGGAAAGTACTTTACGAGAAGTTTCTTTTTGAGGATAGAACCAAAGACGGAACCGTTGACAGCTACAAACAGTTTCTTGTAGAACGGCCAAACTCTCCATTCAAGCGACAAGCCTACGACCAGATATATGAACTTTCCATGGAAAGCCCATCTGTTCATTCAGTACATGAGTTTGTTAAGAAAAATCCCGAATCGCCCCATTTGGATGATGCTTGGCGAAAGCTTTTTAAACTATTTACGCCCAAGCTAAATGCTGAGGTTTTGGCAGAGTTCAAACTCGAATACCCTGACTATCCTTTTATGGCAGAATTGGATGATGAATTGAACATTCTTACCATGCAAGTTTATCCTGCGGAGCAGAATGGCAGATTCGGTTTTGTGAATAGAAAGGGTAAGGTGGTTATTCCGTTTTCGTACGAAAATGCTGCTGATTTCAGTGAAGGGTTAGCTGCTGTTTACCAAAATGGTCGCTGGGGCTACATCAACAAGAAAGGAAAAACCATTATTCCGTTTAATAATGATGAAGCGGAAACATTTAGCAATGGCGTAGCAATTGTTGCGCGTGGAGACGAATACGGAATGCTTGATACGGAAGGCAATGTGGTGGTAGAAATAATATATGACGAAATGTATGATTACCATGATGGAATGGCCAGTGTTGTTAAAGATGGCATGTTCGGTTTTGTGAATAAAAAAGGGGAGTTAACTATTCCGCTTAAACTGGAACATGCTTGGGATTTTTCTGAAGGATTGGCTGTCATTGAATTGCGAGGTTTCAAAGGATATATCGATACGAAAGGTGCGGTTGTTATTAAGTGTGAGTATGAAGAAGCCGAACCATTCTTAGACGGATTAGCACGCGTGGTGAAGAATGAAAAAATGGGCTTGATAAATGCTGACGGAGATTCGATTACACCTTTTAAATACGACCGAATTGGAAATTTCTCCGAGGGATTGGCTTGTGTCCTTCTTGAAGAAAGGGCGGGTTACATTGATCGATATGGCAACGAGGTGGTTCCATTGACCTACGAAGGAGAGTCGCAAGAACTCGTTCGATTCGAATTTAAAGACAGCAAGGCGATTGTCAGAAAAGGCAAGAAATTCGGGGTAATTGACAAGACGGGTTCTCAGATTAGAGAGTTCGAATTTGATTTGATTGATCCTATTGACGATGGTCGGTTTGCAGCTAAAAAGGATGAGAAATTTGGCTTTTTCAATGCTGCAGGAATTGATGTTATTCCATCAAAGTATGACGATACAGGCGGGTTTTCTGATGGAATGGCATCTGTGAAAATGGCTGAGCATTGGGGGTATATTAATGATGCCGATGAGTTGGTTGTTGCTGCTGAATATGATGAAGCGTCAGATTTCCTTAATGGTGTAGCATTGGTTAAGCGTGGTGGTTTTCGCTGTGTAATTAGTAAGAATGGTGAGTATCTCGTTCCATGTGCCATGGATGAAATTGTGGCTCTAGAAGGTGAACTTCTTAGGTTGGAAAAGGAAGATAAAATGGCCTATTTCGATTTGCGTACCAAGAAGTACATGTGGAAAGCAACGGGGTTTTAAATTCTAAATCGTTTCGAATTTGAGTTTTTAGCGTTTCGTGCTTTTGGATCAATGCTTGAATCTCACAAACAATCGACCAAAGTTTTTACTGTCTTTATCAATGCGATGATACTTCGCTTTGATATGTTTCTGTTCTAAAAACCGAATCACCTTCTTCTTTAGCTGACCACTGCCTTTTCCAGGGATTATCTCTACAATTGGTACGCGTCTTTCTATCGCTTCATCAATAATATCGTTAAGAGCTTGGTCTATTTTCAAGCCCTTATTGTAGATTTCATGCAAGTCAAGTTTAAGCTTTGCCAAAGGAAAATTTTAAGGATTAGCGATTATGGATTAATATTGCTGTGGATGAAGCCACAATTTAGCGGTTAATCTTTACTTCTAAATCAAACATCATTTCTAAAAAACCACATATTTTTTTCATTTCTGGCCTTGGTGCAGACCATAGAGCTTTTGATAGAATAAAGCTGGATGGGTACGAACAAACCCATTTGCCGTGGATTATTCCTGAATGGAAGGATACCATGCATACCTATGCTCGAAAAATGGCTAAACCTATAATGAAGGCGGAAAACCCGGTGGTAATTGGTTTGTCATTAGGTGGAATGCTGGCTTCGGAGATGACCACATTTATGCCTGATTTGAATGTGATTTTAGTTTCAAGCATCAAATCGCATATGGAACGCTCCAATATTTTGAAGCTGGGTAGATTGTTTCCTATTCAAGGCTTGATGCCGCCAAATACAATGCATCGGTTTACTTCTTTTTGGGAGATGACTCAGGAAAAGACCCTGAAAGGAGACACCAAGCACATGACTCAGATGTTCAAGGAACAGGACGATAAGTTCTTGCGTTGGGCCATACTTCATGCTCCAAAATGGCGCGGTAAGGGAGATGAATCTAGGATTGCACACATCCATGGAACCAATGATAGGATGTTCCCGATAAAGCGTATTAAGAACCCAATTAAAGTGCAGGGCGGAACGCACTTGATGGTTTATATAAAAGGAGATGAGGTAACCAATTTGATAAAGGAAGAACTAAAACGAATTGAAGGTGTTCAATAGCGTAATGTTGAGATTAGTTGTTACAGTAATTATTGCGGTGGGATTGTTTTCCTGCCAAACAGAAAAACAAGAAATGGGAAAAGTAAACGTAGGCGATATAGCGCCTGATTTTGAATTGAAAGACAAAGATGGAAACCGAGTTAAATTAAGCGGTTTCCGAGGAGAGAAAAGCGTAGTTGTCTATTTCTATCCGAAAGATGAAACTCCAGGCTGTACTGCTCAGGCGTGTTCTTTTAGAGATAGTTATGAGGATTTTAAGGAGGCTGGTGCAGAAGTTATTGGCATTAGCAGCGATGGTTCTAGCAGCCATACGGGTTTTGCAGAAAACCACCGTTTGCCTTTCATCTTACTGAGCGACCCAATTGGAAAAGCAAGGAAAGCTTATGGTGCGTATGATTTGTTCGGAATGATTCCGGGTCGTGTAACGTTTGTGATTGATAAGCAAGGAAAGGTCATTCATAAATTTGACTCTCAGCTGAGTCCGAAAAAACACATACAGGAATCTTTGAATATTTTGAAGAAGTAAAACCCGAAGCACTAAAAACTGAAACTCGAACCGTTTGTCTCGGATTTCAGCTTTTAGAATTTCGTACTTTTTATTTAGGATTTCGTGTTTCTCTTAACCATTACCTTTGCCGCCAAATAAAAAGGCATAATGAAAGCTCTTCCTTTAGTAATGAACGCCATTCTCGCTGTAGCGGTGGCGGTTTTGTTTTATTTCCAGTTTGCAGATAAGCAACCGGAAGCACGAAAAAACACAGTAGATTCTTCTGTTATTGATAGCGTTTCAAGCAATTTGAAAATCGCTTATGTCAACCAAGATTCGCTTTGGGACAACTATAAACTAATTGAAGATTTGCAGGCTGACTTAGAGATTGAAAGAACCAAAAGTGAGCGCAAAGTTGAGCAACGTTCTGCATTGCTTGAAAAGCAGTTGGAGCAAATGGCACGTGAGTTACAGACAAAAGCGGCCGCTTTTGAGCAAAGCGCGCAAGGAATGAACGAGGTGTTGCGCAACAATAAGATGCAGGAATTACAGGGTTTGCAGCAAAATGCACAGGCTTTTTCTATGGAAGCGGAGCGGGAGGTGAGTCAGTTGCAGCAAAGTCTTCAGTCTAAGTTGTTGGATAAAGAACTTGCTGGTACAACCAAAGTGAGCACCAACATTAAGGCGTTTCTGAAAGAGTACAATGAAGATTACGGATTCAATTTCGTGCTAGCTTTTTCTGATCAGGCTGGAGGAATTCTTTTAGGTGATCCAGCTTTGGATGTTACTGCTGACGTGATTGTTGGTTTGAACGCCATTTATGATGAAGAACAAGCTGCAAAAGAAGCAGCTAATAAGAAGTAATTGATGGCGTATTTGCGCTTGGTAAGATGGCCCAACCTGTTAATGATTGGGTTGATTTTTCTGCTGGGTAAGACGCAAATCGTTGATCCGATTTCAGAGCTTTCGGGAGTTGTTTCATGCATTTCTAATCTGCATTGGCTTTTAGTTGCCTTTGCAACCATGTTCATAGCTGCATCTGGAAATGTGGTGAATGACATCTTCGACCAAAACATCGATTTTCAGAATAAGCCCGACAGAGTTATAGTCGGGAATTCCATCACGGAAGGAAATGCTTGGAACTTATATTACGCGCTGAGTTCGTTAGGTCTCGGACTAGGAATGTTCGTTTGTTGGGATTTGGGCAACGTTTCCAATTCGCTCATTTTCATGCTCTCGGCAGGTGGGCTTTATTTCTATTCTTATTCCTACAAACGCCAGTTCTTAATCGGAAATCTTGTAGTGGCGTTTTTGGCAGCACTGGTTCCTTTCTTGCCGTTGTATTTGCAAATGATGTGTACGCCCAACTTGTGGATGGAACTTCCGTGGGCGCCAATTTTGGTTGCATTGGGTTTCTTTTCTTTTCTCACCACGCTTATCCGCGAGATGATAAAAGATATGGAAGATTTGAAAGGTGATCAGTTTGCGCAATGCACTACCATTCCAATCGTACTGGGTTTGAAAGCCACAAAAGCAATCGTTATTGTACTGATAATGGTGCTAATGAGTTCGATTGTCTCATTACAAACAGCGTGGATTAGTGAAAAGGATTGGCTGATGTTCTCATACTTTCTAATCGCTGTTCAATTGCCAGCAGCGGCCATCATTCTTCAAGTGATGCGAGGGAAAACCTCAAAGGATTTCCATCTGGCAAGCACACTCACGAAAGTGTTGATGTTGGGTGGAGTTCTGTCTTTAATCGTTTTTAGGTTCACATTATCATGATTGATTTAAAAGGCAAAGAGCTTATTCTGGCTTCAGCTTCACCACGTAGAAAGTGGTTAATGGATGAGTTGGGTGTTTCGTTTTCGGTTCAACCCAAAAACGTAGAGGAGATTTATCCTGATGATTTGAAGCGAGAAGCGATTCCATTGTTTCTATCCAATCTGAAAGCAAGTGCTTTTTCTGAGGAAGAGTTGGAAGGGAAAATTGTCCTTACAGCAGATACAATTGTTTGGCTCAATGACCGAGAGTTGCAAAAACCTGTTGATCTGGAAGAAGCCAAACGGATGATTCGCCAGCTCTCTGGAACAACACACGAGGTTTATACGGCCATTACGATACGAACTTCTGAAAAGACCATTTCAGATTTTGATAGAACCGAAGTCCATTTTCGTGAATTGACCGAAGATGAGATTGATTTTTACGTTGAGAAGTACAAGCCGCTAGACAAAGCCGGTGCTTACGGCATTCAAGAATGGATAGGCTACATCGGCATTGATCGAATTGACGGCTGCTATTTCAATGTGATGGGATTACCGTTGCGGAAGGTCTATGCGGGTTTCAATTTGCTTTAGCTCAACAAAAACGCCATCGTATCAAAGCCATCCGAGTAATCCCATAACTCAGGAGATTGCGCCTTTCCGAATGGAACAGAATTCTCAAATCCAAGCTTATCCGAAGCCACAATGCACTGAATTTCGTCTTCGTGAATTTTCACTTCAGCCTTCATTTGGTCTAATGTAGCATACGGCTGAAAGTGAAGCACACCAACTGGGCAGCCTAAGTTTGGTTCTTCCCTAAGCAGAAGAAAACCATTATCTAAATGCGTCATTTTCTCTACCAGAAAAATCGCCTTGTGGTATTCGTAATTGTTGAAATACTTATTGTGGTTACCAATCGGTTTCCAATCCTCCAAAGTGCCTAAGAAGGTTGCCGGATTCATCTTGTCTGACAGGTAAACCTTTGAAACATTGCGGCAGCCTAATCCGAAATAGCGGAAAATATCCTTTCCTAAAGCACGCAATTCATCTAGCGTTTCATCTCCATTTATAATGGCAATAGAACTCCTGTTATTACGAATGATGTTCGGATACTTCCCGAAATAATATTCAAAATGGCGAGCGCTGTTGTTGCTGCCCGTGGCTATTACGTGCGTAAAACCTTCAATTTTTCCATCGCTCAGCACAATTCTAGAAGCTAACTCAGGACTTATTTCGGCAAGAGTTTCAACCAGCTTTTTCACAAGAACCTCATCCTGAGAAGACATCTTTACCACAGCCATATTTCCCGAAATAAGCACACAAAGCAAATCGTGAAACCCAACCAAAGGAATATTGCCAGCCATAATTAAAGCCACGCGCTTCTCACCGTTATCTGGTGTTGCTGGGTAATTAGAAAGCCACTTTTCCAACTTATCAGCCTCAAGCATAAAAGCAATTCCTCGCAAAGCCAAAGCAATATTTTCTTGCGTAAACCACCTGTTCTCAGCCTCCGCCTGAAGTAAAGCAGTAGCCCAATTACTCTCTTGCGGTTTTTCAGAAATCCGTCCTAAGACTTTTCCTAACTCAATAAATGCCGAAATCCGCTCTTGATGGTTCATGCCTGTGTGCTATCTTTGACTGCGCAAAACTAAACCACTTAAAGGAACAGACAAGATGGCTATCAAGATAACAGACGAGTGTATTAACTGTGGGGCGTGCGAGCCAGAATGCCCAAACAATGCGATTTATGAAGGTGGTGCCGAATGGCGCTTTTCTGATGGAACATCTGTAAAAGGAGAGTTCAAAGGATTTAGCGGTTTTACTACCGATGCAGATACAGCGCAAGATCCGGACGAAATGGATGTTTACTACATCGTTACAGACAAGTGTACCGAGTGTAAAGGTTTCCACGATGAGCCACAATGTGCTGCGGTTTGTCCAGTAGATTGCTGCGTAGATGATGAGGAAAACGTTCATACAGAAGCAGAAAACCTTCAGAAAAAGGCTTCAATGCACCTTTAAAATTAAGGCAAGGAATTTGAAAGGCGAGACATTGTTCTCGCCTTTTTTATGCAATTTCCATTCATTAGTGGCGTAATTACAAGCATGCTCGCAAACCCATTTCATAAGGATTACAAGGGCGTTCCCCCGATGAAAAATCGGGGTCGGGTTTTCCGCTATATCTTTTTTGCCCAAAAGCAAAAAAGGATGCCGCTTCAACCCCTAACGCAGCACTCCGAGCAAACATTTATGCAAACTGCTAACGTCATTCCGAGCGAGGAACGAGCCGAGGAATCTGATATTTCAAGCTTTCAGATGTTTTGTCATCCGCAAAACCCAAATCAACACACCAGTTCCCCTTTCCTTTGGGAAGTGGCTAGGGGATGGGCTGTGTCTTTACTTTTTCTCTTTACCCCATTTCTCGTTTCTGCACAGGTAGATACCACATTCCGTAATTCAGTTCTCAGAACATTCGATGTCATGCGAACAAGTGAAGATTCTGAAAAGCAAGTGGCGGCAGCAAAGCTCGAAACCATGTTCTCAGAATATTATGCTGATCCAGCACATTTCGAATTGGAATTGGATTCGGTGCCATTCCTCGGTCAGCTTTCTTCGGAAGACGGTGTCATCCGTATGTTGTGCTGGAATCTTGTGATGGAAAATGACGATTACCAATACCATTGCGTTATGCGCCACAAACTCAAAAAGGAAGCTGTGGTTGTTACCGTATTTCAAGATAATGCTGATTGGAAACGTATTGAGCGCAAACCAATTCGTACCAACAATTGGTATGGAGCACTCTATTATAAGATTCTCGCCAACCGCTATCGCAGAAAGACCTATTACACCATCCTTGGCTGGGATGGAAAAGACAACATCACCAATCGTAAGGTTGTGGATGCAATTACCATTCAAGGGAAATCCGTTATTCTCGGTTCTTCCATTTTCAAGAATGAAAAGGAACTTCCAGTACACCGTCTAATTTATGAGTACGCCAACGATGTTTCTATGGCACTCAATTTTGACGAAAAGGAAAAGATGATTGTCATGGATCATCTCGCCCCAGAAGATTCACGGTTTGTAGGGCAATACCAGTTCTATGGACCCGACTTTAGCTACGATGCCCTTAAGTTCAAAAAAGGTGCATGGATTTTTGAACGAGACGTTTTTGCCAAGAACCGCGGTCTCAATAATCTGCCAGATAATGCACGTCCTGGTGATTTTAAGGATTAACTCATAGACCTTCAATGTTTCCAAAACATGTAAGGTCTAATACATTTACGAGTTACTTTTGGCACCGAAATTGTCAACCCGAAGAATCAACTCTAAACTCAGCATCATGAAAAAAACATTTACAATTATGGCCGTTTTTGGCTCTCTATCAGTATTCGCACAAGACACCGATGTAAACATTGACGTAAACATGGGCGGTATGGGAATAGATATGAATGTAAACGTTAACGAAACATACTCCGAGACGCATACAATAACTACCACAACCACTACATCAGGCGGTGGTCAAGATCATTATGTCATGTCTGGTTATAGCGGTGCAATTGGTTGTCCTTGGCCAATGGAACAAAGCCAATTCTCAGATGCAATGAACTCTGTCTCCTCAAAAAGCTTTGACGATGATAAGTTTACTGTTGCAAAGCAAATCACAGGTTCAAACTGTCTCACTGCTGAGCAGGTTAAAAGAATGATGGCAGAACTTGATTTCGAAGACACGAAATTGGAGTACGCCAAGTTTGCCTACAATAAGACTTACGATATAGGCAACTACTATAAACTAAATGATGCGTTCGATTTCAGTTCAAGTATTGACGAACTCAACGAATACATCAACGGACAATAAGCATTTACATGAAAAAAATAGTTGCAATTCTGATGAGTTTCGTTGCCTTAAACGCAGTTGCTCAGCCTATTAGCGATTTGGTTATTTATACCACCGAGCCAGACCCATTCTACCTTATTCTTAATGGAATTAAGCAAAATGATGAACCAATGACCAATGTTCGGGTAACCGATCTGAATCAGCCTGTTTACGATGCTCGTATACTCTTTGAAAGTGGCACTGTTCAGATTGATAAGAAGATATATTTCGCAGAACCGGGGATGGAGTATGTGTACAAAGTGAAAGAAAAGAAGAACGGGGAACTCACCTTACGCATTCAAAGTGCCACGGCTTTCAATCTAGCACCGCCACCCCCTGCTGGTCAGCGAGTTGTGGTGTACCACGCAACTCCTAACCAGTTACCGTCAGCTCGGACAGTGACAACTACCACCTCAACTTCAACAACCACTATGCAAAATGGGGGTTCCAATATTGGAATTAATATGGGGATAAATGTGCCGGGAATAAACATGAATGTGAATATCCAAGAGCCTATGAACGTAGGGAGTGGGGTTACTTACACCGAATCTGTAACAACAACTTCTGGTTCGCTAATTGAACCTTCGGGTCCAAATCATTACATGATGCCTGGTTATGGTGGTGCAATAGGTTGTCCTTGGCCAATGGAAGAAGGTCAGTTTTCAGATGCAATGAACTCGGTTTCTTCTACAAGTTTTGACGATGACAAGTTTACTATTGCAAAGCAAATCACAGGCTCAAATTGTTTGACCGCAAATCAGGTTAGAAGAATGATGGGGCAGCTTGATTTCGAAGACACGAAATTGCAGTACGCCAAGTTTGCCTACAACAAGACTTACGATATAGGCAACTACTATAAACTAAATGATGCGTTTGATTTCAGTTCAAGCATTGACGAACTCAACGCATACATCAACAGAAACTAATGCGAAACGGTCTCTTGCTTACCTAATTGCCAAAGGTTATTTAGCTGAGTATATTTGGTAAGGCAATTGTCATTTTTCGAAAAACCACGTGAAAGTTGGTGAGAGTAATCCACTTGGAAAGCCATCTTTATACATTTACTACATGTTGAAGCGTCTACTAGTTTTATTCCTTGTTGTTTGCTTTTGGCAACAGAGCGCTTCAGCGCAAGAAACGCAGTTTCACTGGAAAACATATTCAGATTCAATAAGTAAGCCTCGCGCTTGGGGATTAGGAGGCGGTAGTGCCGCGCTTTGGATTGGGTCTGTTGTTGGTCTTAATGAGCTTTGGTATGCGAATGAACCGCGATCAAAGTTTAAAATATTTGATGATAGTAGGGAGTGGTTTCAGATGGATAAGGCAGGTCATTTCCTGACTAGTTATGCCATCGGTTACTATTACATTGATTTAATGCGATGGGCTGGTTTTAATAGAAAAACAAGCATTTGGGTTGGTGGTTTTATGGGGAGCTTTTATTTGGCAGGGATTGAAATTTTAGATGGTCTTTCTGCTGCATGGGGTTTCTCATTAACCGATTTTGCAGCCAATACCGCGGGGTCGTTTGCGGTAATTATTCAAGAATTAGCTTGGAACGAGCAGCGGATTACGCCTAAAATTTCTTACCACCCCACTCGCTATGCCAAGTACCGTCCAAATTTGCTTGGCGATAGCTTTGGTACTCAAATGTTGAAGGATTATAATGGACAGACCTTTTGGCTTTCGGCCAATATCCATTCGTTTTTAAATGACGGAAGCAAATTTCCAAGATGGATAAACTTTGCTGTTGGTTTTGGCGCGGGTGGGATGATTGGTGGAATGGATAATCCAGATTTTGATTCTAACGGAAACGAACTTCCAAACCTCATTCGACACAGACAATTCTATATTTCGCTTGACGTTGATTTGACAAAGATTAGAACAAATAAAAAGTGGTTAAGAACCATTTTTAAAGCTGTAAACATTATCAAGCTTCCGTTCCCAACGGTTGAGTTCAATACGCTGGGTAAGACGAAATTCCATCCAGTTTATTTTTAAGGCATGTTTGAGGTTGGAGAAAAAGTACGCTATCTGGATGACGTTGGGGAGGCCACAATCATCAAATTCATTGATGCTAAAATGGCTTTGGTGGAAGATGAGTGGGGATTGAGGCATCCGCATCCTATTGCCAAACTTGTGCCAGCCGAACGAGACCACGTTCCTGAAAAGCCTAAATCGGTTGTGGTAGAGAAGGTTCACCCGAAACTTGTTCTTAAACCAGTCCCCAGAGAGCCGAAAGCACAGCAATTGCCAGAGTTGGCTTTGGCGTTTGTATCAACCAAACCTTTAAAGCCAGAAATAGGAGACCTTGATTTGCTATTTGTGAACAATGGCAAGTACCATCTCCTTGTAAATGTTGCTGCCAAGGAAAATGATGAATGGTTCAGTCTTTTTAGTGGAGAAATTCTCCCTTGTAGTGAACAAATTGTCCAATCTTTGAGACGACAGGACGTTGGTTCTGTAGGCAATTTAAATGTGGATGTTGTGTTCTTTGGTAAGACTGGGTATGAGAAACGGAAACCGATTTCTTGTACACTCAAAGTAAAGGCAACGCGGTTTGTGAAACCTGGTAATTACCTAACCTACGAGGGTTTGGAAAACCCAGCAATAGCTATTGCTGTTGAAAATGAAAAAGTTGTGGCGCCTCCTAGTTTCAATACTGGGCGAGGAAGTACAATCAAATACGTACAAAAACCATCGCTACCAACGTTGGAAGAAGAAGTTGATTTACACTTAGAGTCTATTTTGGGAAGCGATCCTTATGATATGCCGGACCACGAGAAATTTATTACGCAAATGCGACACTTTGAGCAGAGGTTGAATTATGCTTTGACGCATAGGTATGTTCAAATAACCTTTATTCATGGTGTTGGAACTGGTCGTTTGAAAGAGGCGATTCGCACCGGATTGAAGCAATATAACCTCTCATTCGAAGATGGTGCATTCCACAAATATGGAGTAGGGGCAACGGTTGTAAATCTTAATGGCTGAAATGAGTTTCGGCTTGGTATAAACTTGCTAGTAGAACCGCGTTAAGGATTGTAGCGGCATCCTTTTTTCTGGTTTCATTGAGCGCAGTCGAAATGAGGCAAGAAAAAAGATATAGCGGAAAGCCTGACCCAGCACAAGCTACCGGTTTCGACTTTGCTCAACTAAGTTTATTGTCCTGGGGAACGCCCAAACATTAACTTTACAGCGCAAATCGGCTCACCGCGTCACATTTTCGGTGTGAGGAGGAAAGTCCAGACAGCACAGAGCACTGTACCGCATGTAAATGTGGGTGCTGAAGAAGAAATTCTTTGGTAACAGAAAGGGTCACAGAAAATAACCGCTCCAATTTATCGGAGTAAGGGTGAAAATGTGAGGTAAGAGCTCACGCGTTTCGGTGGTAACATTGGAATGGGACAAACCTTGCGGGCTGCAAGACCAAATAGGTCAGGATTTAAGGGCTGCTCGTTCTTTCCTGATGGGTAGGTTGCGTAGATAAATGGTGAGCTAAAACAGGATCTGGCTTACGGGTTTGCAAAAACGGCCTCCGATGGGAAATCATCGGAGGCCGTCCATTTTTTAGATATAGCTAATTCATAGTTTGGCGTGCGAGCCATCGCAATACGGCTTTCCAGCCGTTTGCTTGCAACCACACCAAGCTACTTTCTTGGCTGCAGTCAATTTTTCGATTACTGGAGAGAATTCAGTCCCCTTGTGCGAACCATCGCAATAAGGTTGTTTTGTACTGTTCCCGCACGAACACCAAGCATAAACTCCTGGCTCAAGATCTTCAACATACGGTGCTTTTTGTGGCATCTCTGGTTTGCTCATTTAAGTTTTGTTTTGGTCAATGTTTAAACACTAAATTAAACAATTTGAATACTTGAAATGTGTAAAGGAAATAACAATTAAGAAGTCATGTATTCTCATACTTTTAAACCGTACAAACACTTTCTCCATGAAGAACTTATTTACGCTAATCTTTTCCTTTTTATCGGTTGCTGTATCCGCACAGAACGATGCGGTTCCAACCGATAACTCTCGCAACGCCCTAGATGCATCTCTAGAGCCATTTTACCATGGCGTTGCTTCTGGCGATCCGATATCGGATGCGGTTATAATTTGGACTAGGATTACCCTGAACAGCACGGGTCCGGTTGATGTAAACTGGCGGATGGCAACCGATACACTTTTTGCCAATGTTGTAGCAAGCGGGATGGTAACAACGGATTCTACCGTTGATTGGACAGTTAATGTTGATGCTACAGGGCTTTCGTCTGATACGTGGTACTACTATGATTTTGAGTACGATGGCACGCGTTCTTTAATGGGAAGAACTCGCACCGCACCAACAGGAGGTGTTGATCACTTGCGTTTTGGAGTTGTTTCATGTCAGAGCTACGAGCACGGCTACTATCATGCTTACAAAGACATGGCAGCTAGAAATGACATGGATTGCATTCTCCATTTAGGCGATTATATATATGAATATGAGGCCGGTGGTTATTCTTCCAATATTGCAGGTAGGGCGAGTGAGCCTGTTAATGAGATAGTTGATTTGAGTGATTATCGCATGCGCTACTCGCATTACAGGTTAGATCCAGATTTGCGTGCTGCTCATCAACAGTATCCTTTTATAGTCATTTGGGATGACCATGAGACAGCTAATAACTCGTACATGGATGGTGCTGGAAATCACACCGAAGGATCGGAAGGGTTGTGGGTTGATAGAAAGGCGCAGGCCATTCAGGCAAATAGGGAATGGTTGCCAACAAGACTTCCAGATGCTAACAATCCTTCAAGAAGATATCGGGATTTCAGCTTTGGGGATTTAGCCGATTTGGAAATGTTGGATACCAGACTTGAAGGAAGAGATGAGCAAGGTGCTGGTGCAGACAACGATAGGAATCTGCTTGGTTACGAACAGCGTCAATGGTTGTATGATAATTTGAGCAATTCTACAGCGCAGTGGAAAATTATTGGACAGCAGGTGATGGTAGCTCCCCTTCTAGCATTTGGAATTCCAGTAAACGATGATCAATGGGATGGGTATCCTGCAGAGCGTGATAGTCTTTTTACGCACTTAGTGTCTAACTCCATTGATAATGCTGTTGTTCTTACCGGAGACATTCATACTTCTTGGGGGAACGATCTTCCTGGAGATAACTACAACTCCAACACGGGAGATGGTTCTGTTGCGGTTGAGTTTGTGGTAACAAGTATTACCTCGCCAGGTCTGCCAATTCCGCTTCCTGCAAGTATCATCCAAGGGCTTAATCCACATATTAAATACGCAGATTTAGACCAAAACGGATATTTGATTCTTGATTTGACACCTGCTGCGGCACAGTCAGATTGGTATTACGTTTCCGATGTAACTGATGCTTCATATAATGTCTCAATATGGGGTGCGGGTTGGCTTACTAATAATGGAGAAAACCATCTTGTTGAAGCAAATTCAGAAGCACCAGCGGATCAGTACCCGCCACTTGCTCCAGGTTTAGAAGAAGTGGGCGTAGGTATTGATGAACAAGACTTGAACCCAGTAATAGTTAGCGCATACCCGAATCCTTTCATCGACAGATTTGTGGTACAGTTTAATCTTTTTGAGTCGGAAAATGTCCAGATTCAGTTGACCGATATTTCAGGAAAGGTTGTTCTTAGAGAAGATTTTGGAGAAACCCAAAGTGGACTTAACTACATGGAAATCAATGTGCCAGAAGTTAGTTCAGGGCTTTACATATTCACTCTTCAAACGGGAAGTCATGTCGTAAATCGAAGGATGAGTAAAATGAAGTAACCCATGATACGTTATTTCCGTAACTGATTAAACTGTGCACTGAATCACCATATTTTTTTTAGCTTCATATTTGCTTAACGGGATGACGGAAGGAATAAATAAGTATGCTCTTATCGAGAAGGAAGCTATCCTTTTTGAATATGAGGGGGGGGTAGATAAACAGGTTCTTCTGAAGACGCTTCCTGTGATTGAAGACATACTTGAAGTATTAAAAGTAAGCCGTCAGAACAAGCGTAAGATTGTGAACATAGCGATTGAAACCCTACAAAACTTACAGCTTCACTCGTATGAGAACGGACAAAGAGATTACGGATTATCTCCGCTTTTTATCGTTGCTAAAAGTGATAAATTCATCACCATTACTATTGGGAATTTAGTTGCGGAGCCTGAAAGGGCTGTTCTTGAGGATAAAATTCTAAAAATCAATAGTTTAAACGAGGAAGAAGTCAAGTACCTCTATGGAGTTATAATGAAGCAAACGGTAGTGAAGTTTTCTACCAAAGGAGGAGCTGGTTTAGGCCTTATTGACATGAAGAAAAAGTCCGGTCATGAACTCGGATTCAGTTTTCAGGACGTAGACGAAACGGTAAGTTACTTCAGTCTGAAAGTCAGCGTTCCGTGTTAAGACTTGGCTTTCGCAGGGTTCACCTTCCATCCCATAAATCCAAAAAACACAGTCATTAACGGACTGATTAGATTGAAGAAGGCAAAAGGTAGATACGTTCCTGTTGCCACACCCAGCACACCAGCATGGTAGGCTCCACAGGTGTTCCAAGGCACGAGTGCCGAAGTAACCGTTCCGCTATCCTCTAATGTTCTGCTCAGGTTTTCCGGAGCTAAACCTCGCTTTTCGTATTCCTTCGCAAACATTCGTCCTGGAACAACAATAGCCAAGTATTGGTCTGAGGCTGTTACATTGAAAACCAAGCAGGTTCCAGCTGTAGAAGCAATTAGAGAACCCGTGGTATGCGCGAGCTTTAAAATGGATTGTGCAATACGCTCAAGCATACCGCTAGCCTCCATGATTCCTCCAAAAGTCATGGCGCAGATGATAAGCCAAATGGTTCCTAGCATTCCGTTCATACCTCCTGAACTAAGTAGTTCGTCCGCCACGGCATTTCCCGATACAATGGCAACATTTGTGGTCATTGCATTTATTACCGACTGGTATGAGGCGATTGCAAACGGAGCCCTTTTTACTGAAACCTGAAAACCAGAAGCTCCGGTAAACATTAACTTTTCCGTTAAATAATTATTCTCTAACAGAATAGGCAAAACTTCTAATTGCTCATCATTTTCATTCAGTAGCGCTACCTCGTAATTGGTAGGACTGAGATTATACCAACGACTCGAACTTGGTGTGTCATCACCAAGCCATTCAATCCGTTCTCCATCATTCAAACCTGACACTTCATACGAGTAGGTTGCACCAGTTTCATAAATGCGGTCTCCTTGAAATCCAATAGCAAAAATTCCTCCGAGAATGGCGCCAGCAAGCAAAGCTGGAACTGCTGGGACTTTCTTTACAATCAACCCAATTACGCCAAGTGGAACTAAGAATAGCCAAAGGCTAATGTTGAATTTTGAACTAATCGCGGATTGTAGTGATTCGACACCTTGGAGGTCTGCGCCCGAACCAGATGTAAACCCTAGAACCAAGAAGATTAATGCTGAAATGGTAATTGACGGGAAGGTGGTCCACATCATGTGTTTGATGTGTGTAATAAGGTCTGTTCCCGCCATGGCAGGTGCCAGGTTGGTAGTGTCTGAAAGTGGCGACATCTTATCTCCAAAATAAGCTCCTGAAATGATAGCTCCTGCAATCATTCCATCACTGAAACCGAGAATACGACCGATTCCCATCAGCGCAACACCAACAGTTGCAACCGTGGTCCATGAGCTTCCTGTGGCAACCGAAACAATGGAACAGACAATGCAGGTTGCAAACAGAAAAATGGTTGGGTTAAGCACTTCCAAACCGTAATAAATCATAGCTGGAACAACTCCGCTAATGAGCCACGTTCCGGCCAAAGCTCCAATCATCAACAGAATTATGAGCGCTGGTAATGCGCTGCTGATACTCGAAACGGCACCATCAAACAAAACGTCCCACTTCTCGCCATTAAACATGGCAACAAATGCAGCCACACCAGCCGAAAGAAGCAACGCAATCTGGTTGGCTCCACCCAACGAATTATCGCCATAGAACGCCACGTTGGTTCCCAATAGGGCAACAAGGAAAATGAGCGGAATGAACGATTGAAGAAGTGATGGCTGCTTAGTGGGTCTGGTCATGTTTTTTGGATGTGCCGCAAGATAACGAAGTTGGGTTGCCGTGTCACTCCGAGGCAGAGTTTACCCAGGGCAATCACTTACTGATTTGATTGGCGAAAAACGATTAACGAACAGTGATTAACGATTTATGCCGCCATTTGTCATTCCGAGGAACGAGGAATCTCAGAACTACTGCATACAAAATAGAGATGCTTCCTTCGTCAGCATGACAACCGTTTGTCATTCCGAGGAACGAGGAACCTCAGAACTACTGCATACAAAATAGAGATGCTTCCTTCGTCAGTATGACAACCGTTTGTCATTCCGAGGAACGAGGAACCTCAGAACTACTGCATACAAAATAGAGATGCTTCCTTCGTCAGCATGACAACCGTTTGTCATTCCGAGGAACGAGGAACCTCAGAACTACTGCGTACAAAATAGAGATGCTTCCTTCGTCAGCATGACAACCATTTGTCATTCCGAGGAACGAGGAATCTCAAAACTACTGCGTACAAAAAGAGATGCTTCCTTCGTCAGCATGACAACCGTTTGTCATTCCGAGGAACGAGGAATCTCAAAACTACTGCGTACAAAAAGAGATGCTTCCTTCATCAGCATGACAACCGTTTGTCATTCCGAGGAACGAGGAACCTCAGAACTACTGCGTACAAAAAAAGATGCTTCCTTCGTCAGTGTAACAGCCCCCTAGAAATTCGGACATGATTCTACATTAAAGACTGTAATATCATGGACATGAACAGACGAAAATTCAGCAAAGAGGACAAGCTGGCCATCCTGAAAGAGGCCACAAGCAAAGGCGTGAGCATCACTCTTGAGAAGCATGGGATCTATCCTGCCACTTATTATAGTTGGAAGAAGAAGTTCGAGACCATGGGTGAGGAAGGATTCCGCCACGGGGTCACACCTGCCCAGATCAAGGAGATCAAACGTCTTGAGAAGGAGAACGGGCTTTTGAAGAAGCTTTTGGCCGAGAAGGAACTGGAGGGACATCTTAAGGATGAGGTGCTAAAAAAAAAGTATGCTCTGATGCGAAAAGGGCGATAGCCCGCAGGTATATCGGGCGCGGTCTCAAACGCGACAGGACATTGTTTCTGTTGAACATGACCCGTCATCAGTATTACTACCAGAGCAAGGGAAAGCGTCAGGGCAAGGCCCCATCAAAAACAACACAGAGAACCATGAAAGGAAAAACATATCAAGTAAACAATGATACGGTGATAGAGCATGTGAAAAAGATACAGGCCGACCCGGACACGGACTACGGGCATCGCAAGATGACCACAGCCCTGATGATCGCAGGATATCATATCAACCATAAGAAACTCTACAGGCTGATGAAAGATGCACAACTGCTCAAGGAGCGCGCCAAGCGCACGGGGCGGATCTTTGTAAAATACCGCACCGTCATGCCCGATGGGCCATTGGAGGTACTGGAGATGGACATCAAGCAGGTGTGGGTCACGCAGCATCACGGGTACGCCTACATTCTGACGGTCATCGACACCTTTACCCGTCATGTGCTGCATTGGCAGATGGGACTCACCATGCGCAGACAGCAGGTCCGCAGGGCATGGGAGCAGGTCATTGCCGACCACCTTCAGCCGGCCGACATGCTCAACAGAAAGATGCACATAGAGATACGGAGCGATAACGGTCCCCAGTTCCGGGCCTCAGTGATACGCGAGTTCTTTGCAGAGAACCATCTGCATCATGTGTTCACTCACCCGTACACTCCGCAGGAGAACGGTCATGTGGAAAGCTTCCATGCCATCCTTTCCAATGCCCTAGGAAAAAGACCCTATCACGATCTGGACCACTTGGAAACAAGGCTCACGGTATTCTATGAGAAATACAACAACGTGAGACTGCACGGATCCATCGCACATCTTCCCCCACGCATATTTTGGGAACTATGGGAAAGCGGAAAAATAGAACGCACGGTGCTGAATAACAGGAAGGTCAGGTTCAAACTAACCTTCCCTTACCAACAGCTATCGGGGAATGAGAGCCTGAAGGGAAGTTCTTGCTTGGATATGGATGGGCTGGATGCCCATCCATATTCACCAAAAAAAGAAGTGGCCGGGCCCGGAACACTTCAACAACCATCGGTTCAAAGATCACCTTCGGTCGTTCTTGCGAATGCAAATCTACCCACTCAATTGACTACTTTTAAAACCTGAAACTAAATTGTCCGATTTTTAGGGGGCTAGACCA
>Ga0222659_1000632_pt1 | contig 19106 bp, 24 predicted proteins | sample AntAcemetagen547_FD_179850 | JGI IMG/M metagenome (GOLD analysis project Ga0222659, IMG submission 179850) | Saline water microbial communities from Ace Lake, Antarctica - #547 | ecosystem: Environmental > Aquatic > Non-marine Saline and Alkaline > Saline | place: Antarctica: Ace Lake...
CTGCCCTTTTAAGGGTGGGAGAGTATGTAGATGCCTCTTTTAAGCCTCATTCCTTTATTGGAGTGAGGCTTTTTTTATGTGCTGAATACTGGTATTGAATTGAGTAATTAAATTGGCAACCGACTATGGAATGGTATTTTGTAGAATGGAAACCGCGGATGAAAGAATTAGGACTCACCAATCACTATAAAATTCTTCCCTCTCATGAATGGTTCAAAAAATGTGTGGAAGCTGGTAGAAAACAAATTTCAGATAAACATTCGGACGCCATTCTTGATGGCATTCGCATTCAATACGTCGATTATATTCGTGATGCTATAGCGGATAAACGGGGTAAGAAAGTTTAGGTTCAGTTTTTTTGACGAATTAGCGTAAAAATTCAAATATGCTTTTTCATTCGTTTTCAAAGCCAATCGCATCATTCTACTTTTTTAAAATAGTAGTATACTTTCGTACCAGGATTTAGGCCTTCAATTCTAATGGTATAAGCCAAGGTGTCTTCAATCCAACAGAGATCAATTTGAAAGGGCGTGTATACTAATCCGTGTTCACTCGCGCGAATTAGAATTAGGCTATTGTCGTCAATCATTTTCCATCTGCCTAGCATGGAATATTTATTTCCAGATGCCGTATATTCATGATCCGAGGTAAAAGTTCCGTCTTCCTTAAAGTAGTACGTTACCACATGATTATCGACATCACAATTTAAACTGGTATCAAAGGTTTCACTTGCGCAAGTCGTCCAAGTACCAACCATTTTTTTCATAAATTCCATATACCTCGAATCTTCAAGGCGCATATAACTGCTCGTTCCTCCGAATAGATTTTCACCTTCAGTCGTGTAGAGAGAAGGAAAAAATTCAGGAATACGCAATGGTTCTTCAAAATTCAACTTCTCATTCTTGCCGGCTTTTATATTTATTTTTGTGCCATTGTTATATTTTAGTGTGAAGGAAGTACGGTGCTTCGACAGTTTCCATTTTCCTGTGAATTCCTCACCATTCAGTACTTGTGTGAAGCTTCCATCTGCATCAAAATTGAGGGTAGCACCGAACTCTTGATGGTAACAATTTTCTTCCGTACGAACTCCATCTGCTTGATTCACTTCAATAAAATGTGCTGAAAGTATCCACTTACCAACGGGTGAATTGACTTGTGAAAAGACAGTGGATATACTAAGCATCCAAAAAATAACGACAATAGGTTTCATCATTCTGCTCATGTAAACTGCATGTACATTTTATAGCGAAAGTAACCGGGGTAGCCTGGTGTACCCCTACTTCCCCAACCATTAGTATAGCTTCCGGGGGTAAACGTGAATAGCATGATTAGGGACGTGGTAGTCCATTTTCCTTCTTTATTTTTTCTGTAGATGGAAATATTGTCGAAATAGGTTGTTTCAACAAGTATTTTCGTTTTTAAATAGATAACATTCAACGCAATCGAGTCGTTCAAGTGAAGCAAACCCGTTTCTTTTTTTATTTTCCCTTCGTGGCTGAAATCAATCGCATAAAGTTGATCATCTATCTGAATGGAGTCAATTTTTATGCTGAGATGCGGATGCTTTTTTAGTTGGCTGCTTTCTTTTTGAGGTATTTTATACTGCTCGATTTTAATGTGGGCATTAGCACCGAAGCAGATAAAGGAAAGTAAAGCGGTGATGATTATTTTCATGTTAGGTACTTATTTGATTTATCTTTCAAAGTTAATTAAATAGCTGAGCTATTCATTTCAGGACTGCCTTAATTTCCGCTAGTTGGCCTGTGCGTCTTGCTCGTAACTCACAAGGATGAGCTTAAATTTTTCGAGGCCTATAATTTGGCGAGAAAAGGGTCGTTCGAAAGGAGGGAGACCTTGCCGGAGTTCAAGAAAGAAATGGCCATTTTTTGAACTAATTTTCCATTCAACGGCGTGTTGCCTGAATCGTTTTTTTTTGATCCGAATAGCCGATTGATTCACCCAGCAACCCTCGCTTGGTTTAAGTGTATAATAGGTTAGTTCGTGTTGTCTTCGTTTATATTTTTCGAAATGAATGCTGCTGTTGCAGTTTTTAGTTGAGCCATTTCTTAACAAGATAAGGGTATCACGTTCTAGAAATTCAGCTTCGCTTCCGCAAAAGTAAATCCCTTCATCCTCACTCAATCCTATTTTAAAGAACGCGGTGACATGCTGTTTTGTCAACTTTAGTTGTGCGGATAAAAGAGTCGGAAAGAGTGCGATCAAAAAGAAGCCTATTTTCATGCTTGGTGTTTAGTTGAAGTGTATTTAATTTAGCGTCTATTCATGACTGAAAATGGCAGGAGTCTCCATCCATTCCATAGATTTTATTTGCCCTTCTTTACATTGAAATGGCAGGAGTGCTTTTTGCACACGGTTTCTGATCCTCACTTGTTCTTCATCTGAAAGTATGTTCGACAATCCATGCACGGCCATTGAGGAAATCAAAGGATTATAGGCGACTCGCACACTGTAATAGTCGCAACCAATAATTTCTCGCGGTCCTTCAGGGAAATACAAGATATAATCTGGTTTTATAAAATGATTTTGAACAGCCTCTAAGCCTTTCAGGAAGGTTGTGTCGCTTATTTTATCGACAGTGTAAATGTCCGTTAATTTAGCCCAAGCGCTATCCTCTATACATTGATCATTTAAATTGCCTATTTGCGAAGTCTCCGCATTCACCCCGTAGAAGGAGCAACTGGAGCATAAGGTGAATACAAATAGGAAGTTTAATGTTTTCACAATCGGTTAGATTTTAATTTTGTTCGAGTCATTTGAACCAGGCTTGAATGCGTTGTAGGGTCTTCATGTTTCGTTTCCTTTTTCCATAAGTAATTCGATTCTAAATTACGCAATTTTTACTTGCTAACCCTCACTCGAGCGGACTCGGTTCGATATGAATGAGTACATGACCTAACGTTGGAATTTTTAGTCGGAGGTGATCTTTTAATTGATGTGAAATGGCATGACCTTCTAAAACGCTTATTTCCCGATTGACGATCGCGTGTAAATCGACATTGTATTTCATACCTGCTTTCCGAATGAAACATTTTTCAGTGTCCATGACACCGTCTACTTCGACTGATATCTTCCTGATTTCTCTCATCAATTCATCATATAATTGCTCATCCATAATTTCGCCAAGCGCCGGTCTAAAAATCAAATAACTATTGTAGAGGATGAATGCAGAAGCGAATAAAGCGGCCCAATCATCCGCGGTTTCAAATCCTTTGCCGCAAATAATTGCGATAGAAATTCCGATAAACGCCATAACGGATGTAATAGCATCACTTCTATGGTGCCATGCATCCGCTTTTAGGGAAGAACTATTGGTTTCTTTACTTTTTTTGATGACAATGCGGTAAGACATTTCTTTCCATAGGATAATTGCGCCTAATACAAACAAGGTCCATGATTGGGGAACTTCATGTTCTGTTTGTATATTTTGAATACTTTCGTGGGCAATTATCACGGCAGATACGACCAAAAAGGCGACGACAAGAAAGGTAATTAACGGTTCTATTTTTCCATGCCCATAGGGGTGGTTTTCGTCTGCTGGTCGTTTCGCGTATTTTAAACCAAATAGCACAAGCAAAGAGGAAAAAATATCCGTTGTCGATTCTATTGCATCTGCTATGAGCGCGTAAGAATTCCCGAAGAATCCTGCCAAAAATTTTATAATTGCCAAACACGTATTGCCAATAAGACTAAAATAGGTGGTCTTTATGGCTTTTAGTTCATTGTTCAAGGCATTCGGTTTTTAATTGTTTCGTATTTTTTGAAGGACAAACTGTGCTAAATTGAACAGCGTATATTTCAAAGCAAAGGTATTGAATTTTATACAGGTTTGCCATGCGTGTTTTTGATAAGAACTAAGGATCGCTATGATTTTACATACTCGTTTCCTGAAAACTTGCGTTTAGTGCACCGGTAAGTAGCAGCAAAAGAACGAGTAGGACAGTTGCGAGGATTACGATATGGTTCGCTGGGGTTGGTGAAACGATATTTTCGTACGCATGGTTTAAATTTATTGGTATGGGGCACGAGCGAGGTGAGAATGGCGTCATTTATCTGACAGTGGGGGAAATAAAGGATGGTAATTTTAGTTCCGCTTCACTGCGGCTCTTTTTTTTGTCCGCATCTTATTTTTGTTTTGGATGAGTTCAATTCGATCTACACGTTCAATATTAAGTTGCTGACTGAGTGATATTAGCATTTTTTTTGCGGCTGTATAATCCGTGAATTCTTTCAATTCTATCCGCTCTTTTGGCGCATTCGTTAAGATGAGGTGACAGGATCGTACCTGTACGGTATTAGATACCCCTCTCGAATTCATGGTTTTCGAATGATGATTCATGACTAGCTCTAACCGTGTATAGCTTGCTAAATCCTTCCATTTCCCAATTTTAATAAAGGCGATATTTAAATAGTTTTTAATGCGTTTGTGCTCTAAATCGATTTGTGTACCACGAATGGAAAGGAAAACGAAAATTGAGAGGATGAGGATGATGCTGCCTATAATCACTGCTGTTTTTAGGGCAATGAAAAGAATACCGAAGAGCGCACCAATCAATCCAAGGTAAAAGAATTGGAAAGAAGGACCATCATATATGTTTAGCGTTTTGTTCATTTTATGGCATAAGGATGCATTCAAGCCATTTATTAAAGATGTTAATTTGTGTTTTTCTCTCAGTAGAATTTTGCTATTTCCATTGAAATTCTATCTTACTTTTGAACAAACATAGAATTGCAACAACGAATTTATTCATCTATTTTTCGATAACCCTTGTATTTCGAAGTTGTCGTCTGTCCTTCTGCATCAGTGTAAACGGATATTCCTTTTACGTCTAAGGTGTCAAGCCAAGCATAATCTTGGTTGGAATTGATAAAAAACTTTTTGGTTGCATACAAGCAATCTGTTCCTGATTTGGTCACTTCAAATTCATCAATCCGGTCCACCTCCATGGGCAAATTCCCATTAAAAATATGTTTATCATCTTTCGAATAAGGCCATGTCAACTCTTTAAATGTAGCAGGATTAGCCAAAACAATAATTGCGTTGTCCAAATAGACTGCATGATCATCTTTTGAATAACCTGTTTTTGAGATCACTTCAAAAGAAGCAGCGTTTGCTTTCTGAATCACCAATCCTTTCCAAAAAACGTTCTGCTCGTCTTTCGCATAATTAGTGTTTTCTAAAATTTCAAACGAGGCCTCATCAACGGTCATTTTTTGGACATTTTTTCCACCTTCATTGTGTGCAACAAAGCACCATTGATCGTCAATTTTTTGATAACCCGCCTTACAAGAGATAAGGACTATCGAAAGGATGAAATAATATAATTTTCTCATGTAGTGTTCTTTTATTCAATTTTTAATTAAGGTGCTTTTGCTCAAAATTAATTTGTTTAAGACCGCAGCAAACAAAACGAAAATGGATTTGTTCGGAAGCAATGCAACACCATTTTTTAAAGATACTGATTTTCTGAAAAGGATAGAGCAATTCTATTAGCCCAGTGCGCCATAATTATTGGCTGTATCGCACCAATGCTCCGCTAAACCTTTAGCATCAGCACCGAGACCACGCGCCAATTGCAAAGCGAGCGCCATGAGTAAAACAGATGCTTCGTGAAAGGCATTTAAGCTAGCGGCAATAGCCAATTTTTCTTGGATTTTTTCTTGCAAAAATAAGCTGTGTTTTGCAACGAAATCAAGAGGATCTTCAATCTCCATTCCTAAAGGGGGAACGACGAGCGCATCCAACCATTCGTTACCAATGCGCTTGATTAATTGGTGCGGATTTTCCTTTCCCATTTTTCGCCAAAGTGCCACTGTTTTTTTATCGCCACTTGCGGCTAAATCGGTATCGAGCAAAAATTCAAAGGCCATGTCGGCAATGTTTTGCATCAATTCTAGATACGCATCTTGCGCGTTTTCAAATTTTTCGGTTGCTTGTCCTTGCAAATAGTCGCCAACGGTGAGTTTGGGTAAATCCAAAACCTCTGCACAACCTGTTAAGCAAGGAAATGTTGCACCTTGATGCATATAATGCACCGTATCGTTCTGCACTTGCCTGCCAATAGGATATAAACGACACGCCAATGGTCGTCCGCTATGAACACTGCATCCAAAATTTTCAATGTATTGATTGCAAGCTTTTTTGCCGTTCGCAGCTGGTTTTCCGTCAAATTTCAGTTGAGCACCACCTAATTCGCAATACAAATCACGGAAAGCACTCGGCGTCATTTTTTTCTCTTTCGCCAAGGCAGACACTTCCCATGGATTGAGCATGACCACATTGCCATGACAGCAAACGCCCGCGCGTGAGCAGGTGAGGGGTAAAACGTCATCAAGACTGAGTTTTGTGATTTGCATGTAACGGTTCTGCTTAAAAAAGCAAAGGTATTAAATCTGTGGAGAAGAATCTATTTCGGATTACTCAGCTCTTTTTTACGCAAGACAAAATGGGACAATTGTTCGGCTTTTAAGATAAAATAAGGCCAATTTAGATTTAAATTTACTTCAAATATATATGATTAAATCACTCTTAACCCTATTAAAACCAAAACTTCGGTCGTGTTAATTACAAACATCTCAGGCATTTGTACTATCGCCAAAAATTATGAAGGCTTGAAAACAGCAATATTTGAACAAAAACTTCCGTTTAAGCCGTGTTAGATGTTCTCTTTCACAAGCTCTATGCGGGGCACATTTGTAAGTCTCAATTGCACTATTTTCAAGCCTTTTATAAGTTCACTTTAAACCCTACTTAGTTTAATAAAACGGTGACGTTACAGCTATAATTTAAGCAGTTTTTATTTTAAGAATGTTACAATACCGGAATCCATGTCATAAATACCGCCAACAATCTTAATCTCTCCGTTATCTTCCATTTCCTTCAAAATTGGACTTTTAAGTCTTATTTGTTCAATGGTATTTCGCACATTACTTTCGCATACTTTTGCAACAAAGTCCTCGTTCATTGAAGTTCGGTCACCGTCATAATCTACCATATCCACCGCAGGGCGAATTTTTGTAAGCATAGCAGTTATATTGCCTAATTTAACATCATCAATAGCGGCTTTAACTGCTCCACAATGTTCGTGACCCAAAACTAAGATTAACTTAGAGCCTGCCACTTTACACCCAAACTCCATACTTCCAAGCAAATCTTCATTAACGAAATTTCCGGCTACTCGTCCAACAAAAATGTCTCCAATTCCTCTATCAAAAACATCTTCTACTGGCACTCTGCTGTCTAGACAAGAAAGTACAACTGCTTTTGGAAATTGACCCGTCGCGCTTTTTCTAACTTGTTCAGAGTGGTCTCTTGCAGTTAGATCGTTATTGATAAAACGTTCGTTTCCTTCTTTAAAAGCATTAAGAACGTCATCTGGTGATAATGCATCTCGTTGTTCTTGCGTTAAAACTTCTTCAACAAGTCCTTTGGTTTTTTCTTCTAAAACCTCATTTTCGGCAGTTGCATTTTCTGCTAAAACTTCATTGTCAGGTGTTGTTTTTTCTGACTGATCATTACAGGCGACCATTGCTGTTGCAATTAGAAAACCTGCTAAAATTTTAATCCTTTTCATTTTATTTGTTTTTATTGATTGCCTACCTTGTAATATGGTGTTCAGCCTTTCCATTTTTTTAAAAGCTCAAGAATGTGATAATATTTAGTTGATTTCTTGAAAGACTATTCGTTGTTTGATTCATAACACCAATTTCTGTCCTAAATCTTGCAGAAATCCTGTAACCTAAACCTCCATAAAACCTATTTCTGTCAAAATAATTTTGTTCGGTGTTGACAAATGTTTCATTGTAGGCGGACAAGTAAAACGTGTTATCTCCCATTTGGGGATTATTTAATGCAACATTAAAACTTAGAAAATACCTAAACCTTAGTCTAAAATCATCTTCAAAAAAACGTTGTTCAAATCTATATCTATGCTGAAAACTGAGTCTTCCAAAATTTTGTCTTGTAATAAATTGTTGATAAACGCGGTGTTCGTTGAAATTCGTTTTTTCATCTGAATTTGTGATGTATGGTTCACTATAAATAAAAGCATAGCCCAAATGAATATTGTTATTGTTTTCTGTCAAATTATAACCAATACCTGTTCTCAAAAGCAATTGTTCTGTATCGCCTAAAAAATTAAAATTTCGATATTGTACTTCGTGATGCCAATTAAACGTTTTGCCTATCTTTTTATCTCCAAAGTAGAGTAACCAATTTCCGATATCGGTTTTTTGCGAAAATGTCACTGCTGGTATCACCATTATTATAATCAGAATTGTTCTCATCACGATAGGTATATTTTTAAATTGTTTAATGCGATTTAGCATATAAAAAAGAGGTCTTATCCACTTGTGTGTGTACTGTTAAAATGAAGTTCTGAACGATCTAAAGTTGCATCAGGGTAATGAGAATTAAATATTCTTCCGTTAAGTCGTTCTAGCAGTCCTTCTGAAATGGAGGTAAAAGCACGACTGGAAACTTTCGTTTTTATTTGAGCGCTGATCAAGAGTAGTATGGTTTGGTTATTTGTCATTGTTTTAATTTTTATAAAACTACTTCAAGCGAATTAAGCTACCCTTAATAGGAAATTAGAATTTGATTAAAGTTTCAAAAAGTTACCCCTCTTGAAATTAACAATGAAATTAGTGTCTTAATTAGGCGCTGGGTTAACGATAATTTCTAGACCATATGAATCCTCAAGCTATCGAACGAACTGTTCATTCCAAGAGGGGTAACTTTTTGTTACGAACCGTTTTTAATAAATCTTATAAGAGCGTTTCATCTCATGAGAAAATTGGTCATTGAATGATAACAAAGTCTACTAGAAATAGAGCTTAGACCAGCACTAGCAAGAGGCTAACTATGGCGAGTAACATCACTAATTATCAGCGATCCGGATTAAAGTGTTCGAGTGATTTCCAATACTTGTCTTTGTAGAGGTGATAATCGATATCTAATTTACCTTTATAGCGTTCTTGAAATTGGGTGATCACGATAGAGGGGTGTCTAAAACCTTTACAGGCAAAATAAATTTCTTTCACGTGATCAGCTGTTTGTCTACCGATATTTAAATAACCGTCCTCATCTTTGAGTTCGAGCATCAATTCGTCCTCCATTTCGTTCAAAAGAGCATAGGTCTTATTATCTGGCATACCGCTCTTATTTCCATGATAATTGATTTCGATAGCCAAAATCCAAGGATGTGAGGCTTTGCGATCCCAATTCAGTAAAGCGGTATTAACAACTGCAATCAGTGGTTTTCCATCTTCTAAAGTTGCCTCTAAAGCGCTATAGGTATCCTCAGAAGTAGTGTAGCGAGTGCCTTCATATTTTTCAATGAATTCTTTTTCGCGCCAGATCAAATAATCTTTCAGTTTTTCGATTGGAATCAGTTCCTCTTCGGCTTGTTCTTTCGGAATAACCTGCAAAGCATCAATGGACGTCACTGTATTGAGTTCGCCCAAATAATTATCCATAAAAATAAACACACCCGTGTCGATCTGACCTTTAATGTTGGCATCATAATCAGCATGCACCACTTTTAAATCAATGATATCTGGATAATTGGGATTCGTATTCGCGTAAAAGGAGAGGTTGTCTTTACCAAAAGAAAAATCACCCATTCTAATTTCGACATTATCAATTGCTAAGGCAGGTTTTAAAGCGGTAAATTTCCAACCTTTCAAGGCTGGCGCGTCTTGCACCAAGTTTTCGACAAAGGCAATGTTTTTAACAACACCATCAACTGTCAGTACTAATTCTGCGGTGTCATCCGTTAGCATGCCAGCTAAGAATAGATAACCCGGTCGCAGTGCATTGAGTTGTTCCGAAAGGGGATTAAAAAAATCACGTTCGATATTTCCGCGTGATTTAACGACCTGGTGAAAGGTTTTTTCATGTTCAGCAAACCATGTCCAAAAGTCTTGATTGGTTATAATTTCATTCTTTTTTTTGCCAATAAATTTGCTAAATAATCCCATTTTTGATCGTTTTGAGTGATTGCGCCTATTTTGAGACACCGTTTTATAGGACGAATTTATAAATTTGAAACTTGTTCAGTCGATTTTAGGACAATAATTTTTTTTTTAAGAATGAACGCTTAATTCTTTTTATAACTTTTCGTTAACTTCTTCAGCATACCCTTAAAAATAATACCGTGAAGTGGGAGGACAGCATACCAATACAAACGACCGGCTAAACCCAATGGTCGGAACGTGGCGGTTTGTTCCAATGAATCGCCGTTCATTTTAAATTCGAGCCAAGCTTCGCCCGGTAGTTTCATTTCAGCAAATAGAAGCAAACGCCCTTCTTCCTTATTGGCGTAGAGCACACGCCAAAAATCAATCGTATCACCCACGTGAATGTCTGTTTGATTGGTGCGTCCTCTTCGCAATCCAACTCCACCGACTAACTTATCTAAAAAACCTCTAAAATTCCACAACCAATTGCCATGATACCAACCTGTTTCCCCACCAATGCTCCAAATTTTATCAATCGTTGCTAAACGATCCTCTGATTTGCGCTGGCGTTTATCAATAAAACATCCAAAGGTGGGTACTTCAATAAATTCGGATATATTAAAACTGATGCCACTACTCGCATAGGAATCTTTCCAGCTGGAAAGAATTTCATTGCTCTGAATTTTGCTAAAAGCACGTTCTAAAGAATCTTCATATGTCAATGGAGTTACACCAAGCAATTCGTTAATGCGTGTATCACGGCAAACTACCTCTACTTTCATACTGTGCACCAAAGAAGTGGCGAGTTTATAAGAGGTGGAGGTTACAAAATAAAGCCAATACGAAGACAGTTTTGGGGTCATCACAGGAACGACCCAAATGATGCGTTTTAACTTCCGTGATTTGCCAAAAATAAGGAGCATCTCTTTGTAAGAGAGGATATCAGGACCACCAATATCAAAATTTTGATTGTAAGTTTGCGGATTAAATAAGGATTTAAAAAGAAAAGTGATCACATCTGAAATTCCAATCGGTTGACATTTCGTGTTCAACCATTTTGGCGTAATCATAATCGGTAGTTTCTCCACAATATCCCGAATGATTTCGAAAGATGCACTGCCCGAACCTATAATAATTCCGGCTCTCAAGGTGGTGAAATTATAGGTTCCTTTGCCCAATTCCTCTTCTACATTTTTACGTGAACTTAAGTGTTTTGAAAGTTGATCCTCATTTACGATTCCGCTCAAATAGATGACATGTTGCACCTTCGTTTTCGCCATTGCCGTTCTAAAATTTACAGCAGATTTTTCTTCTAAGTCTTTATAATCGCTGGAAGAAGCCATGGAATGCACTAAATAATACGCTCCATCAATGTCTTCGGGAATGACGCTTAAGGAAGCTTCGTCCAATAAATCCAATTGAATAACGGAGATCTTATTTTTAAGTGATTCGGGTGGATAAAATCGTTTTTTGTCGCGCACAACACAGACGACATGATGACCGGCTTCGACCAAAACGGGAAGTAATCTTTTGCCAATATAACCGGTTGCGCCTGTTAATAATATCTTCATTCTCTTTTCCGAATTAAATTGAGTCGGCCTCGTGATCATAAAACAAGTAGGTTGGTTTATTGTTCTTTTCGACGAAGTTCTATTTCTTTTTTACGAGCCGAGAATAAAGATAAAGAATAAAAAGGTGAATGGATATTTATTCTGATTTGTTTATTACGCCAGATAAAGCCAAATAGAAGATGGTTTTTTTGTTCATCTTTCTGCAAATTAATACGACATCACGTTCGTCGTTAGTGGATGGACCATTGTAAGGATCAGGTTCAAAAGTTGGGGATGAGATGACCACATTTATTTTCTTTTAACACTTTCTGTTCTTTTTTTCTTGTCAAAAAAAGAACCAAAAAAGGACCTCTGGCAGAGCCTGCATTTTGCAGCCCGCATTTATAACTTGTAATCCCACTAACAAAGGCTAAGTTCGGTCTCGGCTGAGCCGAGATCTCTCTAACCCTTCACTAGCGTTATTACGGCGCTATAAATGAATGGCGTCAAACGCTTTTGCAAAGTTTAATAGTTATCGATTGGTACATGATTTTCCCTTTTAAAATTAAATGCAAGGAAAACCCCTTGAAGAATGAATACAAATTTTCACTATAATCAAAAATGCAAAGTTGACCCAAATTTAGAATTGTTTTATATATGGTCGTTTTCTATTGATCATCTAAAATATATTTAAATCCCCAACTTTTGAACTTGGGCCCATTGTACCATATGGATTGAGTTAGTTTTAATGACGCATGCGTAAAAGTCCTTTTCGAATAAGCCATATAGCTGTTCTGATGACGGAAAATATAGCACGTATCTGCAAGAAAATTTTTTGATTCTCTCCACTTATAGTTGATTATAAACAGGCTATCCGGATAGGGATAGACTTCAACTCGAATGTCACAAGAATCGGGACAATTGCCAATTGGAAATGTCTGACCAGTTGTTCCCAATGGAATCGTGTGAGTAACCAGAAATCCTTTCGCAATACCCCCACCAGTTTCATACACTTGCGAAAAAATCATAAGCGAAAAAATACTGTCTTTGTTAATGACTTGAACCAGCTTTATTTCAGAGAGTACAGTATCCATGAAGTTTCGATAGTCTTCATGTCCTTGCGTTAGGCTAATTTTGCTGATGAATAAAAATAGAACCAGCGTTATTTTTTTCATTGCAATCATAAGGTTCGCTTTAAGACGATTTACGTTTATTTAAATTCGAAATTTCTGGGATAAGTGGTGACAGGAATGTGGGGAATTCTGATTGATAAATAATTTCATTTTTTTGAATCGACAAAAAGTGAGTTGGGGCCTTTTTATAAGTGCTAGAATTTAATAAATGGACATAATCAAATGCGGCGTAAAATGTATTTAAATTTTGATATCCTAATCGAAACCTTTCTTCAATTTCATGGTCGGGAACAAAATGTCCTCCATTCTCAAAGCGGATACGCACTCTTTCTTTAGCCTTTTCAATCGTGTCTAAACAGAAGAAAAAAAGGATTAACTCGAATCCGGCCCTTTTAAATTGCTTTGGCCAAAACATGGGGGTGGAATTAAAATTAGTCTCGTAGCAAAAATCCAATGCTTTGCAAATTGCGTTGTCAATTGATCTTTCTAATAAATTTCGGGTTTCATAATGAGCAAATCCAGTTCTCATCTCAGAATCACGTTTTGATTGATAAATGCTTAAAAATTCTTTGTCGTAATCAAATGATTCTAGCCCGTTTGGAGTAATTGCATTTGCGAAGGAGGATTTTCCTGAGCCATTACATCCTGCTATTACAAAAAGTTTTGGTTTAGACATTAAATTGAGGACCAGAAATTGGGTTTAGAGTAACCTGGCCAGACGCTACTTTTTCCTCGTAAATTTTAATCTCTTTTTTTATTCGAGGCATTTCTTTTTTGAACCTTTTCGTAAGTTCGACTGAGTATTTTACTATTTTTTTATTGTTTCCCACTATACAAAGATAGTACAATTTGAAATATTTTCAAAGAAATATAGGAGCTGAAATTTAGATTGACACAATCGATTTGGGGGTCAGCGTAACTTTAACTCAGCTGTTGCAATTAAAAATTTAATCAAGTACTGAATAGAAATAGAACCAGCGTTATTTTTTTCATTGCAATCATAAGGTTCGCTTTAAGACGATCTTCATTTAATTTCTCTTACCCCTAAAATCCCATTGTTTAGCGGTTGAAGAAGGTTGATAATCTGAAAAATTAGAATAGTTGAAGTAGAGACTATCTCCAACAAATTTTAAATAGGCCGCCTCACCGATATAGACATGATCGATAATCATATCAGGATCGAGTGTTGAGATTTCATTCCCCGGATTGTTGATCATTTGTAAAATAGTGTAGGTTTTGTCTGAATAGGTGAATTGAAATTCTTGTGCATACATTGTGTCAATGCTAAAGTCTGTTTCTCCTGAGTCCAAAACAGTGTATCGCTCGATTCCAGTATAATTGCCTTCATAGCGTTGGTCTTTTTTGCGACAAGCCGACAGGATTATGAGAACAAGTGAAATCGATATAACGAGACAGACCTTTTTATACTGCATAAGATTAATTTTTTATGTGACGAAATAAAAAGTGATTGCGTTGGAAAGATAAGCAAAGCAATTGATGATTGCAAATTTCAAAAATGAGAAGAAGAATTTTCAATGGCGGGATATGCCAGTCTTTTTTTATTCGTGCGGGTCTATTTTGAATTTTTCATAATGCAGATCTCCGTTTATTACATTTAAGCGAAGTAAGGCTGATTTATCACGTGTGCAAAATGCCATGGTGAGGTCTGAAGCAGGAGTTGTTCCACAATAGGCACGTTGAACGCCGGCTTTACGCACTTCCTCCAAAAGTAGGAGACAGCAATCGGCTTGGCATTGATATTCAAACACGAAAATGGCTTCCGGATCTATTTTCTCCGGATCTTCAATTTGGCTATAACATGCGGGCAATTTGGTTTCCAATAAGGCTTCAATTTCAGGTAGAGGATCGTACGAATCACAGGCGAAGATGATCGTCGCACAGGCGAAGAGCATAAAGATATCGGTTCTCATCACTTTCATATTCTTCAAAAACTTAAGCCTAACAGGTTGTTTAACTAAAGCAATAAAAAGGGGATTACGAATCATTCTGTTTTATCATGGTTCTTTTTATTCTTTTTCAAATTTGACTTGATGATCAAATAGGGTATACCAATAACCATTGAAGCCCAAAAAGTATAAAATTGAATATCTAGGTGTTCTGTCAATTTAGCAATTATATAACCTGCAATGATGAGCAAGGCCATGCCGAACATGACATTCCTAAATACAGTTGCAACACGTTCTATATCGTATTTTTCTTTCTCTACTTGAGACATAGTATTGTAGCCAGCAATCAACGAATACATCTTTCCGTATTTTACTAAAATTCCGAGAATAATAAAAAGAAGCGCTATTCCAATCATATGTTTTTATGCAAGTTAGCTTTCTTTCCAATAAACCGATACGCTCTTTTTCACGGGATTTTGAAATATAAAATTGATTCGAATTGAGCAGCGCTTCGTGTGTAGCATGTGTCGTTATAAATGGAATTATTTTTAAGTCAATAATTTTAATCCATGCCGCTGCAGAAGCGCTCAAGTCCTGTTCATTCATGCCACTTATCGTTGGTGTGCTAATTTGAGCCATCACAAGATATTCGTCGTCATAAACAGCTCCAAAATCGCTGTCAAAGTATGAGATTGTGATGTCATAAAATCCTTCTCCAAAAGTTTTATATTCAAAAAAGATAAATACGGATAATTTATTTGCCAGCTCTTTATACAACCGCTTTGACGTTTTCGTATGTTGCTTAAAACCCTTTGCCTCAAAAAAGGGAACAATTGTGTTTTTAAAGATTTTGTCGAATACCTTTTTTCTCTCCTTTGTTGTAAATTCTTCAGTCATTTATCTTCTTATTTCCTTCGTGCGCTTGGTTAAACAGTCTTTTAATGCGGTTGAGGTTTATTAAGCCTTGTATCTTTACTATTTTACAAATTCCGCTGGCATATTCACTACATGCGTATTGTTAATGAAAATTGTATCTGTATCGTTCAATATATTTATTGTTCTAGGTATTACATTTGAGTTAAGATTCCGATTCTCCAGAAAGTAAAGAGGATCAATTTACTTGTTCGTGTTAAGTATTAAACCGTGAAGGTCATCTTTCTTGAAATAAAGCCAACTTCCTTTTGTTCTGTAACGCTGTTTTTTTTTTGCATCATACAGAGCCGTTTCATGTGGAGTGTGACCTTCAGGTGACAGAAGGAAGCCTCTTCTCACAAATTTCCTATTGTCTTTAATGACGAGCTACTGTTTGCCTAAAAAGTACCCCATATACTTATTAGGAATCTCATTCTCTCATTCTCCCGATCTAACGGTCGAAAAGGCATTAGAAATAAAAGAAGCCATGCTAAATATAACTCTATAATTGCGACAAACTAAAATTTGCAAAAATACTCGCTCGATTAGGTCCTTAGAAAAAGTCAATTATTTTTTTAAAGAATACAATACGTCTATCCCCGCTAAGAGATATTAACGGTTAAAAACGGATAAGCCATATTACCTTGTAAATAAATATTTTACTGGTATAATATATAAGAAAAATTGAAAAATACTTAGCTATTTATTTTGCTAGCTTATCCTGTAAAAATCAATATTGAAAACTGAGTTTGCCGAGTGAATAGTAGAAGGTTTCATAGATCAAAGAAGTGAATTTTGGTTGAAATGTGCGATACATGGTGGATGGGGTTGGGGACGATTCACAGTCGATTTGGAGAGAGGTAGCTATTTCCATGGCTCTTTTCATATGAAAGGGATCGCTGACAAGTAAAGCGGTTGAATAGTGAAGAGCGTCCATGATTTTTTTTGCTTCTTCTAAATTTTCGGAGGTAAAGTGCGAATTTACCTCAATAAAAATGTCGCTTGCTCGAATACCGGCTTCGATTGCGAATTTTTTTGCGACTTCACTATCAGCAATCGCTTGATTTTTGCCAAACCCGCCTGTAAAAATGATCGCGTTGACACGCTCGTTTTTGTACAGCTCAATGCTGTGATTGATGCGCTCTCGAAAAATAGGGGAGAGAACTCCATCTTGGGTTCCTGCCCCTAACACAATTGCTACATCACTTTGTTTCTCGCTATAGTTGGATGAGTAGCGCAGAATGTCAACGGCATTATAAATCAAATAAAGCAATAAGGCAATTGCACTGTATTGAAGGATTTTTTTCAAGCGTTTCATCACCCAAAATTAGTTCCTTTGGCCTTTTTCGCTTTAGAAGATTGGGTGTGAATGAAACTTATTTATTATTCGCTCTATTCAACGATCTAAAAAGGCGTTACCTCTTACAACCCTTTTAATATTAAACTATGATCTTTATACATATAATGAACATCAATATTTTCGATCAACTTCGTCTCTGTACTTGGTTTGTAAATTAAGGATTCGGCTTCAAATGAAAATAGAAAGACATCATCCGCTGCCTTGATGCGCAAGATTTCGGTTAGCCCAATTTCGGGATCACTATTTTCGATATCGATCATACCAATTCGTTCAATTGTTCCATTTTCAAGTTTGAAAACTTCCCCTCCAAAATAGTATTCATATCCCAGTTGGCATACAATAATCACTGTATTGTTCAATGTGTTTTTATAAAAATGGGGCTCATATAAGTAAACATCACCAACGGGTACTGATTCGTAGATAACTTTCTTATCGTGCAGCACCATCAAACGATCACCCCAATTAATCGGTTCTTCCGCCGTTTCTAAATCACCATCTGAATAGGCGGTCACAACGGTTAGTGAATCGAGTTGATAAGCGGATTCAATTTCATAATTACTTAGTCGAACAGGTTCCACTATATCAGGTGTAAATGAATAATAAGGTATCGAATGATCATTCAATTCAATGGTGTGTTCATCTGCCTCTCTATTGGATAGAGCCAAGTTGCAACTGTTGAAAAGGATGAGTACACAGAGGAGTTGAATATTCATGTCCTTTTTTAAGGTCTGCTTGCTATTTAAATAAAAGCTCATTAAACGTAAATTAAAGAGTGAATATAGGCTATATCAATCAGAAACATAACTTGGATAGGTCCAATCCTTAAAACCAATTTTTTTCTTTTTATAAGATGAGGGGAAGATGTAGTGGAATGAATAATCGCAGAGGCAATCACAAGGGCCATCTCCGCCAGTGGCAGGGGTAATCAATAAACTGTCTCGCTCTAAAGTAACAGACGGATAGGCTTTGTAACAACATTCACCTATGTACAGGAATGAAAAATGAATAGAGTCATCTTTGTTGTATTGTTTTATTTGGAATGGATGCTGGGAACCATATTTATTAAGTGTGTCTTCGCTCAAAAAATGGGTTGGCATGCCGACCGATTGTCCACATAAATCTTCACCAATAAATCGGATGCTATCTAAATTTTCTCCAATCGAGAAGGTTATGCGGGTTATTGGACTCAGTTCATTTGCCGAATATTTATAATGCAAACCATCATCCATCACCCGCTTCTTACTGTTTTCAGTTTGCACATTCCCACATGAAAGCAGAATTGAACCAAGACATAAGAAAAGCAAGTTGATATACTGTCTCGTCATCTGAATTGTGAAATAGATTGAGTGATTAAAAGTCTAAAAGTAAATAATCTGGATAATCAATGCAAACAGAATAGCGCTTATTATCCTTTTCAACCGTTGTACAAATTTCAATGATTGTTCCGGCTGGATCGAATAAGACATGCCAGAGAACGACAGAACATTCCGCTTCATTTAATTCGTAAAGCGCCAATATGTCGGTTTTTTCATTACCAATATGCCAATATCCAATTCGCTGATCATCAGGAGACAATTGATTCGTGGCCGTTGAGATATGCAATTCTTCTGGGGTGGGAAAGATATAGCGGCTCGGATACTTTTTTAGTTCACGAATTTCAGTGACAAGCGTTAAGGTTTTGTCATAATATGCATGGTTAAAATAGACCGTGAAATTGGTGTCATTGAGACCGGTTATTTTCAATTCAAGTTCAAGATAACATTCACAGGCAGCAAAGATGTCAGAGGTGTTTGTGATGGCAAGGATTAACGAATCCGCATGCAAAGAAAGATCAATATGTGAAGCAAAGTGGCAATTCCGCACCAAGCCAAGGTGTAGATAAAGCGTGTCTTCTTCGAATCGTTTGCTCAGCAATTGATTGTGGTTATAATAGTCAACATGTACCTTCGAGTCGCAGGTATGAATTGTTTTTTGCACCACAGTTTGCGCAAACAAAAATGGACTAAGGAGAAAAGCGATAAAGAGCGGTATAAACTTCATGTTTTACGTTCACACAATAAACGCATTTTTTTTGACTGTATTGTCATGGAGCGTGAAATTGTAACTGAATTCCCCACTCAAATATCAATAAAACATTACAAAATTGATTCCCCGCCTTTATACCAGTACGTATATAGTTTACGTTGTCAACGGCTTTATTTGTGTTGTACAAATAAACAAAAAAGGTATGACAATATTGGAATTCGCAGATAAATTTCCAGATGAA
>Ga0222659_1000634_pt1 | contig 19040 bp, 17 predicted proteins | sample AntAcemetagen547_FD_179850 | JGI IMG/M metagenome (GOLD analysis project Ga0222659, IMG submission 179850) | Saline water microbial communities from Ace Lake, Antarctica - #547 | ecosystem: Environmental > Aquatic > Non-marine Saline and Alkaline > Saline | place: Antarctica: Ace Lake...
CTGGTCACCGGCAATCTACGTCATTTCCCCGCAAAACTTCGAAAGCACATCACGGTGTGGACCCCCTCTCAATTCCTTGATGGTTTCCACCGGGCACGACGCCTTCGTTCGTCGGGATTGGGATAAGGAGGAATCCTAGGAGCACCTCGCTTGGCACCCAATCCTAGGAAATTTGGTCCAGTAACGGTCGCAGGGCATGAGCCGGACCGTGGGTCGTTTCGGCGAGGCTCCGGGCCCCGGCACAATGCTGGTCATAGTTGGCATCGATTTCAGCCATGGCGGCGGCACAATCGGCGGGATTGGTGAAGGGAAGCAGTCCCGGGCCCGGGGCCACCGCGCCAGGCCACCCGGTATCTTGCAAAAGAACGGGTCTTCCGAGCGCCAGATAAACCATGCTGCGATCACTCATCCATCCGCCCCGCGAGACGACATAGCCTTCCTTGGCGATCCCGATCTCGCCGCGGCTGGCGGCGATGAAACGCAAATAAGTGGGCACGTCGCGGCAAATCTCAGAAGCGGAGAGAAACTGCCACCCGGCGGCGGCAAAGGGCGCGTGGTCGTACCAATCGGTTTTAAGATCCGTGGCAATGGCGCAAGGACGATTGACCATGGTGGGAAGATCTTTCATCGCGAGAAGACTTTCTCGCTTGCCGGCATACCGGAGATCCTCCCAGCGAAGTTCCGGATACCCATACCAGTGGGCAATAGTCGTCCAAGCCGCGTCCACGGTCAGCGGTGGAGGCTCTCCAAGGCGCTCCCGCCATTGGGCGGCGGCCACCGGGGGAAGGATCGGGATCCATTCGCGGCCGACTTTGGGAATCCGGGCGGTGGGGTGATTGAGTGTCGTGCCCACCGTCAAAAAGACATCATGACCGTCAAAATTCATATCGCTGCCGTGGACCTCAACCCAAATCTGAGTGAAGGCCGGATCCACATCCAGATAGGCTTTACAGGTTTTGGCGGGGATGAGGTCGAGGCGTTTGAATTGGCCCGAATAGTTGAGGAACAACTCCGCTTCGGCGACAAAGTCCCGCATGGCTTTGAGTTCAGCGGACTCTCCATTGACGAGGAGGCATTCCCGGCCCTCGAAACCAAATTCCTTGACCGTCTCCCGCCAGAATTCCTCCTGCGGGCTGGCATTCCCGGGAGCCTCGGGAGGTTTGATTTCATCGCCGTTGATGTGTTCGGTGATCCAGACATCCCACCCCAGCTCCCGAAAAGAAAGTGCCCAATTCATGGTCGCGCAGGTGTGGCCGGCAAACGAGCCCGGACACCGGGCCAGAACCACACCTAGAAGAAGTTTGGGAGCCGTGCTCATAGATCCTTCAATGCGCGAAATTTCCACGTTTGCGAAGAGAAATCGGAGAGGGCCTCACGCAACGGACGCAAAGGTCGCAAAGGGTACGTGGGGAGAAAGAAAACCTGGCGGGTGCACAATCGCATGAAACCCGACACCCGCACTCAGGGATCCGAAACCTACTTCACTGAAACCTGGTCGGGTCGCTGGAGTTCAATTTGTGGAATATCCCGATAGAGGGTGATGACCCCTTTGAGCGCGACTTGCTTCCCGGCCAGGGCAGCCTCCAGACCTTCGGGAAATCGTTCCTGAAAAACCGGATCACTTTGCGTTGTCCGTTGCATTCGATTTCCACGCTGTCCCCATCGTTGTGCGGACTCTCTACCACCCGGCAGCCTTCGAATTTCTCCCACCGCAATTCCGAGGCTCCGGCCAAGGGAACCCAACCCAATACCACAGAGACGAATATCCTCTGCAACGTCATACCCGACAGATTGCAGCAGGTTATCCCCGAATGAGGAGAAGAAAGTGCCCGATTCAGTTCGGCTCAGACTGTGCCCACCTGGCGGACATCGAGAAACTTCCCGGTCTCGGCCGATTCTTTCGCGGCCAAGCAGGCATAGACACTGGCCAAACCCATCGCCAACGGAGCGGAGGATGGCGCCCGATCCTTGACCATGGCGACGAAGTTCGTGGCCAAGACCGAGTCCCCGCCGAAATGTTCGTCTGCCCCATCCACGGTGGACACGTCGTTGAACGGTGCTCGGTGGTGGGTGGTTTTGACGGAATTTTCATACCAATCGAATTCCACCAAGCCCTGGGATCCGGAAATCGCGGCCCCACGTTTGGGGCTCCGTTTGCCATAAAAGACCTGCGTATAAACGCCCCGGGCGCCATTGCCAAATTCGAGCAGGGCGCTGGAGGAATCTTCATTCATGCCGGTTTCAGGCGTGCCGATCTCATCATAGTAAAGGGCAAACGGGTCGGGATGCTCGCCTTTGGTGCGAGTGTCGCGAAAGACCCGCCCGACCGAACTCATGGCGGCGACCCGAGTGATGGGCGCTCCGGCGAGGAAAGCCAGATAGTCAAAGTCATGGGTGGCTTTTTGAAGAAATAAGCCCTGGGTCACGGAGTGATCCCGATACCAGGAATCAAAATAAATAGTGCCATAGGCGACATAATTGACCGCCAAGAGGTGTTCGACTTGGCCGACGGCTCCTTGGTCGAGGATTTGTTTGGCCCGTTGACAGAGGGTGGAGGCCCGGAGGGGGAAACTGACCAGAACCGGACTTTGGGATTTTGCAAAGGCCGCTTCCAATTGCCCGGCCTGGGCCATGCTCGTCGCGATGGGTTTTTCCAAATAGATAGGCAGACCAAAAGGAGCCGCCTCGATGGCCAAGGGGGCATGGGAATCGCAGCGGGTTCCAATCGCCAAGGCATCCGGCTTGGTGGATCGCACCAAATCCTCGACCGACTGGTAAAACGAAGCGGTTGATCGTTCTTCTTCAGTGAGTCTCTCGCGGGCCTGATCCGGATTGGCATCCACCAGACCAACAACCTCCAACTCCGGATCCACCTTCCGGAATTTGTTCAACATGCTGTTCATTCGGTGGCCGAGACCAATAATTCCCAGTTTCATATCCGTTTCAGCTAACAGGAGATGGCATCAGCGCGAAACCAAAAGTTCGTGCCTTCTTGGCATAAAAAGATGGTGACTTTTCGAATGAACACCGAGGCTGGCGTCCCTTCACCGCTTGATCTGGAGGGACATCGGCCTCGATGTCCGTCTCTTTCGGGTCACGATCATTCCTCGTCGGTTGATCATTGGTTTTTTTGACCCTCGATACGGCTCAAAAGTTCGCCAACCGTTTGCTCGAAGACCTCCTGCCATTCGGGGGCGAGAAAGCACTCGATGACCTCATACCCGCCCTTGGCATAGTCGCCCACCGGTGGCCCGTAGTGCATGTATCCATTCGAAAAAGCGGCGAGGAAGGTTTGTTTGAAGGGCGACGCCTTCTTCAGGTTGAGAGAGACTTCGGTCAGGACTTCGAGCGGGGCACCGACGAGCACGCATTCGGCGATTCGGAGAATCTGAATCTCGGCCGCAATCGTCGATTCCCCGCTTTCGGCGTTGATGGCTTGGTGGCGCCAGTTCAACGCTGGTTCCAAGAGCAGGGGATCCCGGCGGTCATTATGGGAAACGCCTACCCAGCCATCCATCTTCCCTTTGTCAACGACGACCTCAGGGCGGTCGCCCACCATGCGGCCACCCGGTTTCTCGGTTTGGGGCACCAGGAAGTCGTTTTCATCCGGCGGGCCCTTGGAGGCGCGGGCGAGGCCGCCGAGGAAGGGGGTTTTCTTGAGGCCTTTCCGGAACCGCACCCCACGGGCCCGGTGGTCAAACACAACGGCGAGGTTGATACCATTCACCGGAGGCTTCGAGAACTTTTCACGGGACCCGACCGGCCAACCGGACTCCTCGTTTCCCACGCCATGGACACCCTGGTGGTCATGACCTGGTTTCTGGAACACGGCATCCGCGTGCCCGGGGAGGTTTCGGTGATCTCCTTTCAATGGGAAAGCTTCCTCGAAAGAGTCCGCCCGCGACCCGCTTGGTATCGTACCGATCCGGCCATCCACGCGGTCAAACTCTGTCGTTGCCTCACCCGCGCCGATCAGGACTGCCAGGGACTGAGTTTGATTTCCCCCAAGTTTTTCAAAAACGATGCCCTCGCCCGGCCTCGCCGGAAGTCTTCCCTCGCCTGAGTTCGGGCCGACCGCTCATCGCGGCTGCGCTTTGCGCCGGATCCTTCGGACATTCCTTCAAACTCCAGCGGGAAAACCTCTTCCCTTGCCTTGGGGAGGCGGGTAGCGTTCCACCTTGTTCATGGCAACCAAACGCACGAGCTCTTCTCCTAGGAAGAATTCCCGAACCTGACCCCGAATGTCTCAACTTCCTCCTGAGCAGGCCGCCCGCGAAGTGATTGATCATCTGCTTATGCTGGCGGGCTGGACGGTCCAAGGCATCGACGAGCTCAATCTCTCAGTTTCGCGGGGAGTTGCTGTCCGTGAGATGCGGTCCATGGGTGGCCCCGCCGACTATATTCTCTTCGTGGATGGCAAAGCGCTCGGGGTTGTCGAGGCCAAAAAGGCAGGCACAACCTTGTCGCATGTGGCCGAACAATCGGCCCGGTATTCCTCTGCCAGAAAATGGATCCCCCAGCGTTGGGCCGACCCACTTCCATTCACCTACGAGACCACCGGGATAGAGACCAACTTCCGCGATCAGCGCGACCCAGACTCTCGCTCTCGCCCAGTCTTCGCCTTTCACACCCCCGAGCATCTCTTCGAGCTCGTCCAACAATCCGACACCCTCCGCACCCGACTTCGCAATTTGCCCTTCCGCTACCCGCTCGCTGGGCCCGAAGGGCAACCGGATCAAACGTCACGTTTGCGCGACTGCCAAGTTGCCGGCATCAGCGGCTTGGAAAAATCCCTGGCCGACAACCGTCCGCGCGCCCTCCTCCAGATGGCCACCGGCTCCGGCAAGACCTTCACCGCCGTTACCCAGGCTTATCGCCTGATCAAGCACGCCGGCGCCAAGCGCATTCTCTTCCTCGTCGATCGCGGCAACCTCGGCCGCCAGACCGTCAACGAATTCCAGCAATTCACCACTCCCGACGACGGCCGCAAATTCACCGACCTCTACAACGTCCAGATGCTCGGCCCTGCCGGCATCGACCCCGTCTGCAGCGTCACCGTCTCCACCATCCAGCGCCTCTTCTCCCAGCTCAAGGGAACCGAACTCGACGACGATGCCGACGAACATTCCGGCTACGAGCTCGACGGCACCGGCAGCGCCAGCAACGAACCGCTCCCCGTCACCTACAACCCCGCCATCCCGATAGAGACCTTCGACGTCGTCATCGTCGACGAGTGCCACCGCTCCATCTACAACCTCTGGCGGCAAGTCCTCGACTACTTCGACGCCTTCCTCATCGGCCTCACCGCGACCCCCAGCAAAGCCACCCTCGGCTTCTTCAACCGCAACCTCGTCACCGAATACCCCCACGTCCAGGCCGTTGCCGATGGCGTCAACGTCGGCTACGACATCTACCGGATAAAGACCAAGCTCTCCGAGGAGGGTGTCCTCTTGGGCGCCGGCTTCGACTACCAGAAGCGCGACCGCCTCACCCGCGAAAAACGCTGGGATATTCAGGAAGCAGAACAAACGGTCGTAGCTACCCAGCTCGACCGCACGGTTGTCGTTCCTCACCAGATCCGCACCGTCATCAAAGCGTTCCGGGATAAACTCTTCACCGACCTCTTCCCCGATCGTCCCGCCCGGGCCGCATCGCTCGGGCTCGACGAACCCTGGGTGCCCAAGACCCTCATCTTCGCCAAGAGCGACGATCACGCCGAAGACATCGTGATGATCGTCCGCGAAGAATTCGGCAAAGGTAACGACTTCTGCAAAAAGATCACCTACAAGGCTGGCGCCAAGCCCGAGCAGCTCATCAAAGCCTTTCGCACCGCACCCGAGTTCCGCATCGCCGTCACCGTCGACATGATCGCTACCGGCACCGACATAAAACCCCTTGAGTGCCTCCTTTTCCTCCGTGACGTCCGCTCCCAGCTCTACTTCGAGCAAATGAAAGGCCGCGGCACCCGCACCATCGACCCCACCGACCTCGCCACCGTGACTCCCGACGCCGGCACCAAGACCCGCTTCGTCCTCGTCGATGCCGTCGGCGTCACCGAGTCCGACAAGACCGACTCCCGCCCGCTCGAGCGGAAACCGACGGTTTCATTCGAGAAACTCCTGAGCAGCGTCGCCTTGGGCGTGCGCGATGAAGACACCTTGACCAGTCTTGCCAACCGGATAGCCAGGTTGGATCGGACGTTCAGCGAAACCGACAAGGCCGAACTCCAATCCACCGGCGGTATCAGCCTCAAGCAACTCGCTTCTGACTTGTTGCGCGCCACCGATCCGGACGTCATCAAGAGTCGCGCTCTGCCGGAGGATGCGCCAACGGATACCGAACCCACTGCCGAGGCCCTCACAGAGGCCGCCAACTTGTTGGCCAATGAGGCGGCGAAGCCGCTCGCCACCCAGCCCGCCTACCGCGAGCTCCTCGAAAAGAAACGCCGCGACCGCGAAGTCACCATCGATCACCTCAGCGGCGACGAAGTCATCGCCACCGGCTACGACGAAGAAAAAGCCCGCGGCCTCATCCAGAACTGGCAGCAATTCCTCGACGACAACCAGAACGAAATCACCGCGCTCCAGATCCTCTACAACAAACCCCACGCCAAGCGCCACCTCGTCTACGAGGAGCTCAAAACCCTTGCCGAGGCCGTTGCTCGTCCACCTTACAATATTGCCCCGGCCGAAGTCTGGAAAGCCTACGAGCATCTCGAAAAACGGCCGCTCACCAACAACCCCGTCAAGACCCTCACCAATCTTATCACCCTTGTTCGTCATACGGTTGATTCCACCAGAAATCCCCTCGTGGAATTTCCCGAACTCGTCGAACAACGCTATCAGATCTGGTTAGATCAGCAGGCCAAACCCGACGGTGGATCGCCGTTCACCGCCGCCCAACTGCATTGGCTCGACATCATCAAAAACTACATCGCCCTCAACGGCGCCTTCGCCACCGAAGAACCCGCGGCCTACCGGAATGCTTGGGAAAGTGTCGACTCCAACGAAGGTGTTCCGCTCGCAGTGGCAAACCGTGTCTTCGGCAAGGATCACTTGAAGCCGATCATCGAAGAACTCAATGAGGTGCTAGTCGCATGAGTGCACTTCCTTTCAACTACGCTAAAGTCTCGCTCGCCGAACTTGCTCCAGCCTCAAAGGAGCGCACTGATCCAACAGCAACGCCCGACTCGCCCTACGTCGGCCTCGAACATATCGAGAGAGACACTGCGAGACTCGTTGCCAAAGGAACCGCCGCTGAGGTCAAGAGCACGAAGAACGTTTTCCGGCACGGCGATCTGCTTTACGGAAAACTTCGCCCCTATCTGAACAAGGTTTGGCTCGCCGATTTCGACGGGCTTTGCTCAACCGACATTCTCGTTTTCCCGAAGAGCGAGGCTTTCGACAATCGCTTCCTTAAATACCGTTTTCTCACTCGCGACTTCGTGAACCATGCGCACTCGAACTCGAGTGGTGTTAATCTCCCTAGAGTCAATTCGAAGGCATTGGGTCGATTTGTAATTAACCTTCCACCTCTCCTCGAACAACGCCGCATCGTGGCGCGGATTGAGGAACTCTTTTCGCGGCTCGACGCCGGCGTCGCCGCCTTGCGCCACGCCAAAGCCCAACTCCAACGCTACCGCCAATCCGTCCTCGCCGCCGCCGTCACCGGCCAACTCACCCAAGCCTGGCGCGAACAACACCCCGACACCGAACCCGCCGAAGAACTGCTCGCGCGGACTCTTGAAGAGCGGTGCGAACAGTGGAGCGGAAAGCGAAAGTATAAACCCCCAGTAGAACCAACAGTAGAGGGGCTACCTGAACTACCGTCCTCATGGTCTTGGATTTCGCCTGATCAAGCGTCAGCGCCAGAAGACTACTCCCTCGCAATCGGTCCATTCGGCAGCAATCTTAAGGTCGCTGACTATACAGATACTGGAGTTCCACTTGTGTTTGTCCGGCACATTCGCGCCAATGCTTACGATCTATCCCCGAAGTTCGTGAGTGCAGAGAAGTCTGTTGAGTTGAAGGCTCATTCCGTAGATCCCGGCGACATACTAATCACGAAAATGGGAGAACCCCCAGGAGATGCGGCTCTCTACCCAGACAGCCGCCCTCATGCTGTTATCACTGCGGATTGCATCAAACTACGCCTCACTGAGTCACTCGATGCCAAATTGTTCTTTGTGAATGCGATCAATTCTAAACTAGTCGCCAAGCAAATTGCGCCAAGAACCCGTGGCGTTGCGCAGAAGAAGATCAGCCTTGATCGATTTCGCGACGTCGCCTTTCCGCTTCCACCCCTCGCCGAACAACACCAAATCGTCGCCGAAGTCGAAGCCCGCACCACCGCCATCGATCACCTCGAAGCAGAACTCGACCGCCAAATCACCCGCTCCAACCGCCTCCGCCAATCAACTTTGAGTTCAGCCTTTAAAGGGCGTCTTACTCCGCAATAATTACCTCATGAATAGAAAACAGAACTTCCAAACTATTGCATGGTTTTGGGACGTAAAGAACCGGGAACTTCTCGACCTCGACCCTCCTTATCAACGCCGTAGCGTATGGAACCAGCCCTACCGTGATTTCTTTATCGATACTGTGCTTCTGGGATATCCAGCACCTGCGATTTTCTTATTTGAGCAAATCAGCACTGAAGGCAAGGCGACCTACCACGTTGTGGACGGCAAGCAGCGTTTAAGCACCGTCTACTCATTCATTCAGAACGACTTTCCTGTGTTCGATCAGGCTGCAAAGAGCAACCTTCGCGGGCTCTATTTTCGGGAGCTTCCGGATGACGTGAAAAGGGAGTTTTGGACCTACCAGTTCACCGTGGAATACCTGCCGACGGATGAAGATGGCACGATCAATAATATCTTCGACCGAATCAATCGGAACACCCTTCGTCTGTCGCGACAGGAGCTTAGGCACGCGAAGTTAAATGGGACTTTCATCTCAGAATGCGAACGCGCAGCGGAGCTGCTCGAAAGTAAATTTGGGGATGCGTTTCCGCGAATCGCCCCTCAACAGCGCCGTCAAATGAAGGATGTCGAGTTTGCGGCGAGTCTATTGCTGCTACTCGAAGTTGGCCCGAAAGGGTTCTCTGCAGACGGATTAGATGAAGCATTTAGCTCGCGAGACGATGAATGGTCGGAACAGGACGATGTCAGGGTTAACTTTAACCGGACAATTGAGAGGTTGGAGTCAATAATTGACCAAGAACTCGGAGGCGTGGTCAAAGCGGGACGATACAAGAATCAGGCCGATTTCTTCTCGTTGTTTGGCGCTCTCTCAAATTTACCCGAGCAGACTGATTTAAGTGAAGCCGCTCAAAGACTTTCCACCTTTGCGGAAGTAGTCTCGGATGAAACACAACGTGAGACTGGCGATAAGGCTTCGGAGTATTATGAAGCCGCGCGATCCGCCTCCAACGATTCGGGGCCGCGTGAGACTAGAATACAAATCATTAGCAGCATTCTACTTGGAGAGTAATGATTACGCCCGCGGAAACCCAGAGAACGTATGCGCATTTCTTGCCGCATATTGAATATGTTTCGAAGCAGGTTGGGGATTCACTGAGACGTTTCTGCTCAAAGAACTCGTTCATATTCGACGAGCGAATTAAGACACTAGAGTCGCTAGCGGAGAAAATTGAGACCGGTAGATTTCAGTCTTGGGATCAATTGGATGACCTCTACGCATGCACAATCGCCGTTCCACTTCCCTCCGATGAGGATGGGGTGCTGAAGTTTTTGAACGACACGTTTATTCAGTGTGATTTAAAGAAACGACTCGGAGCTAAAAAGGCACCTGATGTGTTTCGCTTCGATTCTACCAGATTCGTCGGTTCTTTAAAGGCCCCTCCAGATAGTGGCGGCCCAACAATCGCCTCCACGATCCGTTTTGAGATTCAAGTAAAGACACTTTTTGAAATGGCGTGGTCACGAACGACTCATGCTCTCGCATACAAGTCGTCTTCGGTTGATTGGAAAACGTTGAGACTAACAGCCTCTTTGAAGGCTTCAGTTGAGCAAATGGATTTATTGCTTACCGGGTTCGAATCAATGACCGAGGTCATTGAGGAAGCGCCCTGGCCTGACGTCGAACGCAAACGAAAGCTGCAGGTATATTTCGACACGAAAATCCAAGGCGAAAACTTTCCTTCTGAAGTAACGCCAAAAGCCTACTCAAGATTTATAGGGAACTGCTCTGACTTGCTTTTCATTTTGGAGAGATCTGAAGCACGAAGAACAAGAGTGAATATTCGTGACGTAGACTTGCTCGAGAAAGCACTCATCCACCTTGATGATTATTTCGCCACGGTGGATCTAGTGTCATTTCCTAGGTCGATATCAATATTTCAAGTAGTGCTAGGGGTATGGCTTGTGAAATTCCACTTTCCAAGCCGCGAGCGTCGTTGGTTCCCAATATCGTCGGAGATGGAAACAATTTTTCCCGAACTAAAAGAGATCCAACAGAGGTTTGCTCATCCTGTAGCTCTTTGACTAATTCCGCCCAATTCATGACCAACGACTCTTCAGCATCCATCGTCGCCAAAGTCTGGAACTACCCTCCTTCGGCATCAGTCTTCGCCAAGGCTACGACTGACAAGAGGCTACGGCGGGCAGGCTCTGAGATGACCGAGCTGGGCTTCGGCACCCCGTTGACGAAGCGGACACAGAAAGCGATACTTTCAAGATCATGACAGACGAGCGCCATCATGAGGGACGCAGGAAGGACAAGGTCCTGATTCCCAAGCCACCCACAGGATTGGAACTTCCCGACGATTACGCCGCGCTCTTGCAGTCTGTCAAAGAGCGGGTGGGGTGGGAACGGCAACGTGCGATCCAGTCCGCAAACGAGGCCTTGGTCCTGCTCTATTGGGAAATTGGTCGTCTCATTCTAGCCAAGCAGGGAGACGAAGGCTGGGGAGCAAAAGTGATCGATCGGCTCTCCTACGACCTCAAGCAGGAATTCTCCGGAATGACCGGATTCTCTCCGCGCAACCTGAAGTACATGCGGAAGTTCGCCACCGAATGGAAGGACCGTGAGATTGTGCAACAGGCTGTTGCACAAATACCCTGGAGCTCGAATCTGATGCTTCTGGAGAAGCTCGAAACGCCAGAAGAACGCCTGTTCTACGCCCACAAGACGCTCGAAAACGGCTGGAGCCGCAATATCCTGCGCGTGCAAATCGAAAGCCAGCTCCACGTCCGGGAGGGGAAACTCACCCACAACTTCCCGCTGGCACTGCCACCCTCCGATTCCGACCTCGCCCGGCAGTCCTTTAAGGATCCTTACCTGCTCGACTTTCTGGGAAGTGAGAAAGTCACCCGCGAGCGAGAACTGGAAGAGCGCCTCGTAGCCCACATCGAATCCTTCCTCCTGGAGCTAGGGCAGGGCTTCGCATTCGTCGGGCGTCAGGTGCACCTTGAAGTCGGCGAAGACGATTTCTACATCGACCTGCTCTTCTACCATCTCAAGCTCCGGTGCTACGTCGTCATCGAGCTCAAGAGTGGTAAATTCGAGCCCGGCCACGTCAGCCAGCTCAACATGTATCTCAATCTGGTCGATGACCTCATGAAGCACCCGGACGACAAGCCCACCATCGGGCTGCTGCTCGTCAAGGATCGCAACCGGCTCGTCGCCGAGTATGCCCTCTCCGGCTACCAAAAACCAATCGGCATCGCCCAATGGGAACAGCAACTGACCCGCGCCCTCCCCGAGGAGTTGGGCTCCAGCTTGCCCACGACCGAGGCCATCGAATCCGAGCTGGCCGATGAACTCTCCGGGGAAAAGCCGTCCGATATCCAGTGAACCATCACCGCACCACCCTTTTTAAAGAGATCCCATAAGTGGCCAAAACACCCCTAAAAACACCACTTTTGGCCACTAATAGCCCCACTCACTTTCCTCAAATCATGCCCGACAACTCTGCTTCCATCGTCTCCAAAGTCTGGAACTACGCCCACGTCCTCAAGAACGCGGGGGTCGGTTACGGCGACTACGTCGAGCAGATCACCTACCTGCTCTTCCTCAAGCTCGCCGACGAGATGCCCGAGCTGGGCTTCGACAACCCGATCCCCGACGCCTTCCAGTGGTGGGAGCTGAGCAGCAAGAGCGGCGACGATCTCGAAATCCACTACCGCCACACCCTCGAGACCCTCGGCAAAGAGCCGGGCCTCGTCGGCATCATCTTCCGCAAGGCCCAGAACAAGATCTCCAACCCCTCATTCTTGCAGGCATGAGCACGAGCCCGGAACAGATCGACCTTTGGCTGGAGAGTCCCAGTGAACATCAGAATTTGGAGTTCAAGGAAGCGAAGACGCAATTTGATAATCGCAAACTCTACAAATACTGCGTTGCCATCGCGAACGAAGGCGGTGGCACTTTGCTCTTGGGCGTCACTGATAAAAAGCCTCGTCAGGTTGTCGGCTCGCAAGCCGTCAACAATCCGATTGAAATGGCCTCGAAGATTTTTACAGCGATCAGCTTTCGGGTCGAGATCGAAGAAGTGGACCACTCCGACGGTCGGGTCCTTGTCTTCCATATCCCTGGCCGGGCACGCGGCAGTGCCTACGCGTTTGAAGGCAGTTACCTAATGCGGGTCGGTGAAGAACTGAAAACGATGTCCGAGGATCGCCTTCGGACCATCTTCGCCGAAGGCCAACCCTCCTGGTTAAATTCCGTGTCCAAGGATCAGCTCTCGGCCCAGGATGTAGTCGGATTGCTCGATACCCAGACCTTCTTCGATCTTCTCAATCTTCCTTATCCAACGGAGCAGAAAGGAGTCATCGAGAGGCTCCGCGATGAACGGCTTGTTTTGGAATCTCCTTCCGGACTCAGCATTACAAATCTTGGTGCCATTTTGTTGGCCAAGAAACTGCGCGCTTTCGATTCGGTATTCCGAAAAGCCCCCCGGGTCGTCACCTACGCAAACAAAAACAAGCTGGAGACCTTGGCGGATCTTACTGGAGAGAAAGGCTACGCGGTGGGTTTTCAAGGCTTGGTTGACTATGTCATGTCCCAGCTCCCTCAGAATGAGGTCATCGAAGATGCGCTCCGCAAGGAAGCTAAACTTCTCCCTGAAGTCGTGGTCAGAGAGCTTCTGGCAAACTCACTCATTCACCAGGATTTCGCCCAAACCGGAGCCTCGCCTTTCGTAGAGATCTACGAGAACCGGGTTGAAGTTTCTAATCCCGGAGAGCCTATCGTCCCGGTCGAACGCTTCATCGATGGCTACCAGTCACGAAACGAAAGGCTCGCCGATTTGATGCGACGTTTCGGGATCTGTGAGGAAAAGAGCAGTGGCATCGATCGGGTGGTGGCATCTGCTGAAGTGCATCAACTTCCCGCTCCGGAATTTTTCACCTCTCAAAATCGGACCATCGCGATCATCCATGGCTCGCGGAAATTCTCGCGGATGGACACCAGCGACAGGACCCGGGCCTGCTACCAGCATTGTGTCCTTCAGTGGGTCACGCGCGAGCAGATGACCAATCAGAGCCTCCGCAAACGATTTGGGCTTTCTGATGGCAGTAGCAATACCGCCTCTCAAATTATCTCGGCGACCATGGAACAAAACCTCATCAAGCTCGACCCCAACGCGCCAAAGTCCAAAAAATATGCCCGCTACCTCCCGATTTGGGCGTAATTTCTTCTTCATTCTTTGACCTCGTTTCGTCCTGCTATCCTCTCAAACCTCGATTCTATGGGCTTTTCCTTATTTCATCCTAAAACTACGAAGGTCTCTGACCGACCGGTCCGCAAACGAAGGATTTGTTTCATCTCGCACACTCAAAAATGGACCGAATGCTCAGGAGAGCACTAAAAATCAACGCCTTCCTTATTTCATTCTAAAACTCCAAGGCTCCCAAGCTACCACCTCAACAATGCCCAACGACTCCTCCGCCACCATCGTCTCCAAAGTCTGGAACTACGCCCACGTCCTCAAGAACGCGGGGGTCGGTTACGGCGACTACGTCGAGCAAATCACCTACCTCATCTTCCTCAAGCTCGCCGACGAGATGACCGAGCTGGGCTTCGACAACCCAATTCCCGACGCCTTCCAGTGGTCCGAGCTCAGCAGCAAGAGTGGCGACGATCTCGAAAACCATTACCGCCACACCCTCGAGACCCTCGGCAAAGAGCCGGGTCTCGTCGGCATCATATTCCGCAAGGCCCAGAACAAAATCTCCAACCCCTCCGACCTCCAGCGCGTCATCAAGATGATCGCCGACGAGGATTGGTCCGGCATGGACGTCGACATCAAGGGAGCCATCTACGAAGGCCTGCTCGAAAAGACCGCTAGCTCCTCCGACAAGGGAGCTGGTCAATACTTCACCCCGCGCCCGCTCATCCGCGCCATCGTCGACGTCATGGGTCCTGAGCCAGGACAGGCAATTGGGGATCCTGCTTGCGGCACAGGCGGTTTCCTGCTTTCCGCCCACGACTACATCTCCGAGCACAACAAGCTGAGCAAGCCGGAGATGAAGCACCTGAAAACCGAGGCTCTGCGCGGCACCGACATCGTCCCCGGCGTCGTCAGCCTCTGCGCCATGAACCTCTACCTGCACGGCATTGGTTCCACCAAAGACGCCAACGACCCGCCCGTCGACCGCGCCGACGCCCTCGCCCAGCCCAGCGGCAAGAAGTTCGACATGATCCTAGCCAACCCGCCGTTCGGCAAGAAAGGCGGCTACACCATCGTCGGCGACGACGGCAAGATCACGACCGAGAAGCAGGAATACGAGCGCGACGAATTCTGGGCGACGACCAGCAACAAACAGCTCAACTTCCTCCAGCACATCGTCAGCGAACTCAAGATCGGCGGCACTGCCGCTGTCGTCCTCCCCGACAACGTCCTGTTCGAAGGTGGGGCAGGGGAAACCATCCGGCGGGAACTGCTCAAGCGCTGCAATGTCCACACCCTCCTGCGTCTCCCCACCGGCCTTTTCTACGCCCAAGGCGTCAAGGCGAACGTCCTCTTCTTCGACCGCAAAGAAGCGAGTGAGCAGCCCTGGACCAAAGCCCTTTGGATTTACGACCTGCGGACGAACCAACACTTCACCCTAAAAACCAGTCCGCTCGCAAACAAAGATCTCGAAGACTTCAAGTCCGTCTACCAATCGGGCAAGTTCGCCAAGCGCAAAGAAACCGACCGCTTCAAGGAATTCACCTACGACGAGATCGTCGCGAGAGACAAAGCAAATTTAGACATCTTCTGGCTCAAAGACGAATCCCTGGAAGACAGCGAGAATCTGCCTGCCCCTGCCGTCCTTGCGGCGGAAATTGTCGAGAGCCTTGAGGCAGCGCTCGCCGAGTTCCGCGCGGTGGAGGAAGCGTTGGCTGAGACTCCCGAAGAGTGAGTTCATGAAAGATTCTTTTAGAAAAAATGTTCCGACGCCGAGCTCCAAGAAGCCTGGAAAGTATAGCGCGCCACCATATGTCTTAGATCACGTGAAGCAGTCCCTCTATCTGGACTGGCTTCGCAAGAAGGCGGCCGCCCATGTGAAAAGGGATCGGAAGCGGTGGAACGAAACGATCTCTGCTTCGCTCTATCAAGACGCCATTCACAGAGCCGTTAAGGGCGGTGATGGGAAGGACCCCTATACTGGTGCACTGCTGGAATGGGGGCTGATCGGGAAATATAGGAATGAGTCGGCCAGGGGAAAAGGCTCCGCCTACAAGAAGAAGTTTCGCCTTTTGCCCACTGTCGACCACTTGGACAGCAAATTGACAAAGAATCCGAAGTTTCAGATCTGTTCTTGGGAGGTTAACGATGCGAAGAGTGATTTATCGCACAAGGAGTTCGTAGGGCTTTGCCAGAAGATCGTCACCCGCTTGGGCTCCAGCGAAAGCGCGTGAAGCAAGTCATATTCAACCCGATTTAGCATGCTTACCATAAAAGAATTCCTCGCGGCAAACGGCCTGGAGATAGAGCATGATCGGATCAAGCTGCCCTAAGCCTAATCAGTCAGTCAAAAGATCATCCTCATCAAGGGACACCGCCTGGCGGATCTGATGATCGAACACAATATAGGCGTCTCTACGACGCGAACGATTGCCCTCAAGCGCATGGATTCGGACTACTTCGAGGAGAGCTGACGGAGATGGGCTAGCTTCGTGCTCGACGACAAAGCCAAATACACCGATTGGAGTCAGCGAAACGACATCAAAGCCGAGCTCAAAGTGGAACTCATCATCCTGCTAGCCGAAAACGACTACCCTCCCATCGACCGCGACGAAGTCTACAAAGAGATCTTCGCCCAAGCAGAGAATTTTAAGAAGTATCAGACAGCGTGAAAAACGCCGGCGAGATGACCGAGCTGGGTTTCGACAACCCGATCCCTGGCGCTTTTCAGTGGTCCGAGCCTAGCAGCAAGGTGGCTGCGGCGTCTCGCCGCAGTTTCTTTGGTCAAAATCAGAGGCGGGACGCCTCTGCCACTTTTTTCCCATCATGGCTCACGAACTGATTTTCTACAAAACGCCGGAAGGCGAGCAGCGCATTGAGGTTGTTTCCACTTTGGAACATACCACTCCGCACCGTGCCATGCCGGACAGATGTCATCGACGTGGCTCCGGAGAAACCGTTTTAAAGTTTTTCCCGAGATTTAACATTTTCCCGCAAGAGAAAACTTGCATTTTGGAGAAATTTAACTAGTTTTTCATGTTTGACTGATTTTCCCGAACGGGAAAATATATTAAAATAAGAAAATGACTGAATGGTCCATCATGGAGTACCTCCTTAAGACGGGAGACCTTCTTCCGCCTCTACAGCGCGAATCCGTGCTCACGGAGAAGGAAAACCTGGGTGGTGCTGATGCCATGCTTACCGCCTTTCTCCGGGGCAAGCCGATGGAGCAATTTCTCTTTTTGGTGGAAATTAAATCCCAGAGCAATCCCCAGATCGTTCAAAGTGCGATCCATCAGATCAAAACATGCCACCAGAAAATCGACGATCCGGGGATGCATCCCATGATCGTCGTCCCGTACCTCGCGGAGGCCCGGTTGCAAGAGCTGGAGGAAGCCCAAGTCAGCGGAATCGATCTTTGCGGTAACGGCATTATCAATATTCCTGATTGCCTCTACATCTACCGGACCGGGAAAAAAAACCTCTATCCGGAGTCCCGCCCCGTCAGTAACCCCTTTCAGGGAAAATCTGCAATGGTCGCTCGCGCTTTCATGAATGATCTTTCCTTCCACAAAGGAAAAGACCGCTTTGAAACCCTCGGCGAGGTCCGCCAGGTGATCGAAGACGGGGGAACCAAAATCTCGATTTCCCAAGTCTCCAAGGCCGTCGCCGTCTTGGAAGAAGAGAGGCTCATCGGAAGCCAGGGCCGGGCGCTCTACATCCTCGATCCCGATGAAATCATGGAGGAACTTGCCAGAGCGTGGAAACCTGAAGTCAAACGCAAGGTCCTCCTCCGGGTCGAGAATCACCTGGATGCTCTCACCCGACTCAACCGCAGCGTGGACTTAAAATGGTCAGTCACCGGAGAATCGTCCGTGGGTCATCACCTGCCATTTTCCCAAGGTGGACCATTGCGCGTGGCCGTCTCCAATCTGCCTGAAGCGGAAAAATTGTTGGGGGGGACCGTCGAACCCATTCCCAACTTTGCTGATCTCGAACTCCTAGAGACCGACGAGCCCGGCTATTTTTTTCATAACGATCTCAGCGCGAGCATCCGTTGGGCCGGTCTTCTGCAGACTTGGATCGAACTTAAAAATGGCGACCCTCGCCAAAAAGACGTCGCCCGCGAAATCCGGAATCTCATTATCGCGCTCGGCAATCCATGAATGCATCTGACGATCTCCTCTGGCCTCACTTTGCTCCGCTGTGGCAAGATCTCCGCAAGGTTGGCTCCGGTTTGCTGGTTGCGGGAGGATATGGCCTGTTTCTGAAGCAGCAATGGGCAGGGAACGCAGTGGGGCCGCTAATCGCCATTCCTATGGAACGATGGCAGAATGCGACTCCCAGAGTGACCAAGGACCTCGATCTCATTATCGGCTTGGACCTGATTTCCAACGAAATAAACAATGGCCAGCTTCTGGAAATCCTGGAGAAACAAGGCTTCAAGGTCTCGGAAAACCCTGAGGGGAAGAGGTGGCAGTTTTTCAAAAAACTTGATGAGCATCGCCAAGTCGTCGCCGAGCTTCATGCCCCAACGCCGGGGGAGAAAAGCGCGAATCTGCAAGCGGACCGAATCAGGGTAAAACACAAACCGTCGATGGGCGAAGACGGCGTCCACGGTCGGCACAACCCCGAGGCGGTGGGATGTCATCTCAATCCCTTTCGTTTCCCATGCAGGGAAGTCGAGATCGCAGTTCCCAATCCTCTCACCTGGTCAATTATGAAGCTCGTTGCGGCTGAGGATCACTGGGCACGATCTCGGGCATCGCGCCAAGATTCTCAACAACGGGCATTTTCCCGAGAACAAGCGACCAAACATGCGCGTGATGTTTGCCGGGCCATCGCCATGATGACCATTGGTGAACGAGATTCGGCAGGCGAAATTGTCGCGGCCATCAAGGACTCGCCCCAATTTATTCGCGCGGCGAAGATCTCCAACGGATCATTCTGGAACGAAGGCAACTGGGTCCACGGAATCGTCGGTGATCAATGGTTGCCTGAAGATCTTGCGACCATCCACAATACGCTATCCTCCTGGTTCGCCGCCTAAGGTACAAACACATGTCTGACCACTCCGCCTCCATCGTCTCCAAAGTCTGGAACTACGCCCACGTCCTCAAGAATGCGGGGGTCGGTTATGGCGACTACGGCGAGCAAATCACCTGCTTCCTGTTGGCTCCGACCTTCGGTCTCCGGGCTGACGCCCAACCCTGCGGTTCGGTTCCTCAAGCTCGCTAACGAGATGGGTTTCGACAACCCGATCCCCGCGCTTTTCAGTGGTCTGAGCTTGGCAGCAAGGTGGCTGCGGCGTCTCGCCGCAGTTTCTTTGGTCAAAATCAGAGGCGGGACGCCCAATACTGTCAGTTTAGAAAATTTCAATTGTCGTCTCGCGGATTTTTTTTGCGGGC